>Ga0163163_10000638_pt1 | contig 30140 bp, 27 predicted proteins | sample S65metaG_FD_119766 | JGI IMG/M metagenome (GOLD analysis project Ga0163163, IMG submission 119766) | Switchgrass rhizosphere microbial communities from Kellogg Biological Station, Michigan, USA - S6-5 metaG | ecosystem: Host-associated > Plants > Roots > Rhizosphere > Soil | place: USA... | reverse complement strand
TGCCCGAAGTTAATTTTGAACTGCCTCCACAGGGAAACAGGGCACCTTACATTCAAAAAAATGACCTTGCTATTTTGAATATCATTGCCGCAAATAATTGGATGCGGCCTATTTATTTTACTTCGCCTTACGGCAATCTGGGTTTTGGCGATTATCTGCGAAAAGACGGGCTGACCTATCGGCTGGTTCCCATCAGAACGCAAAGGCCGCAGGATAAATGGATCCTCAATCAGCGAGTGGGATTGACCAGGGATCTGAATATCGATTCGGCAGCTAAAAACGTTGGGGAAAAATTTGTGTTTACCAGTAAAAAGGGCGCCTACTTCGATGAAGAAAATCGTCGCCATGGCCTTAGCATTCGTTCTGCTTTTGCCGAAACGGCCGGTGACCTTGCAGATGCAGGAAGAAAAGAGGAAGGGTTGAAATTAATAAACAAATCTGCGAGCCTGATCGATAGTAAAGATCTCCCTTATGCGATGATAAGCCGCGATGGGTCACATAATCTCTATTGTCTGCTCTATCTCGAAGCCTGCTATAAAGCAGGAAACCTGCAACTTGCTGAAAGGGTAAAACAGGACCTGAAAAAAGATATTCAACAGCAAAGAAGCTATTACAACTATCTAAAAGATGAGCGCGAAGATTTGTTCACTTCTTTGGAAACTGAGGCAAGGAATAATGAGATCATGAGTATGATAGTGGATGATATTGAGAAGGCCTATACGCGAAAACCTCAAACCAACGCTCCGGTTGAAGGAAAAAATCAAACCATCGTTACAAATATCAAAGACAGTAGTAAAGGAAAAGATTCCGCTGCAAAAAAATAATAAATCGTTTTCATCACCAACCCCTGTAAATCGCTCAGGGGTTTTGTTTTATTATTATTTAGTCTGTTGGTCGATTTCTACCCAGCGTTATTCCTTTCTCAATATATTTATGATCTAAACAGGTAATATGCCGAAACTATTCGCATTTGGGCTTGCATTGTTGTCCGCGTCGCATTGTTTAAGTCAACAAAAACTTGACAAACTCACTGTCGAAAAAATCATGCGTGATCCAAAATGGATTGGCACGTCTCCTTCAAATGTATACTGGAGTGCTGATGGCAACACATTATATTTTAACTGGAATCCCGATAATTCACCTTCTGACTCCGTCTATTTTATTACTCTTACAAATCACAATCCAGCTAAAGCCTCGATCACGCAAAAGCAAAATATAGTATCCTATTCTAATACTACATGGAACACCGCCCGGACAGCCTATGTGTTCACTAAAGACGGTGATATTTTTTTTAGAGATCTAAAAACAGGCAATACAAAACGCATCGTCCAAACTACGGAAACGGAAATCAATCCTGTATTTTCGTTTGATGAAAAAAAGATCGTTTACACAAGTAACATGAATTTATATGCATGGGATATTGCATCCGGTGAAACCATGCAACTAACGAACCTGGAAACTAAAGATCCTGAAAAGAAAACTACCAATACTACCGAAGAGCAATGGCTGAAAAATGATCAGCTTCAATACTTAAAAGTTTTGAAAGAAAGAAAAGAAAAAAAGGACGCGACAGATGCCTATAACAAAAATTTATCGCCAAAAGAGTTACGCACGGTCAATATCTTCGATCGGGTACTCCAGGATCTCACAATAAGTCCTGATGGAAGATTTGTCAGCTACCGCTTGACGAAAACTTCCCCAGATGCGAAGGCGACCATTGTGCCGAATTACGTAACCGAGTCAGGATTTACCAATGATATTCAGAGTCGCACCAAGGTTGGCGAGCCGCGGAGCAATTCTGATTTTTTTATTTACGACCGCAAGAAGGATACAACATTTGTGATAAAAACGGATTCTATCCCGGGGATTCGTGACTTGCCCGACTATGTAAAGGATTATCCGAATAAGTTTGAGCAACAAATAAAGGACCCACCCATAAGGCCCGTGGTTATCGGAGATATTTCGTGGTCACCAAACGGAAGTCACGCCGTTCTTGATATTCGTTCACGGGACAATAAAGACAGGTGGCTAATGTTGTTTGACATAACCCTTGGAAAACTAAAATTACTGGACAGGCAGCGTGATGAGGCATGGATCGGTGGTCCTGGAACGGGTGGATTTAGCGGGATCAACGAAGGATGGATCAATGAAAACACTTTTTGGTTTCAATCAGAAGTCACTGGCTACTCACATGTTTATACTGTAAATGTAGAAAGCGGTGAAAAAAAAGCCCTAACGTCCGGGAAATATGAAGTTCAGCAAGCTGAACTTTCAAAGGACAAAAGATATTTTTATCTCACTACCAATGAAGTACATCCGGGAGAACAACAATTCTATCGATTGCCTGTAACGGGAGGAAAGGCCGAGCGAATTACCTCAATGACAGGAGCAAACCACGTGACCATTTCACCAGATGAAAAATACATTGCCGTTCTTTACTCTTATTCCAACAAGCCGTGGGAACTTTATTTGCAGGAAAATTTGCCTGTACACGATGGAGATAAGCCCGGTGGAAAAATTGAACAAATCACAACAAAAGCGATGAGTGATGAATTCAAATCATATCCATGGCGTGACCCAGAGATAATAACTTTTACAGCAAGAGATGGGGTACAAGTACCCGCGAGAATATACAAACCAACCACACCCGCACCTGGAAAACCGGCTGTTTTGTTTGTTCATGGAGCCGGTTATCTGCAAAATGCGCACAAATATTGGAGCTATTATTTTCGCGAATTCATGTTCAACAATCTGCTGGCTGATAATGGCTACTACGTATTGGACATTGATTACCGCGCCAGTGCAGGGTATGGCAGAGACTGGAGAACAGCTATCTATCGGCACATGGGCGGAAAAGATCTTGATGACAATGTAGATGGCGTAAATTATTTGGTAAAAACTTATGGTGTCGATCCGAAGCGAGTAGGATTGTACGGAGGGTCTTACGGTGGCTTCATTACGTTGATGGCCTTGTTCACTACTCCGGATGTATTTGCAGCAGGCGCAGCATTGCGGCCTGTTACCGATTGGGCGAATTACGATCACGGCTACACAAGTGCGATATTGAATGAACCTTACAATGACAGCCTTGCGTATAGAAGAAGTTCACCAATCTATTTTGCCGAAGGATTGAAATCGAATTTATTGATTTGCCACGGAATGGTTGATGTGAATGTGCATTTCCAGGATGCCGTTAAACTGACCCAGCGATTAATCGAACTAGGAAAGGATAATTGGGAAATTGCGCCCTTTCCAATGGAGGATCATGGATTTATTGAGCCAAGCAGCTGGACGGATGAATACAAACGTATTTTTAAGCTATTTGAAACTGAGCTAAAAAAATAAAAACCAAAAACCAATGCCAAAATCCAAATAATCAAAAAATCAAAAGATTTTTAATTTTAAATTCTATTATTGAGATTTATTTGGGATTTGACATCTAAAATTGAAATTTTTAAAATTATGCCAAGGCCTGATCTCACCCGCGTTCCGGACTTCTATCACAACTACATCAACCAGGTTCCTGAAAACGACTTAATGACGGCTTTTAAAAACCAGACTCCAGTCGCCATTCAATTTTTTCAAACCATTCCGGACAATAAAATTGATTATGCCTATGCTCAAGGCAAATGGACGATCAAAGAAATGTTACAACACGTCATAGACGCCGAGAGAATATTTTCTTACAGGGCACTTCGCTTTGCAAGAAAGGACCCTACTCCCCTTCCGGGTTTTGATGAAAACCTCTTTGCAGAAAATGCTAAAGCTGACAAACGAAACTGGGATGATCTTTTGGAAGAACTTAAAGTTGTACGGAGGGCAACGGAATGGCTATACAGTTCCTTTGACGAAGAGCAATTGGATGCGAGCGGCACATCGAACAATAGTCCAATTTATGTTCTTGCCTTTGGTTACATATCTGTTGGGCATGCTATTCATCATATGAATATAATAAAGCAACGTTACCTGTCTTAAATTAAAAAAGCCCCGCCTTCGAAAAGGATCGGGGCCCAGGTCTTCGAAAATTATTTTTTAAAATGCCTTTGCAGGTTGTTTGCCTGATTGCGCCAGGTTTTTCTGGCTGATCATATCATTCATCACCTTTACTGCCTGGTCAAGGTAAATATCCTTTGTAAGGCCTTTCAGCCAGTTGTTGAATCGTTCCTGTTTTCCTTTATCATAATCAAACATATTTGCGTCCCGTGGGATAAAGGAAACATCCAAAGAATCTTTTAATTTTTCCAGGATTTCGTTTTGCTTCACGGTAGCCTGGATAGCTTTTTGCTCCTGGCGATATTTGTCCAATTGCAAAGGATGTTCTTTGTCATTTTGTTTTTCCAGCCACTGCGAATTTTCTGCGATGGTTTTAAATACATCACTGTTTGCAAGCCTGTCCTGCTCCATTCTTTTGATCGTGCCGATATCATAACCAGGATTCCAGGGCGTATAATTTGCTTTTGATATCTCATCCCATGGCAATGCATCAGGATCATCTTTCTCTCTTAACTTGAGCTGTTCATATTTATCGGATAAAACGACATCCGATGCAACACCCTTTAATTGCGTTGATCCGCCATTAATGCGATAGAATTTTTGCAATGTAAGCTTAACGGTTCCCAAGTCAGAGTTAGAACCTAATAAATTGGAAGCGAAATCAAGTCCTATGTTTCGCTGCACGGTTCCTTTTCCATAGGTAGAAGTGCTGCCAATGATAACACCGCGATTATAATCCTGGATAGCTGCTGCAAAAATTTCAGAGGCAGAAGCGCTAAATTCATTCACCATTACTGCTAACGGACCGTCATACAAAACCGACCGATCCTTATCCTTCAATACCTGCGGTTGTTTTCCATCACGATCTTTTACCTGGACTATCGGTCCCTCTTCGATAAATAACCCTGCCATCTGAACAACATCATATAAAGAACCTCCACCATTGTTGCGAAGATCCATGATGATGCCATCGACCTTTTCTTCTTTCAGTTTTTTTATTTCATTGGCGACATCGACTGAACAGCGGGCGCCATTTACATGTTCAAAATCCGCATAAAACTCAGGTAAATAAATGTATCCGATCTTCTCCGAGCCGTCTTTCACAATCGCACTGCGAGCAAAAGTTTCTTCCTGTACAATCTTCGCACGTATCAATGATACTGTCTTTATAGAACCATCAGCTTTTTTCAGCGTAAGCTTTACCTCTGTTCCCTCCGAACCACGGATAAGTTTTACTGCATCTTCAACCACATAACCGGTAAGATCAACAGGCTAATTATTACCCTGGGCTACCTTCAAAATAATATCACCGACCTGGATCTCTCCCGATTTCCAGGCAGGCGTTCCGGTCACCAGGCTTGCGATCTTAATATTACCATCGTCATAACCCAACTGCGCGCCGATCCCAAAAAAGCTACCGCTCATTTGCTCATCAAAATAACGTTTGTCTACAGGTGGAAAAAATTCCGTGTGCGGATCCATCGCGGTAGTAATATCATTTACAAACAAGCTGAACTTATCATCATCTGAGAATTTATGACGATAGTGGTCAAATGTTCTGTCCATCGCTCTTCTAACTTTTTCCCGCGCGTCCTTCTCCAGTTCTGCGTCGGTCTTTACCACAAATCCTTCTTTGCCTTTATTTTTTTCCCTCAGGTCTAACATATCCGAATAACGGTCCAAAGCAAGATATTTAAGGCGCTTTCTCCATGCTTCTTTTAGATCCGTTTCGTTTGCCGCCACCCTTATTTTATCGGCATCCAGATTGATCGATTCATCAACTGTATAATTAAACTGCTGATCAAGGACTGCATTGTAGATCTTGCCTGCATCTTCAATTCTCTTATTAAATATTTCTCCTGCAGCCAAAAAGAACTCTACCGGCGAATCCCCTTTGATCTCGTCATCAATTTTCGTTTCGTATTTTTTCAAAGCATCATAATCTGATTGAAGAAAAATATTCCTGTCGGGGTCAAGATCGTTGAGGAATTTTTTGAAGATCTTCCTGGAAAAGTCGTCATTGATATCTTTTGGGCTATAGTGTGCTTCCTTAAGCATTTGCCCCACATTCCTCAAAATCTTTTCATATTTCGACGGAGGATTTGAACTTTTACCGAGAGATTGAAAGGCAAGAAATGTTCCTGCAATTACAAGCATCAATAGGATCGGCAATCTTTTCATATTTGTCATGTATTTTAATGCTTTGAGCATGTCCAAAAATAACGTAAAAACGGAGGATTTCGTACGCTTTCCGCCTTTTAACTAATGTTTTTGATGAAAGGCGGGTTGTTATTAGCTGTTGGCTATTAGTCTCTAGTCAACAGGTTCGGGTGACCCATAATATGAGACGTCACTCTTGTTTCAATGCCAGCAATCAATAAACAAACAACCAGAGACAGGAAAAAAACGAGCAGTTTTTTCTATATCTTTGTCGGCCCAAAACGGTGGCTATAGCTCAGTTGGTTAGAGCATCAGATTGTGGTTCTGAGGGTCGTGGGTTCGAGCCCCATTAGCCACCCCAAAAAACCCCGGCAGTGCCAGGGGTTTTATAGTTATGTTCTATTGTTACGTGTTAAAAAGCCTTAAGGACGGAAAATATTATTATGGTCATACGGCCGATTTGGACCTAAGGCTGGACGTCCATAATAAGGGAAAAGTAAAGTCAACAAAGAGTAGAGTACCATTTATCATTCATTACTATGAAACGTTTGAAACGAAAGGAGAAGCGGCCAAACGTGAAACATATTTCAAAAGCATAAGTGGTTATGTCTTTTTAAAAGAGCACAAAATTATTTGAAATATCGGGCCGTGGGTTCTCCCGAAGGGACTCCGTTGGAGGAGCCCCATTAGCCACCCGGTAAGTCCCGATATCGAATCGGGATTTTTAATTGAGTCTTATGGCATGGCAGTCATTTCTCATTCCCATTGCCTCAGCATTTAGCTGCTGGCTTGTTATAAAACTTTTTCTCATCCTATTGTTCCGGCCATACAAGCCGACATCGATCCTTGGTTTTCGGGTACAGGGTATTTTACCCAAAGAACAATCCGCAATCGCCGCCCAGGCCGGGAAGGTCGTAGCTGAACAATTTTTCTCAATACAGGGCATTGAAGAAAAAATTTCTGACCCTTCGGTTTTACAAAAGATCATGCCCATTATTGAAGAGCACATTGACGATTTCCTTCGCAACAAGCTCAAAAAAGAAATGCCATTTATAGGAATGTTTGTTGGTGATAAAACGATCGGTTCAATGAAAAAAGTTTTTATGACCGAGCTGGAAACCCTGTTTCCGAATATTATGAAAAGCTACGCTTCGAATCTTATTGCGGATCTAAATATCGAGAATCTTGTTAGCCAAAGAATAGTGGATGCATCTATCCGGGAGCTGGAGACTTCCCTTAAAAAAAAGTTTTCAAAGGAATTGCGAACAATGGAACTAACGAGCGCATCAATTGGTTTCATAATTGGCCTCCTCACCATGGTTGTAATTGTTTATTTGAAATAATTTTGCAACGCAAGGTTTCGGGGTGATAATCGTCTAAACACCATCTGTCAAATTATTGTTAATGGGTCAGGGGAGTTTAAGACCTTGCAGAGAGAACCAATCTGTAAATCATGCAATACAACCTGAAAATACCGTAATAAATAAGAAAGACATACGGGCTAACTTTGAAAAAAATAATAATGAGAAAAACAGTTACTGGGATAGCTTTATTGATTTCAGTCATCACATTTGCGCAAATACCGGGGGGTGGTGGTAATAGAAGTGGAATGGCTCAGCAGCTGAACGGCGGTTTCTATGGAAAGATCATTGACTCGATCACAGGTAAGCCTATTGAAGCGGCATCTGTACAATTGGTTCAAAACAAATACGACTCAGTTACAAAAAAAAGAAAAGATGTTGTCATAGGTGGCATGCTTACAAAAAACAATGGCCAATTCAATCTGGAAAGCGTGCCTGTAATGGGCCAATACAAAATAAAAATATCGGCTATAGGTTTTAAAACCTATGAAAAAAATATTTCGCTCGTCGATCCGAAAAGTTTCCGCAATAACAGCAATAATGCAAATCAGGATTTCACCAGCCTGTTAGGAAATTTCGATAAAGATCTTGGCAACATCAAATTGGAAATCGATTCAAAAGTTCTTGAAAATGTAACGGTCACCGGCTCAAAGCCACTGGTGCAATTAGGCATCGATCGAAAGATATATAATGTGGAAAAGGATCTGAGCGCAGCCGGCGGGACTGCGGTTGATGTGATGAAAAATGTTCCCTCTGTTACAGTAGACATAGACGGAAATATCTCGCTTCGCAATAGTCCTCCCCAGATCTACGTGGACGGGAGACCCACTACACTTACTCTCGATCAAATTCCGGCAGATCAGATCGCCAGCATAGAGGTAATAACAAATCCTTCCGCAAAATTTGATGCGTCAGGAGGAACGTCCGGCATTATAAATATTGTATTAAAAAAGAACAGGAAGGCTGGATATAATGGCAACGTGCGGGCTGGAGTCGATATGCGTGGAAAGTTTAATGGCGGTGGCGACATCAATATCCGCCAGGGCAAGGTCAACTTCTTTGCTAATGCAAATTACAATCAAAGAAGATCCATTTCTTACGGAACAACTGACAGGTATACTTTTTTACAAAATCCGTATACGAACCTTCACCAGGAAGACAAAATTATCAATAACGGTCATTTTGCGTTTGGCAGAATCGGCATGGATTATTTTGTTGATAACCGAAATACGTTCACGATTTCAGGGCTAATGGTCCGTGGGCACTTTAAATCGAATTTGAACAGTGACATTTTTGTCGACACTCTCTCCGGAATAAATAAATCATCTTACACAAACAGGACGACAGATAATGATGGCCAGTTTACGAACAGGGCTGGAACGCTAAGTTATCTCCACAATTTCCCAAAAAACGGTCATCAATTAACGGCCGATCTTAACTATAATAGAAGCAGGAATTCAAATTCAAGTTTTATAAACAATGATGTCTTTGCAGTTCCGGGAGGTCCGCAAACATCAAACAACAGGCAACAGCAAAACGGGGGAGGAACAAACCAGCAATTGGTCGTTCAATCAGACTATACAAATCCCATCAACGATAAATCAAAGTTCGAAGCTGGTGTCAGGATGCAGCAAAGAAATGTAGAAAGCGAAACAGAATTTGGCATTGTCAACCCCGATGAATCTGTCACAAAGGTACCGCCTCTTTCTTCCCATTATAAGTATACCGACAAAGTGTATGCTGCTTACAGTACCTACAGCGGCAAAGTCAAGGACAACTTCGGTTTCCAGGTTGGTTTGCGCCTTGAAAGCTCTGACTATAACGGAACGATGCATTCAAGTGTCCAGGACGGAGCAGGCTTTAAAGACACGGTCAGTACTTACGGCAACAATTATCCCATCAGTCTTTTCCCAAGTGTCTTTCTTTCAGAAAAACTGAAGCATAACCAGGAACTGCAATTGAATTATACCCGTCGGATTAACAGGCCCAATTTCTTTCAGCTTTTTCCGTTTACAGATTACTCCGATTCTCTCAATATAACGCGTGGCAACCCTGATCTGCGCCCTGAGTTTACGAACTCATTAGAAGTATCCTATCAAAAAACATTTCCAAAAAATAACAGCCTGTTGATCTCTGCCTACTATAAAGGCACGACAGATTTGATAACAAGATATACCGCAACCGAAATGAATCCCATAAAAAATGATACTGTCTTTATAAATACATATATAAATGCTAACTCCAGCTTCGTAGGTGGTTTGGAATTGACTGCTAAGAACAAACCTGCCAAATGGTGGGATCTGACAACGAATCTGAATCTTTATACATCAAAAATAAATACCGACGACACCATACAAACGGCAGGGCAGATCTATAGCTGGTTCGCCAAGGTCAATAACAGTTTCAAGCTCCCTAAAAATTTCACGCTGCAGTTATCAGGTGATTATACATCAAAAACTGTTTTAGCTCCGGGTGGCAGTGCAAGCAGCGGTGGTTTTGGTGGACGCGGAGGATTTGGTCCTATGGTCAGCGGCAATTCGCAAGGATATGCAAATCCAACCTGGGGAATAGATGCAGCATTGCGATACGAGTTTTTGAAAAATAAAGTTGCTTCACTTACATTGAGTGTAAGCGACATTTTCCGCACAAGGAAATCGGATATCTATACTGAGTCAGCTGATTTCACACAACATGCCCTACGCACCCGCGACCAGCAATTTTTCCGCCTGAATTTTGCCTTCAGGTTTGGGAAATTTGATGCAGCGTTATTCAAAAAGAAAAATATCAGGGGCGACCAGGAAAATATGCAGAATAGTATGCAAGGCGTTCAGCAATAATAGTGATCATACATTCAAGTTGAAGCTGTCTCAAAAACCGCCATTGCATCTCGATAGTTGCAGCTTGCTACGATCACTCTTTCCTCGCAAGACAATAAATGATTTTTGAGGTAGCTTTTTATTTTGTTCAAAGATTTCTTTCTTTGTTGCAGCCAAATCAAAACCTTGAAAAAAATCTATTTCACCGTCACCAACGACCTGGTCTATGATCAACGGATGAACCGCATCTGCAATTCGCTGGCAAAAAATGGCTTTGACGTAGCGTTGGTGGGAAGAAGACTCCGACATTCACTCCCTTTAAAAAAAGAAAATTATCAACAAACGCGGATCCGGTGCTGGTTCAACAAAGGAAAGTTGTTCTATTTGGAATACAATATCCGTCTCTTCTTCTTTTTGCTTTTCAAAAAAATGGATGGCTTATGTGCTATTGATCTTGATACAATTTCGCCTTGCCTGGCCATTTCTAAATTGAAGAACATTCCCCGTATTTATGATGCTCATGAATTTTTCACAGGATTAAAGGAAGTAGTAACGAGACCGGGCATCAAAAAAATCTGGACAAGAATTGAGCGAATGGCTGTTCCTCAATTTAAGTGGGGATATACGGTGAGCGAAAGCATTGCTCACGAATTTTACCGGCTCTATGGAGTTAACTACGCCACGATAAGAAATATCCCTGCTTTAAAATCGCTTGATGATCTGCCAGTGACGGAAAAATTTATTTTGTACCAGGGAGCGGTCAATGAAGCCAGAGGATTCGAATACCTGATACCTGCGATGCAAATGATCGATCACAAACTGGTGATCTGTGGAGATGGAAACTTTATGGATAAACTAAAAGATTTGATCACAACTAACCAGGTCCAGGATAAGGTTGAACTTAAAGGAATGTTGGAGCCTGGAGAATTATGGAAGATTTCCCAGCAAGCAACCATCGGTGTTTTCTTTCCCGAGAACATTGGATTAAATCAATATCTTGCCCTGGCCAATAAGTTTTTCGATTACATCCATGCGGGGCTTCCGCAGATCACCGTAAATTTTCCGGAATACCAAAAATTAAATGACAAATACCAGGTAGCAATACTTGTAAATGACATTGCCCCGGAAACAATTGCCGATTCAGTAAACAATTTAATGGCCGACGCTGTTTTATTAGAGCGATTAAGGCAGAACTGCAAAAAAGCACGGGAAGAGCTGAATTGGCAGAATGAAGAAGGAAAACTCATCAACTTTTATCAAAATATCTTCAACTCCTGAACCGAAATTTACATATTGTATGCCTTGACTCGCCATACCCGGCCGACTACGGTGGAGCGATCGATATGTTTGAAAAAATTGTTGCTTTGAAAAAGTCTGGCATCAAAATACATCTTCACTATTTTAAATATGGTAACCGGGGAAACAATGATGAGTTAAAAGAATATTGCGAAAGCATTTATTCTTACGAACGTAAAACAGGAACGAAGGGTTTACACCCAGGTCTTCCCTACATCGTTTCCTCAAGAGCCCACGAGGATCTTATCGTCAACCTTCAAAAAAATGATTTCCCTATTCTCGTGGAAGGTATTCATTGCACCGGGATCTTAGAATCGTTTGAAGGCAAAAAAAGAAAAATACTTGTTCGGCTGCACAATGATGAAAGCGCTTATTATAAAAAATTGTCCGAAAGCGAAAGGAGGTTATTTCAAAAACTTTTCTTCTGGAAAGAAAGCAGTCTTTTAAAAAAATATCAGTCGCATTTGCCGCAAAATTGCCTGTACGCGTGCATATCCGGAGCAGACATTGATGTTTTCAGAGAAAAATATCATTTGCAAAATATTGCCCTTTTGCCCGCGTTCGTTGCATGGCATGAAATAAAGAGCCAGGAAGGTGTTGGTAATTTTTGTTTGTATCACGGGAATCTCGCAATTCCTGAAAATGAAAAGGCAGCCTCCTGGTTGCTGGACAAAGTGTTTACAAAAATCAAGCTACCATTGGTAATAGCAGGCAAAAATCCGTCGAAGCGATTGAGCAAAATGGCGCACTTATGCCAACATACATGTCTTGTTGCGAATCCCTCTGAAAATGAATTGAATGATCTTGTTCAAAAAGCGCACATCCATATCTTACCCTCCTTCAATTCAACGGGTGTGAAATTAAAATTGATCCATGCTCTTTTTGAGGGTCGTCATTGCGTTGTGAACGATGCAGCCGTAAAGGGAAGTAATTTGGAGCCTGCCTGTCATATCAGCAATGGCGCGGATAACATCGCATCGGTCATTATGCAATTGTATCATCAGCCGTTTACTGAAGAAGAGATTCATTTGAGAAAAAGAATTCTTCATAGTACCTACAATAATGCTAAGAATGCAGAAAAGATTATTGCATGGTTATATTAGCATTGTCGATCACTCTTCCTCTTTCGGTTCTTACCATCCTCGCTGGAAATTTTTGGATCACGATATAATCATGCGTAGCCATGATTACGGAAGTGCCAAAATCTCTTGCAATATGAAACAAAAGATTCATGATCTCATCTGACGTTTCAGGGTCAAGGTTCCCTGTAGGTTCATCAGCTAAAATTATTTTTGGAGAGTTAAGTAAAGCCCTTGCAATATCCACTCTTTGTTGTTCCCCACCACTTAACTCAAATGGCATTTTAAACCCTTTTGATTTTATACCCACTTTATCAAGCACGTCGGCTATCTTATCGTCCATCATCTTTTCATTTGTCCACCCGGTTGCACGCAAAACAAATTTCAGGTTATCATTTACATTCCTGTCTGTCAGCAATTGAAAATCCTGGAACACCACCCCAAGTGTGCGGCGTAAGTAAGGGATTTTTCTCCAATCCAGTTTTACCAGGTCATAGCCCGCTACCCTGCCTTCCCCTTCCCTCAAAGGCAATTCTCCGTACAATGTTTTAAGCAAGGTGGATTTGCCCGTACCTGTCTTTCCAACCAGGTATACAAATTCACCTCTATGTACTGCAAGATCCACATCCTGCAATATCAGGTTATCACCCTGGTAGATATTTGCGGCCCTGAGTTCGATGATTACTTCTGCCATTGCGTTAATTGATTGTGCAAAATAAGTCAAAGTCAGTAAGCATTTCCCAAAAAGTTTTCAAGAAAAAGAAATTGCCTGGATCTTCATCGAAAACCGCACCATGTACTTTTGGCCTATGTTAATCACGATGTACTTTATTGTCCATTCCGCATAAAAAGCGTGGCGCCGCGCTGGGAACCCCACAGGCGCTATCGCTACAGATGAGAGCCACGAAGACGACATTGTCTTATCGATTGCGAAAAAGATAAAAGACCTGAATACGAACGACAGACTACAAATAATCCTGACAAGAGAAAAACAGAATATCGTTGACTTAAGAAAGAGAGTTGAATTTGCAAATTTCACAAAATGCAGATTTGCTGATTTCTTTGCATATCAATACGGCATCAAAAGAAGAAAAGAATACTAAAGGAATCGATATTTCATAGTTCCGCTAAAAACACGAACTACTTAGCCGAGAATAAAATCTTAGCACCTATTTTATACAATTATTTCCACCAAATTCACTTTGTCAGTGACATAACCCAACCAACGAAGGGCGTCTATGTTATTGATGCAAGCCATTGCCCTTCGGTACTAGTGGAATGTGGTTCTAACGTATCCAAACGACCTTGCTTTTGTAAAAGACGAAAGTGGCCAGGCGCAAATCGCGAAAAGTATATTACAGTCTATTGAGCAATATTTTTTTGCAAAAGAAAATGCCAGGGTGGGAGCAGAGAAAGAGAACCGTTTCTGATACCACGAAACCTGTAATAAGATTTAACCGGGCAAATGCTAGCCCTGAAACAACTCGAAACTCCAAACCTCAGGTGGAATTTCAGGAGTTGATAGAATTAGAAAAGAGAATAGATGCCCTGGAAAGTATGAATGAGGAAGAGGCGCTGAAAAAACTCAATCAATTTACAGTGAGCGAAGCGACACGGCGAAAATGGAAAAATTGATAGAGGTAATTAACAAAGCTGAAACAACCCGAATCGGATAAGACGGCGGACGAATTAGAGAAGCTGAAGTTAATGAGCGAGAAGCAAAACAACCTGGAGGAGTTAAAGAAAATGCTATTGGAAAAGCAGCGACAAACGGACAACAAGCCAAAACAAACAAAAAGAAGGTTAAAAGCTGATCTCGCCATGAGCAGTTGTGACCACTAGTTCTTTCTTGTTTGAAGCTTCTACCCTACCGATGATTCTCGCATCCACTCCAAATTTTTTTGAAATGCCGATCAGGTTATCGGCATTTTTTTCATCGGTGTAGATCTCCATTCTCGTACCCATATTAAATACCTGGTACATTTCTTTATCATCGGAATGACTTGCCTCTTGTATCAATTGAAAAATCGTGGGAGGATCGAACAAATTATCCTTTATCACTCTGAAAAGACCTGGCATGTATTTCATGCACTTGGTCTGGCCTCCCCCGCTGCAATGAATCAATCCATGAATTGCATCGAAATGATGCTGCAGTATTTCTTTCAATACCGGCGCAAATGTTCTGGTTGGGGACAGCATTAATTCCCCAATTGTCAATTCATTGTTGTCAATTTCTATTTTATCCGTGACAAGGTGTGAGCCTATGTAAACCACATGTTCATCCAGCGATGTGTCATACGATTCGTGAAATCTTGCGCCATAAGTCTTTTGAAGGACGTCGTGTCTCGCACTTGTTAACCCGTTACTGCCAATACCACTATTGTAATTGTTTTCGTAATTCGACCTTCCAAAACCTGCAAGACCAACGATCACATCGCCGGCTTTTATTTTTTCATTTGTAATTAATCTTCCTTTCGGCCATCTTGCCATCATTGTCCCATTGACGGCGATCGTTCTTACAACATCCCCTACATCTGCAGTCTCGCCACCGAGAAAGTGGATATTTACACCAAATTTTTTCATGCCATCAAAAAACTCGCGGCTACCTGTAATAATTGCCTCGAGGACCTCTCCGGGAATTAATCTCTTATTCCTATCAATGGTAGATGAAAAAAGAATGTTATCATAAATTCCCGTGCAAAGCAGATCGTCCAAATTCATCACGATAGCATCCTGGGCGATCCCCTTCCACACCGACGCATCACCCGTCTCTTTCCAATACAAATAGGCAAGTATGCTTTTGGTCCCGGCGCCATCGGCATGCATGACGTTCACCCAATGTTCATCGCCGGTCAAAATATCGGGATAGATTTTACAAAAAGCATATGGATAAAGCCCCTTGTCAAGATCTTTTATGGCTGCATGTACTTCTTCTTTCTGAGCTGAGACACCCCTTTTAGAGTATAAACTCATGTTTAAATTTAATGCGCAAATCTAATGTTCAATTTTCAATGCTCAATTTTCAATTATCATTTAGTTTTGCGTCTCAATATGGAAGTTTACAGAAGCGTTGAGCTGTTACCACCTATCAGGAATGCAGTTATTACGATCGGCACTTTTGACGGAGTTCATGAGGGACATCGCAAGATCATAGCCCATCTGAAACAGGAGGCTGAGGCCATAAAGGGAGAAACTGTCATTATCACTTTCCATCCTCATCCAAGAAAAGTAGTTTCCTCCGCAATACTCGGAATTCGGCTCATCAATACCCTTGCTGAAAAAATTGAATTATTGGCAGAGGCGGGTATTGATCATCTTGTTATCATCCCTTTCACTGAACTTTTTGCCAACCAGTCTGCCGAAGATTATATCGAGAACTTCCTTATAAAAAACTTTCGTCCGCATACGATTATTACCGGTTATGATCACCGCTTTGGAAAAGACCGGCTTGGAGATTACCGTTTGTTAGAAAAAATGGCGCCAGTATATAACTATGTTTTAAAAGAAATTCCCAAACATGTCCTGGATGAGATCGCTATCAGTTCAACAAATATCCGTGAAGCGATCGTTCACAGTGATATTGAAACCGCAAATAAGTTGCTGGGATACGATTTTTTCTTTGAAGGTGTCGTTGTAGACGGTGATAAGCTCGGAAGAAAGTTGGGTTATCCAACAGCCAATATAAAAATAACCGATGAAGAAAAAATTGCATTAGGAAATGGGATCTATGCTGTATATGTTGAAATGGGAAGTGAGAAATGGCAATGGGCAAATGGGGAAAACCTTCAAATATCCTACTCGCCACTCGCTATTCAACACTCACTCCTTAAAGGCATGATGAGCATAGGTTTTCGGCCCACGGTAGATGGAAAAAAGAAAGTGATTGAAGTAAATATTTTTGATTTTGATTCGGAAATCTATGGAAAGATCATTCGCGTATACGCGAAAAAATATCTCCGCCCGGAAATTAAATTCAATGATCTTGATGAACTCGTAAAACAAATTGACCAGGACAAAATAGAAAGCCTTAAAGTACTTTAATTGCTAATGGGATTTGCTCATCTTTCATCTATCATCTATCTTAATATTTTCTGTATACCCGATTTCTATATTCTGTTCCGTCATTGTGGTCTCTCTTCCCCATTCCCGGTCTTGTTTATTTTTTTAATACTGATTTTTTACTGGCATAAAGTTTTCATCTAATCCTTTTGAAATCAACCTTTTTATAAGAAAAAAAAATATTATGAAAAAAAGAGCAATTGTTTTTCTGGCCCTGCCTTTTGTTTTTGCCTGCAATAATAGCAGTAATGACAGCGTAAAAAAAGCTGACTCAGCAAACGAATCAAAATCGGATACCTCTACTTCGATGAATACTACAGACACGACTAATAAAATGTCAACAGGAACCATGTCAGTTGACAACTCAACTTCTGAGTTCATGACAAAAGTGGCCGATGTAGGAATGACTGAAGTAAAACTCGGTCAAATGGCGCAAGATAAAGGGGTTAATCAAAGAGTAAAAGATTTTGGAGCCATGATGGTAAAAGATCATACCGCTGCTGGGGATGAACTGAAGAGCATGGCGAGACAAAAAAATGTAACGCTACCTGAGACAATGAGCAATGACCATCAAAAGAAAGCAGATGACCTTAATAAGAAAGCAGGGAAAGATTTTGACAAAGCATACATAAAAGCAATGGTGGACGGTCATCAATCCACAGTTAATGATTTTGAGAAAGCCTCAAAGAATACGAAGGATGCCGATGTAAAGGCATGGGTTGACAAGACATTGCCGACATTGAAAATGCATCTTGACTCGGCAAAGGCGATCCAAAAGGCCTTGAGATAATACGTGGCGAGAAATATCGATAGTGAGTCAAATTTTTAGAAATGTCCGGCAAAACTGAAAATGGATTAAAAATCCGGAGTGTTGCCTTTAGTTACGGCGGCTATATTCCTCCCCGCTATACCTGCGAGGGTGAGAATGTAAATCCACCGTTAGAAATCAGCGATATTCCTGAGAATACAAAAACTCTTGCATTGATAGTCGAAGATCCCGATGCGCCCCGAGGCGTGTATGATCATTGGATTGCCTGGAATATTCCACCCAACGAAGCAATTGAGGAAAATAGCCGGCCGGGTATCAGCGGTAAAAATAGTTTTGGTAACACCGGCTATGGAGGTCCATGCCCGCCTTCCGGCTCTCATCGTTACTTTTTTAAGGTATATGCATTGGACAGCGACCTCAACATACAGGCAGGTTCTGACAAGAAAACCTTAGAGGAGGCAATGAAGGACCATGTATTGGGATCAGGCGAATTGATGGGGCATTATCAGAAGAGGAAATAATTGAATGAAAGACCTGTATGAGTGATAATGGTGAGGTAGCAGATTATCTCACCATTTTTATTCAATAGTGACATGGAAAGCAAGCGTTTCGCAGGGCTTCGCGGATGTCGTTCGTTTTTTCCTTTTTGTTAAAGAACACCCTTCTTACCATTCTCATTGATAGTCTGTAAAAGTATCGTTGATTTCTTCAGGGCTTCTATTGTGTGCCTGACGCCGGGATGAAAAACAATCAATTGCCCTCCCTCCAACTCTATATCACCGTCGGTAGTCGAGATTCTGATCTTTCCTCCCAAAACCTGAACCTGGAATATACCATCGACTGAATTATCCTTTATAAGGGCGTCCTTGTGAAGGCAGGTAAGAACTGCGGTAAGGTTGTCTGTTTTAAATACGGTTATTCCATTCCTGTCATTCTTTTCCCATGCTGCTTCACTTTTTATTTGTTTAGTAAACTGGTCCGTATCGATAACTACGTAGGGGGCATCAATGACGCGGTCACCTTCCGGTCGATTTAGCGTTGCTTCATTTCTTTTCATTTCCATAAATACTTTTTTATCTTCACACAAGAACTATACCCCTCATGACGTTATCTATTTTATTGTTTTTAATTTATTCATCCGTAATTTTGATGTCACACAACTCGTACTCTTGTTTTAGATTAAGTTTGTTAAAAACTTTTCAAACTTTCTCAAGTTTTTAAGATTGTGTAGCACAGCAATTGCTGAAAGGAGAAGACTATGAAATTGAAATTTGAGAAAAACATACAATTCACCAGGACAATTAAAGCGGATAATCGCTTGCGCGAATTTAACTTCAGAAAGCTCGGGGGTTTGCAGGAAGGCGTTTTCACTATTGATGTAGTGGACGACCGTGGCAACAGGATCATGTTCAAAATGCAGAAGGCCGATAATGTGTGGAAGATCGTTAATCAACCCCTTCCGGAGTGGGTCATAAAGACGGAAAAAACTTTTCATGACCTGATAGAAGAAGAACTGGAGCACCAAGCCTAGACACCGCTTCTTTCCTCGTTAATGGAATTATCATCACCGCCCAGGCTATAAGGGTTATTTTCTTCGTCCTCCTCGCCAATTTCTTCATCTACGTCGTCCTCGTCCACACCAGACGTATCCAGATCACTTCCACTTATTGCATTTGCCGAAGTTTTTTCATTCAGAAGCTCTCCTTCACTGTCGGTGTCGTCAAGTTCAGCCCGCCTCAATTGTTGGTCATCTTTGGCAGAGCCCTGATTTGCGCTATCGTCCAGCATTTTCCTTTCAATTTTCGTCACCGTGAAATCGGTATCGGTAGTTTCTTGTTCATTCCAGATATCGTCTCCTTCCTCATCTGCCGATGAAATTGTTGTATCCGCATATTCCCCCGGATTTGGAGGATGAACAAATTCCTGGCCTGGAATATCTTTTACGTCAGGGAGGTCAATGGTCGTTTGTTCATTCTTTAATTCCTTTTCATCACGTGGTGAGTCGGGCAGGTCCGAACTTCTGTTTGCCTTTCCTTGTGGTTTACCCGTTTTAGCCATAAAAAAGATTTTAATGTGTCTCTTTGATTCGTTAGTCGTTTTGAATTAATCTTTATAAAAGGAGAAAAACTATGCCATGATTCAGAACGACCGTTGAAGAAAATGTTAGGGAACTGTCTGTAAAAGAAAAAGCGAATCTCTCTACACGATTCGCCTTTTGTGAAAATTGTAGAAATTTTTCTACTAAATTCAGCCGTCCATTGCAATTTATTTCTTGTTTTATGGCAATTCTTTTCTTGTTTTACGCCTATAACAAATCATATTTTTTTGGTTTATATATAGGCTTATCGTAAAACTGGGGTAGTTTATTTTCTATTTTTGGCTTAGAAACTGTTCTTTTTATTGTTTTAACGTCTTTTGAAATCGGTTTTAATGAAATTACCGGTGCCAGCCGGGGGACGGTAAAATCATGAGTATATTGGAGAGGTGCACTTTTATTCTTCATAGAAAAGAATCAATTGAACTAGGTAAAACATTATTGTGAAAATTTCATGCCATTGGACCAACTATAAAAGGAAGCGAACAAATATTTTTAATTGCGATAGAAGGACAAACAATAGCAAGATTTCCGCCGCACTATTTTGTCCAAATCATAAACCGTCCCCCATCATTTTTTTCCGCATAATCACCATGATCACATTAGAAAAATTCAGGCCCTTGAATTGCTATCATTACCCCATTTACATCAGATTATAGTCAACAAATGCATAACCGAGCCCTGATTCAATTCTTTCATTGGTATTCTCCCGGTGGTGGCGTTTTATGGAAAGACTTTGCCAGGCAGGTTTCTTACCTCGCCGGATTAGGCATTACTGATGCATGGTTGCCACCGCCCTATAAAGGCGGAAATGGGCGAGCCTCAGTTGGATATGATGTTTATGACCTTTTTGACATAGGAGAATTTAAACAGCAGGGAACCGTTGCCACAAAATATGGGACGAGGCAAGAATACGTTAAAGCCATACAAAAAGCTCACAATAAAAACATTAATGTGATCGCGGACACGGTTTTTAATCATAAGGCTCATGGTGATGAGCTCGAGAAAATTAAGGTGCGAAAGGTAAATCCGGACAACAGGAATGAGTTCATATCCGAGCCAATGGAAATTGAAGCCTGGACAAAATTCTATTTCCCGGGAAGAAACAAGAAATATTCTGAGTTCGTTTGGGATTTTCATTGCTTTTCAGGGCTCGACTGGGCGGAGGATCTTAAAGAATCAGCGATATTCAAAGTGATAAATGAATACGGTGAAGACTGGGAAAAGCTGGCAGAGGAGGAATATGGCAACTACGATTACCTAAGCTTTACCGATATCGAATTCAGGAACCCTCACGTAAAAGAGGAATTAAAATATTGGGGTCGCTGGTTCCTGGAGACCAGCGACGTGGATGGTTTCCGACTGGACGCCGTAAAACATATTAACCCAAATTTTGTCAACGAATGGATTGACCATATGAACAGCGTATCACCCAAAAAATTATTTTTCATAGGTGAGTATTGGAATGATCAGAATGCTGAAAGCCTGAAAAAATATGTCGAAGTTTCGCAGGGTCGCATACAATTGGTCGATGCGCCGCTTCATCACAATTTCTATCGCCTTTCGCAACAAGGCCGGGATTACGACATCAGCAAAATATTTGAGAACACCCTGATTTCTCTGCACCCTGAATTAACGATCAGCTTTGTAAGCAATCATGATTCACAACCATTGCAATTGTTGGAAAAACCGATTGCTGAGTGGTGTAATCCGCTGGCTTATGCGATGATATTATTACGCGAACAGGGAATTCCCTGTATTTTTTATCCCGACCTGTACGGCGCTGAATACACAGACAAAGGAAAAGATGGACATGATCACCAGATTATTTTAAAAAAAGTGAACGAATTACCTGCATTACTGCTCACCAGGAAATTTCTTGCATATGGCAAACAACGCGATTACTTAGATCATAAAACCACTATAGGTTGGACCAGGGAAGGAATTGGAGAAAAAAGAAACAGCGGCTGCGCAGTTTTATTAAGCAGCGGCGACGACGGATGGAAGTACATGGAGTTGGGGAAGAAACATGCACGGCAGGTTTTTGTTGATTGTCTCGGCAAAATAGAACGGGAAATTACATTGGATAAAAACGGCGGAGCCGAATTTTATTGCAAGGGAGGTGCTGTTTCCGTCTGGATAAACAAAAAAGCAAGCCAACGAATCACAACGTTATCATAATCAGCCTCCCTCAATTATTTTCATTTTGTCTGAATCTTTTTTGTACGGCGATCTCCTCTGCCTCACTGATGTGCGAAGTCTTTCTCAGCACCTCGATAAAATAAGTTACTTCTTTTGAGGTGGCAGGGCAGGCTATATTTTCACCTTTCGTATTAAGATCAGCGCCTGTCAGCCTCGCTTGTGAATCTGCAAGCAACTTACCCTCTTTATCGAAGATCAGCCAGAATGGGATTCCCTCGTTATCACCATGGTATTTTGTCCGCATTTGATCAGCGCCCGGATTTTCAAGATTTTTTTTGTCGCCATACTCATCTACCACCAAATGCCTTATGACGTAATTCTTGTAAAAAAAATCTTTGCAACTTTTATCATTGATAGCGCTGTCCATTTTATGACACCATCCACACCATGATGCGTGGAAAATAATAAAGACATTTTTGTTTTCTTTGGTTGCTGTTTGCAAGGCCTCCTGCATTATTTCACCTGCGGTTGGCTGACTATGCTGGCCTGACACAGTTTCAGAAAGAAAAAGGCAGGCAGACACAACTACAAGCATGTAAAGCCTCATAAAAATCTTTTTATAAAACTAGGAAATGAAAACCTGTCATTTCTTTATAATTTGCTAAACTGTGACATTTGTCTTTGGAGATCTGTTATTATTGTAAAGAATTAGATTTTAAATTTGCTTCCTTTATATCGTTTCTCACATGACCAAACTATCTGTTAATATCAACAAATTTGCGACGCTCCGCAATGCAAGAGGTGGCAATAATCCTGATGTTATAAAGACAGCTATCGATGCTCAACGCTTCGGGGCGGATGGTGTGACTGTTCATCCACGACCCGATGAACGACATATCCGGTACAATGATGTAAGGGAGATCAGGAAGATAATCACTACGGAATTCAATATTGAGGGCAATTGTACAGAACAAAAATTTGTTGACCTCGTGCTGGAGGTAAAGCCTCACCAGGTGACTCTCGTACCTGATGCGCTCGATCAATTGACATCCGATCACGGATGGGATACGATTAAGAACAAGGATTATCTGAGGGACACGATAGCTATCTTTAAGGATGCGGGGATCCGTGTTTCTATTTTTGTTGATCCTGTCATCGAAATGGTGGAAGGTGCCGCCTTAACCGGCACAGACCGGATAGAGCTTTATACCGAGGGCTACGCCAAACAATATGCTCTTGGTAAAAGAGACAGGGCGGTAGTTCCCTATGTAGCTGCAGCAAAAAAGGCGAAGGAACTGGGCCTGGGGTTAAATGCGGGTCACGATCTCGATCTTCATAATTTAAAATTTCTGAAACAAAATATTCCCTGGCTTGATGAGGTGAGTATAGGCCACGCTCTTATTTGCGATGCGATCTATCTCGGGTATGAAAACGCGATACAGCTATACAAAAGGCAATTGACGTAATCCTTACTGCTGGTGGGGGGTAGTTTTCGCCGAATAATCATTCATTACTGATTACTGATTACTGATTACTCATTACTCATTACTCATTACTTATCACTCATCACTCACTACTCACATTTCACCTCCCACGATTTTCTCCACCACATTCTTGGCACTCACTAACGCCGCCTCCACTGTTCCGGGTGAGGTCCCTTCATAAAAAGCTTCTCCGGCAAAATAAATTGTTCCCTCAATTGGACTATTGATCAGTTTTTTTGCTTGAATTGATTCCACCGTGTCATAACTATAAGCTCCATTTGAATAAGGGTCTTTTTTCCAATTAGCTATCGTTGAGGCTATCAATAATTGTCTCAATTCATCAGTTGTTTTCTTAAAAATATTTGACAAGGACCGGAGAGCAAGATCCAGGATAGCTTCATCGGCTTTATTTTCCAATGTCCATGCTTGTGGGCCTCCGGCCCAACCTGTAAGTAAAGGGTAAGAAGAAGGCGATTGCGTCCACCACGTTGGAATGATCTCGTTGGTAAAAAGAAAGCCGATCCCTTTTTTCTTCTTTTCCCAGAAAGCTTCTCTGAATTCCAGCATAACTTTTATCACCGTACCAAATCCGATTTTGTTTGTGGCGTCGAAATAATTGCCAATCGCCGGTTCAAAAATGATCGATCCGCCTGATTGAAGCTGCCCAAGCGAAACGGTAACAACTATCCTGGTCGCATGATACGTCTTGCTTGATGTAGAAATCCTCAGGTCATTTTTTTTCCATCTGATTTCAGTAACAGGTGAAGATGTATAAATGGCACATCCTGACTTGAGGCATTCTTTTTCCAAAAAGTTTATTAACTGATCAAACCCGGCTGGGATCCTATACTGCTCATCCTCCTCTCCCATCCATTCTTCCCTTAAGGCAAGCACACTGGCCCGGGAAGTATCGGCAAGATCAAACCCGTTCGCAAACCGGAGCACTGATGTTCTGAGGTCATTATACTTTTCATGACTAAAGTTTTGTTGAAGAAATTCATCCATTGTCATATCCTGCCTCACAGAATTCATTTTCTCTATTAATTCATCCCAACCAAGCGTAAAATCATCCTGTGTTTTCCAATCACCGTCTACAACGCGGATCATATTTCCGCGTACAGGTTTATATTCGATCCGTGCTTCTTTTAAGAGTTTTATGGTTAGCGGAAGATTACCATGAATAAATTCAACACCTTTCTCAACGGGTTGTGTGAATAAAGCGTTTCGTATTGTATGGATACGACCCCCGAGCCGTTCAGTCGCCTCCAGGATGGTAATGTCATACCCTTGCCTTGATAGTTCCCGGGCAGCAAAAAGTCCTGCGACTCCACCACCTGCAATGATTATCTTTTCCATCTTTAATGGATGTCATTAGCGATTATAGGCGTTTAATATGCGATCCGGTATTCAAATTTCGAAGGATCGTTAAAAAAATCATCGCTCGTTACGGAGACGGTTACCTTCTTTTTATCGTCGGATAGTTTCACCGCTTTGCCTTCAACCTTTTTTGCCTTCCTTGGAAGATTGACGACATAATTTACTGTCACCGGGGAACCCATACCCGACATTTGTTGAAGCGATTTCATAAACTCATCGTCTGCTGCAGTAGCGTACTTCGGTTTATTCAGGGTCCTCGAGATAACCTTTCTGCTAACGACATCATCAAAGTAACTATCGAAGGTTTTTACTTTACTGCTGTCACTGTTACCCCCACCAGCGGGAACCTGGTTTGCTCCGGGTAATTTTTTTAACGCTGATACCGATAAGCTCGGCAAAATTCCTTTGAGCATTTGCACATCACTTAATTTTTGAAAAGGGAAATCAAGTTTCACGACCAATTTCTCATCCTTCATATTCAACAGCAGTTTCATCTTGCCCCTATTTACGATGTCCTTTTGATCATTTGTAAGGCCGGGAATGCTGTCAGCAGCACCTTTCAACAGAATGGTCGTATCCTTGTTTTCCATTTTTTCTGCTTCCTCGCCCCCCATTTGTTTCAGCAAGCCCAGCATGTTGCTGAGATCGGTAGTGTTGCTAAAAACACCAGTGCCATTTTTGTTGATCGTGATTTCCTGCGTCGTTTCAAAACATCCGACGAGCAAAAGCCCACAACTAACAACCAGATAAGAGAGAAATTTTTTCATGTCTTGTATTTATGTTAAGCTTAATCATATGATTCATGCGATCATCTTCGCCACCATTTCTTTCAACAGAGAGCCGTCGGTAGTTCCGGAATTATTTATTCCAATACTTTTAAGATTATAATCACTCAATAGTAACAACAGTTTTTCAACATCTGCGTAACTGTAAACAGTCGTTGTTCGCAGATAATCCTTTATAAAAAATGGACTAATACCTAAAGATGTTGCTATTGTTTTTTCATCTCTTGTGTTTAAACCATAGATCATAAATACTTTACTGAAAAATGTATACAAAGATGGGAGCACCAACTGGATGGGTGCCGCCTTTGGATTTGCTTCAAAATACTGAATGATCTGGATGGCTTTTGAAAGATTTTTAGTGGCCAGGGCTGCCTGCAATTCAAAAACATTAAAGTCCTTGCTGACACCCACATATTGTTCAACATCTGTTTCAGTGATGCTTTTCCTTTTTCCAAGATTGATCGCAATCTTATCAATTTCATTTTCGATGCGCGATAAGTCATTGCCAATATGATCGACCAGCAACATCAGCGCTTTTTGGGAGATATTTAATTCTTTTGATTGCACCAATTCTTCTGTCCATTCAGGCAATTGGTTGTCGTATAATTTTTTTGTCGTCAGCACTACTCCTTTTTCCTTCAGCAATTTTGCCAATCGTGTACGGCCGTCAACCTTTTTTTCCTTATAAGAAACTACAAAAACGGTAGAAGCAAGCGGGTTTTCAATATACACCTCCAACCTTTCAATATCACGCATTTGCTGCGCTTCCTTTAATAACACGACTTGCTTCTCCGCAAACATCGGGTAGCGGCGGCAGGCATTTACTACTGCCGCCCAATCGGCGTCCTTGCCGTAGAATACCGATAAATTAAACCCTGTTTCAGATTCATTTAAAATATTACTTTCAGCGTACTTCATCACCTTGTCAATGAAGTATTCCTCTTCCCCTTCCAGCCAGTAAATCGGCTTGTAAGTCCCTTTTTTCCAGTCAGAAATAATTGTATTTGCAAGCATAATACGCTAAGGTACAAGCTTTATTTACCCCTAGAAATTAACATAACTAAGAAAATGGCAATTCTGGCACGGTTTTTCGAAAAAAGGGGCAGGCTGAAACTTCAAAATGAATAAACCCACCCGCGCCCAGCGGGGATTTTGCAAAGGTCAGCTCGTAAAATAAAATTTTATACATAAAAAACCTTCGACAATGACAAACACTAATTATCCTTCAGCTACTCCAAACCCACAGCCAAGAGGTAGCAATAATAAAGGTATTATTATTGGTGTCCTGGCTGCAGCATTATTAGGTACCTGGGGTTACTGGCTTTACAAGAACAACCAGTCCTCGCAGGAAATTACAAGTCATGAGACAAAAGAAACAGCGTACATGTCTGCGAGAGATTCTGTACAAATGCTGTACAATGACGCCTTATCTCGTCTTGACTCTATTACAGGAAATAACAACAACCTGCAAGGTCAGCTGACGGATAAGACCACTGAGATCTCTAAGTTAAAGTCAGAGATCAACAGCATTTTGAAAAAGAAAAATGCTACGCAAGCTGAATTAGCAAAAGCAAAAGATCTGATCAACCAGCTTAATTCAAAGATCGAAAATCTTGAAGCTGACAACGCAAGACTTACTGGTGAAAATCAGCAACTGACTTCTGCTAACACACAGTTAACTGAAGAAAAAACAGCTCTTCAGCAAAACCTGCAAACCACAACGGCTGAAAAAGATGAATTAGCATCGACAGTTGATGTGGCTTCTACATTCAGCGCTTCGAACTTCCAGATCAGCCCGATTCACGAAAAAAAGAACGGCAAAGAAAAAACTACAACTACAGCAAAACGGGTTGACAAACTCGTAGTTGGTTTTGATGTCGAAAATCGTATCGCTAAATCAGGTCCGGCTGATATGTATGTTATCGTAACGGCTCCTGACGGTAAGGTGATCTCTGATCCTTCAATGAACTCAGGTACATTCACCACCCGTAATGAAGGCGACAAGACATTTACTTCAAAAGTAAGTGTGGATTACGAACAAGGTACACGCAAAGCAATGAGTGTTCCCATTCGTCAAAATGATTTCCAAACTGGTGATTACAAAATCGAAGTTTATCACAACGGATTCAAGATAGGTGAAGGTGTAAAAACCCTTAAAAAAGGTGGTTTATTCGGTTAATTGAAGTTTCCAACTCCTACAACCACGCCGTCCTGACTTGTCGGGACGGTTTTTTTATGACCACTCGGAAGAAAATAGTATCGATCATTTTTACCTTCTCAAAAAATATCAAGGCTCAACTTCTTATCTTTGCCGATGGCAGGTCTTACACGACCAGCTCCTGCTCAACCTCCCCAGGGCCGGAAGGCAGCAAGGATAGGCGGTTGTAGCGGTGCGATGTAATCAGCCTGCCTTTTTTTATTTTATTCAAATCATTATTGTTCGCTATCATGAAGTTTTTTATAGATACCGCCAACCTCGAACAGATCAAAGAAGCAAACGAACTGGGAATACTCGATGGAGTCACTACTAATCCCTCTTTGATGGCCAAAGAAGGTGTCAAGGGCCAGGAAGCTGTCTTCAAACATTACAAAACCATTTGTGAAATGGTGAATGGCGATATAAGCGCTGAAGTAGTGTCCACCAGTTTTAAGGATATTGTCGAAGAAGGAAAGAAGCTGGCGGCCATTCACAAAAACATTGTTGTGAAAGTGCCGATGATAAAAGACGGAGTAAAGGCAATGCATTGGTTCACGGATAATGGTATTCGCACTAACTGTACGCTTTGTTTTTCTGCAGGCCAGGCGATACTGGCTGCAAAAGCAGGCGCCGCGTATATATCTCCTTTCATCGGTAGAATTGACGACACAGGATGGAACGGAGTCCAGCTGATCGAGCAGATCGTAAAGATTTACAAAATCCAGGGGTTTAAAACGAAGGTGCTTGCGGCATCGATCAGGAACCCAAATCATATTGTACAGTGTGCGGAGGCGGGAGCCGATGTTTGTACCTGTCCTCTTGAATCTATTCTTGGCTTATTAAAACATCCTCTTACAGATATTGGTCTTGCGAAGTTTTTAGAAGATGCGAAGAAATCGGCGTAATGTGAATCGTCAGCGTAAACTTCTAAACCACCAGATTTCAGTTTTCTTTTAGAAGAAAGAAACTGGGCAACATCAAAGCGAATTTCCAATTCACGTCTCAAGATTGACGACTCACGGTTCAATTCCCCTGCGGTTGCAAAAGAGAATTGAGAGAAGTAAAACCGATTAATTCATCTGCACGGCTGCCGAATTGATGATAGTAAACCAACACCATGTAGTTATTTTCGGTAGCCCAATAATTTCCTTCTGTATTTTCAATTGAAAAGTTTCCCGTGGCGCGAGCATCGGTTATCGTGACATAGGAATAGTTGTAATAACCTTGTTTCAAAAAAAGAGTCTTTTCATAAGCGCCACGGTCGGCATTAAATACCATTTTCGTTGAATCATTAATACCGTAACCGGTCAATTCACCATAGACATAAATGTTCTTTCCTTCATAGGGGCGGTTGGCCGGGGGAAAATAACTAAAGTGAACATATGCATAATCTCCCTGCCAGTAAGGATTTACATTGTCAGAATTTTCAATTGTAAAAAGACCATTCAGGTCGCGGTAATAAATGTATGGTTGCTGCAGTCTTTCTCCATCAGGCTTTACAAATACATCGGTAACGGACTTATTCTTGTCAAGACGTTGCATTCGGTCGCTCATTAACCGCAAGCTGCGAAGATCGATCCACCTCCATTCTTTTCCTGCAGGAAAGGAAGTAATGGCCTCATCATTATATCCAAAATAGTTGCCTCTATAAATGTTCGGACGATTCAAATACAAAGCGGTCGGCCAGGCAAAGTTTTGGATCAGCACGACCCGAACATCGTTTTGATTGAAAACATTGACCGTGCTGTTCAATGTGACACCAACACTTACCTTTTGATACTTCTGAAACCATTGGGCATTAAAAGGCTGCTGAATTTCGGCGGCAATACTCGACCTGTTATCGACTACCAAAAAACGCTTTGTAAAAACCAGTTTGGATGTGTCGCCATCCAAAAAAACCTTTAGTAAATAATTTCCAGAGCGAACAGGAACACAATTGCGGTCGGGCAGAACTGCCTGGTAATGTGTATAGCGGGTTATAGCGATAGAAGAAGTCCTGTAATCACTTATTCGAACGTTTTGAAATCCCCGTATATAATCAAATGTAAAAAGAGTGGAAGGGGTCCAGTCGGTGTTGCAAAGCAGGTAGGTATAATAATAACTTTTAACGTCATTATCCATGTCATCAAAATGAAGTTCAAATTGATCGGCACTGTTTAGCATCATCACGGGGTAACTATAGATATCCGCGTACCGGGTAAGCGTAACAGAGCGAATATTCGGCCTGTAAACATGATCGGGTATTTGTGCACTACTGACTATAAAACAAACCACCAGCCAAAGAGTAAGGATCAATTTCATAAACTGAATTTATTGGTCAAAACATTCAACATATTGTGAAATTCCGAAAAAAAGGGGATAAATCTTTTTCGTCAACTATTTTTGCCTGCAAGACATCTTTAATAGACAAAATTCAGCCCGTGAAGGTTGCAAGCTTTATAGCCAATCGAATCGCATTTAACCGTCAAAGATCTTTTTCACGGTTCATTATCCGCCTTTCTATTGTGGCAACGACGATCAGTGTCGC
>Ga0163163_10000637_pt1 | contig 30148 bp, 26 predicted proteins | sample S65metaG_FD_119766 | JGI IMG/M metagenome (GOLD analysis project Ga0163163, IMG submission 119766) | Switchgrass rhizosphere microbial communities from Kellogg Biological Station, Michigan, USA - S6-5 metaG | ecosystem: Host-associated > Plants > Roots > Rhizosphere > Soil | place: USA... | reverse complement strand
TTCGAGGGGCCGGCACGGTATCAGTGGGATAGCCACGAAACAGGCGGGGCGCGGTAGCCAAGTGGTAAGGCAGAGGTCTGCAAAACCTTTATTCGTCGGTTCGACTCCGATCCGCGCCTCCAACATCTTCCGGGAAATCTCCTCATAGCTCAGTGAGTTGTCGCTTAACGCTAGTTCATAGCCCATCACGGATCTTCTGTGGAAATCACAACGTTTTGACCGGAACCGGACGGACAAATCAAGGGTTCCCACCGGACAAAATGACTCGGTATAGTGGTTACTCTTTGCACTGCAGCCGATTCATGATTTTCCAAACATCTTTGAGAGCCTCTGAATAGGCGTATCCGTTGACTCCGCCGAAACGCGCCGTCTCCTGCCTGAGGTTGCGCCAGTTCTGCTCTTTAACCAGTTCCGCGACTACGCTGGCACAAACCTCTTTGGATACGATCAGGCGGTAGCGGTAATCCGCCTGTCGAGTAATTTTCACTTGCAATCCCGCTAAACATTCGAATCGTTTCTGGAGATTCCTAAGATGGCTAAACGACCGCGTGCGAATCATCATCGTCGCGGAGTCGATCGTTCCATCTCTGTTCTGCGCGCACGTTAGTGAGTAAAATCCAAACCGACACATAATCCACATGGCAATCATGATTGGATTGCCTGTGCCAAAGCGCAATGATTTTTTGCGGGGATCTCTCCGCGACCTTAGAGTGACCCGACGGACGGACGAAACGCCGATTCAGATGCCCCAGCGCGCGTTTAGCGCATTCATAGCGCTGATCCTGCGGCCGGAATGAGGGGTAGGACCCCCGAAAGAGGGCGAAGGTTTTAGCGCAACCTGGCGTTTCGAGTGTGATGCCGTCTTCTGAAACCCCACGATGATTCTGGACGCTTCTAAGCACATTGCTGTCACGTAAAAGCCATCACCCAATTCGTTTCAGCTTACGCCGACGCATCGCGGCCGCGTACTTCTCCATCGCTTCCTTCTGTGCCCGCTGATCTGGATGGACGTAGCGCATGATTGTGCGGAGATTATTATGCCCCATGATGGAGGCCAGAGTGAACGGATCAGTTTTCAACTGGGTCGCCTGCCGAGTGCCGAAAGTATGGCGAAGATCGTAGAGCACGAAGGAAACACCTGCTGCGATGCAGGCTCGGTCGTGGCTATTGTTAAGTTTCGTGATGTGGTTCCCCGGATATCTTTCTGACGGGAAAAGCCACGGTCCCCCAGTTTTCAAACGCCTTTCGAGAATTGCAACGTTTTCCGGCGTAAGGTATATAGCGCGGCGAGCAGCACGACTCTTTCCACCCGGTATCATCAGAGTTGAGGACTTTAAGTCTAAGTCCACCTTCTTGGCCGACATAATCTCTTCCGGCCGGCAGCCCTGATGCAGGATAATCTTCGCAACGTCGTGGAGATTCCGAAGCCCCGTACCATCTTCGATTTTAAATGCAGCGGTGAAGTATTTTTCCTCTTCTGCCGCACTAACTACATGGATGCGCACGGATTCTCGATCACTGGGAATAGTAACCTGCCGAACGGGATTCCCTTCTCTCCACCGCAATTTCTCGGCGTACTGAAAGAAGAGGCTCAACGAATGCAGATCGTGCCGGATTGTCACATCTCGAACCCGATTGATCTGGATTCGATGACTCTTGTAGCGTTCGATTTCACCTGGTCCAATGTCAGCAATCGGCGTCGTTCCAAAGAAAGCTAGAAGAGACGCGAAGCTTGTTTCGATTCGCTTTGCGGTATTCGGCTTTTGACGGTACTCAACGTTCTTGCACCAGCCAACGAATTCGCCGGCAGCAGTCGCGAAGTCCTTAATAGTCTCAATCGACCGACCGCTTCGGACCAAGTGCTTCTGTTGTTTCTCGAAGCGTTCGGCGGCCTTTCGATTCGTCTCCGTGGCCTGTAGCTTTGTCGAACCGGCGTATTCCTGGCCGTTTATTGTAAACCGGTAGTGCCAACGGGGACCTCGCTTTCTGAGAGGCATTCCTACGAACCTCCTGAAGGTAATTTTCCAAGTCGTGAGAGTAGTACCATATCCGCCGTCCAATTCGCATTGCTAGGGGCCCACGGTTAGCGCATCGCCAGTTGGAGAGTGTTGCAACGGTGACACCCAGTCGTGCCGCAACTTCCGCAGGCGTGAACCTCGGAGCATCCAGAAGGGGCGTCCCCGATGCGCCAACACTGATCACTCCCTCTCCTCACTTGAGATGTTTAAGTAAACGGCCACGGAACTGACGCACGGGTCTAGATAGGACCGCTTGATTGCAAGTATGTCTTCCCTCGATACGCCCATTTCGACCAGGTTGTTGATGGCCGCGACATAGACCCGCAGCAGTCGCTTATCATCAGGCTGAACAATGGCCTCGGCACCACGTTTCCGTTTAATCGTTCGCTCGATCTGCCGGTAACAGGCGAAACAGAGACTATGCGCCGCAATCTTGCGTTCCTTGCCGCAGGATGTGCATTTATCGATTCTTCGATTCACTCTTTAGCTCCCAGTGAACATGAAACGGAGTTGTTCACTCGCCTTCGGTGGCCTCATCATCCGCATCCACTAATTGCTGAGCGGGATTATCCTGGCGATCGACGGGTATGTAGTTGACCTCAAGCTTTCGTTCCAAAATTAGATCGCAGATTTCTGTTCGTAGGGCTGCAAGCTTCGGTTCTTTTACCGGGCGTTTTCCCCGTAGTTCCTGGGCATGGAATGAATCCGTTTCGATGTAGACTGTTGTGCCCCGATCTGCGATTTCGAGAGCGCACAGGACCGCTCGATAACGAGCCTCTCTTCCGTTCACGTTCTGGAAATCTTCTTTATACGTTACTCGTCGCCGGATGACGCACGCGAACATGGACTCTACTGGACCTACACCCGGTGTCCATTCCTTCGCCGCAATTGAAATCCTGTATTCAGTTCCGGCCACACTAGTTGACTTGGCTTTGTTTTTTAACTTCATGTGTTATTGCCTCCCTGTTTCAATCGATGTTTGCTTGCCTTGGTATCGTTCACGACCGACCCGCCGGTACTGGAACCCCCACCCTTGTAACGGCCCTCAGCGCGTTAATAGCGCGGGTCTAGCCGCGATCCCTGACGGACAGTGATACCTGACCACCGCCCCAGCCAATTACCTCGAATACGGTGTGTCATTCACAACAACTTCCCCGCCAGATTTTCCCTGCGTGGTATCCACTTGAGCTTTACCTTCAAGTGCCGCTCCTGAATTACGTCGCGCACCAGGTACAGAAGTCTTTGCAGTTCAGGATCGCGGACCTTCCACACCCGGTTATACTGCGAGACCACAAGTTGCGAATCGGAAAACAAATTGGCCTTCGAGTATTCCGGAATGTGCTTCACGAGGGACAGCAGCCCGCGGTATTCCGCCTGATTGCTGGTGAGTCCGTCCATCGGCTGCACCATCTTTATCCCCGTGGTCTCGATGACCCACGCATAACCGGAGCCCGTGCCGTCTGGTCGCATTCCGGAGCCGTCGAAATAGGCGACGCAACAGTCCTGGAGGGCCGTCTTAGTTCCCGCTTTCATCTTTGTCTTCTCCTTCCCAAAGTCATGTGATATAGGCTGGACGGAACATTAGCGGACCTCGCCACCACCACGCGACCCACGGGCAGTGAGTTTTGGAGTCGTTCCCCTGGGAGTCCAGCCCCGCCAAAATGGACACCGCCCGTCTCAGTCAGCGCGTGCTTCGCCAGATAGTGGGCACCGCCTCGTCGGGCTTCGTAATAGTCGAGACGATTACGTCCGAAGCGTCGGAACGCCTTCGCCGTCCACTCATCAATGCTGGGACCCACCACATTGGCGACCAAGATATGCGCGTGGAAACGTCCAAGCCGCCCAAAGTCCTCTCCGATGACCCAGATGATTGGGCTACCAACTTCTTGCTGGAGTTCATTCAGGAAACCATCTAGAGCGCGCAGGCTCCAATCTTTGCTGGGCGGCCGCAAGCTATTTGACGGCGACTCTAAATCCCAAAAACTGTTGCGGAACGTTATCGTCCAACGCCAATCCCAAGGAGCTAGTTGTTCAATGAAATCTCCCCATTCGCTCAATAACAATCGCCCAGGCCGCGCAGCCGCGGCGTCATGCTGCGTAGCAATGTCACGCCTAAAATTCATAAGGTTCCCTTGCAGCCTAGTGCCGCTTGCCGGTATGCTCCCACCGCCGCATTGCCGGTGATAAAACGCATTAGTGATGAACGTTGCCAGCACTAGGAGAAGCAGCACGCGCAATGGCGCATGGCCCTTGGCGAATCCCTGTTTATCCGGTTGGCGCATTTAATTGTCCCTTCCCTTCTTGTCTATCTAGATAGACCTTCGGCTACGAGCATGCGGGGCGGAATATAGAGGGGTGCAAACTACACCACGACTCTCGTCGCCTAGTTCACTTATAGAACTGGAGGACTGGAACAAAGAAACTGGATTTTGTGGAGTAGTGAGACGACCCGGATTTGGCCGGGCACCTCGATTGGGAGTGCGCTTTTATGTGATTTACCGACTGGAGTGAACTGGAGTTACTTTCCCTGGTATAAGTCTTGTCTCGAGCAACCGAGTTGCTGGGCGATCTTATCCAGGGTGTCAAACCTACAAAAACGCTTACCCTGCCGAAGTTTATAAAGGAGGCTATCCGAGCATCCGAGTTGACCTGCTAATACCTTGTATCCTCCTACTTGTTTGGCTGCGTCCCTGATGATTTGTTTAGCCCGCACGGTTGGGAGTGGTCGCTCAACAGCTTCGAAAGTATCCTCGCTTCCGGCACGCTTCTTGGCATCCGACTGCTGATCTTTCTCAGTGGCCCTGGCGGGATCACTTGGCGGACCAAGTTCGGTACTGATGCCCTCTGTTCGTACGCTAACAGTCGCCCAGGCCTCGGCTGCCCAGAGTTTCGTTTGTAGATAGAGGGCCCCTCTTATTTGTCGCTTCTTGGGCTTCAAAAATACGCTCGGTTCGTAATACCCAACTCTGCTATCGCCCAAGACGATAATGTTCAACTCGTCCAAAGTTCTCTCGACTATACGCCGCCAGAGACCTTTTGGCGTCGAAATCCGCTGTTCCACACGTGTAGCGAGTGCTCTGAGTGTCCTAATATAATCTCTAGGAGTTTTCATCGCTCCGATACGCTCACGTGCTTCGGCATCAAAAACAGCGATTGCGTAAGTTTCGAAATACATGATCAGGTCCCTAGACCCCGGTCGTCGACCCAGCTGCTTCTCAAGATCGCCTGTATAGCAACCCTGAAGGAATGCTTTTACGCTCAATCCCAGTTGGACTTCAGCGCGTGTTTTCGCGGCTATAATTCGAGCTATAGCGTCTGCGGATAACGGGGAAGCACGCATCTGTTTTATTCGGCCAGGAATGAAGCAAAGACCGCTGCAAAATCTAGCCTACTATTCGTGGTGATCATCCAGCAATAGGAATGACCGACAGAGTCGGGAGGAGGTCACGCAGGACTGTGACTTTCGGCGCGTTTAGCCCGGCGGTGCCCGCGCCTTCTCTAATCCGGCGATCACACGCGCTCTGATTCGATTCCGCTCTAATTCGGCCAGCTTCGCCGCGAACGCCGCCGACGATGCCACCGACGCCGATAACCCGCCTTCCACGGCGACGCCTAGCGTGGCCGGTGGCGCGTTGATGGCCGCGATCCTGGGCTGGAAGGGGTGGTTGACTACCGCCGTGGCTAACCTGACCCCATAAAAAGCATTAATACCACCCACTTCGACGGTTTGCCGACTTTACGGCCAAGAGATCTCTGGGCGCACTTTACCGTCCTATAGGATTCGCGTCACCGTGTTGCCATCTGCTGCAAAAGCCTCTCGTACACGCCGCCAAACTCCAAAAGTGTAATCTCCCTGACTGAATAGTTTTCCTCTTCCTCCCACTCTGCCTGCGGCGATATAGCTCGAATCGTGACACTACGTTGATTGGCGCGAAGGAACTTACCCACATAACAGACCTGCTTGCTGATTCGCTCACGGTGAACCGTGATCAGCGGAAAAACTGCTCCCGCCGAAGCGAGCGCGGCTTTCATCGAGCCAATTGTCACCGCTCGTGGTTTGAAAGGTCGCTGCTTCCTGAGACGAACTGCCCTTGCGAGGAAATCAGACTTCGGAACGCAGCGCCATTTCTTCACGTCTGAATTCCGAATAATGGCGTATCCATCCAGCTGAAACAAATCGCAATTCAAAATCTGTATCAAGGTCAGATCGGAGTTCCAATCTAGAGCGAAGCCCCTCAACAGAAGGGGATCAATTGGCTTGCGATCAATTTCCAGCAATGGAAATCTGGCTAGGCTGAAGCCCTCCGAAAGTGTCTTCGGAGATGACGGTTGGCGGAGCATCTAGACCATTTGACGACACAATGCATCGACTAGTCCACTTTGACGTATAACGCTGAAACCACCGATTGTGGCCTCATGCACTCTGGGCATTCCACTTCGACGGTTTGCCGACAAACCAGCCAAGTGGATTCCAGAACTGTTAACGGAGTTCGTGGATGCGCGGGGAATCGGACGGGTTAAGGGTCAAACGGTCGATTGTACGGCAGGGTGCAACTGCTCAGTTCAAAGGTTCAAGCGGGGGTAGTGGCTCAATTTGAGCATGGGCCGATTTTAATGGACCGCGCCCCCAGAGTCGATAAAGTCATCTCCGCGGTAGGTGGACGTTTTGCCGCATTTCGGGCATTCGATAACCTCGTCAAGCCGAGAGAGAATTGCTTGGCCTGTGTAGGTTTGAAGTGTGACCCTGGATCCACACGCTTTGCAGTCGATAGACCGAAACTTCATACTGGCCTCTCTTTTGAAGTATGCCGATTTTTGGCTACCGTCGTCCACTTCACTTCGGTGGTTTGCCGACAAACCGGCAAAGTGAACCGGGAGCGTTGTGAATAAACCCAAATGCAAATAAAGTAAAACAATGCACATCCTGAGCATCCTTGCACTAGCTTGTTTATTGGCGGTGGTCGGATTTGCGCAAGGCCCAGAAGGGTCACCACCTGACTTAAAGGGCGTCGCCGCGCTGACTATTCCTGGAGCACAGTTTTCTCTGGAGGCGACTGGAGTGGGCGAAAGTAAATTGGCCGACGGGCAAATAGTAACTTGGGCGAGTGAAGGCAAGATCTATCGGGATTCGGTAGGAAGGACCAGGAGCGAATGGACGTTACCAACGGTCGGACCTGTTCCTCAGGATTCGGCCCTAATTACTGAAATAAGGGACCCAGTGGCGGGCTTCGTGTTCATTCTCATAGCGCCATCACAAGTCGCCTACCGCATGGCAGTTCCAAAATCTGACCCCTACAGTCAGCCTGGGTGGGCTTTTATCGGCGGCTCGGAGCTGATCCGCGAGACGGGCAAGAAGGCCATCCAGGACGAGACACTAGGCACGCAAACCATTGAAGGTATCGAGTTTGAGGGTTCCCGTCACATCACGACCATGGTTGACGAGCCGTCGAAGGTTGCCATAGACGAGTACTGGATCTCGCAGGAAGTCGGGCTGATTGGTGCGACGATAAAGTCCAGTCCGAAATTCAAAATGACTGCTAAGATCAAAAGTCTCGTTCGCAAAGAGCCCGACCCTTCGCTCTTCGCGGTCCCGCCGGACTATAGGATCGAAGAGATCGAGCGGCCCGTCCCGCCCAAGTAATGCCACGCCAGAAGTGTGCACTTTGGCGAATATCGCGCAAACCACGAAGTGACTGAGAGGAAATTTCACTTCGACGGTTTGCCGACTATACGGCCAAGTGACTTTGAGAGTTCCCATAGCCTGGTTGGTATTATTCGTCCCTGGGCGGCGTTCCACCATTGCTACCTCGTGCGGAACGGTGCTCTCATTCTTTGGGTCGATGACGCCGTTGATATTCCTCTTCCAGGCATAGTTCGCACCGACCGTCGGCGAGGAAGTCGTATTCATCCAGTGTCATCAAGACCGTCTCCGCGTCAGCGTGCGTGCACCAACGCGAGCTATTGTAGGTTCTGAAGAGGATCACCCCATCCGGGGGCGTTCTCTGCCGAATCTGATCGATTAGCACCACGATACAGCCGTCGCAAAGTTTCTCAACGGAATCCTCTGGATACTCTCGCTTCTTGCAATTCCAGCACCGCTGGTGACGACGAATCCCATCCGACTCTCGTACATGTGGAGTGATGGTAGGCCATTGAAGACACTCCTCAAGCAAGGGCCGAATAAGCCAACCAGTTTCGGTTGACAGTGTCATAAGATCCGCGACTAGATCAATGCCACGAGTGGCTAACAATCGGTAAATCTTTTGCACCATTTCGATCCAGAGGACCATCGACTTCGAGGGAGTTGGGAGATAGCATTCATGTACCGCGACGTTGCGCAAAGCAATCTTTAATTGGCTTACCAGTTCTGGCGTGTCCAGCCACTCTAGATCTTTTTCGGTCGCGGTGTTGCGAATCTCCATGTAAGCGTACGAGTATACCTTGTGAAGTGGCGCGCCTTGACTATGCACCTCAGCGCGGGCGAACTGTGGCCCAAAGAGAAAAGTGTGTTCAAAGGCACCTATTCGAGTTCACATGGACGTATAACGCGCAAACCATCGATGTGGCCTTAGGAGTCTTCCGCCGGTTTTCACTTCGGTGGTTTGCCGACTACACGTCCAAGTGATTCGAGATGTAAGAATACTCGCATGGGATCTGTTCAAAAGTCTGTTGCAACGCTACGCATCTGGGCCGACGATCTTGTTCCGGACCAGGTCTCAAGCCAGCTTGGCTGCCCTCCTACGGCATCCTACCGGAAAGGTGACACCATTGTGGGCGGGCGAACGAGTAGGACTGGAAAATGGTCGCTACGCAGCACAGATCATGAGCCCGAGAACCTTGATGCGCAAATTGTCGAAATCCTGAGCAAAGTAACAAATGATATGAACGTTTGGGGGAATCTGGTGAGCAGGTATCGCATTGATCTCTTTTGTGGCTTATTCATGGCCAGTGAGAACGACGGAATAACGCTATCCTCCAGTTCACTGACTGCACTAGGTCAGAGGGGTATCGAGCTATCACTCGATATCTACGGGCCGGAGGAGGTTTGAGGGAACGAAACATCCCACTTGGCCGTATAACGCGCAAACCGCCATTGTGGCGTTAGGAGCCGTGCGCGCATTCACCTCGACAGTTTGCCGACTAAGCGGCAAAGTGATGGAGGCGTAAATACTAGGTCCCCAACGTTGACCCACCATCAAGGGTGCGGAACCACTCGGACGGAATCCCGAACGGACGAGGCCTTGAGCCTTATCAAGGCACAGTAGCGATGAGGTTGCGGTTCGCGTCATACAAAGTCAGCCGTAAGCCGCCCGCCGCATCCACGCCCAAACTCGGTTGGCCGTAGACCTGAATGTCCACCTGCTGTGGCGCCGCCAGATAGAAAGACCCGAATCCCACCGAACCAGGGGCCGCGAGACCTCCGAAGTTCGCGGCTCCCCCAAATCCAGGCGACACCATGGACACCTGAAAATTCTCCAGCGGCGAGTTCGCTCCGCCGTTCACGGTCAGAGTGTAGTAGCCCGGCGGCAACGCCTGCGTGAAGTCCACCGCCGTTCCGGCAAATTTCTGATCGATCAGCGGGTTCTTCGACGCGTCCAGCAGTTGCACTCCTAGCGCCACGGCGGGACTGCTGCTCCCGTCAGCCGCCTGTGCGTCGACATGAAAGTGGACGCTTTCCGCGCTCGGCACGTAAAACCCGCCATACCCCGGAGGCCGGTTCGATTGCTGAATAGCGCCCCCGAAGTTATAGCCGCCATCCAACACCCCGCTAGATCCTGACACCTGCATGCCCCAGTACCCCGGATGCTCGCCCTGCCCGAGCGTCACCGCGGCGATGTAATAGCCCGGCTGCAACGTTCTTTGCAGCGAGGGCTCAAATAATCCCGAGGCGGGGTTTAGAAAGATCCTTCGGATAAAATTGCCATCAACGAGAAACAGGTTTCCCGCGGGATCGATCGCGAAGCCACCTGTTCCCGCATTTGCGACAACGGTTGCCGCGCCTTCCGGACCGACCAGGAAAATTTGGCTGCCACTACGCACATAAAGGTTTCCCCGCGAATCAAAAACGGCCTTACCGATGAACGGGCCGACAACGGAGGTGGTTCCGTCCGAAAGAATGCGCACTAGCCCAGCGTCTGCCGGAAACGGTATCGGCCCCCCGCCCGGGCCGCCGAGTGTGAACAACTGTGGAATAACCGAAGCATAGAGATTACCTTGGTTATCTACCGAGACGAACGCCACTGTATAAGGACTCATGAAAGTCGCGACAGTCGAAATGATCCCGCTGGGCGAAACCTTTCGAACGGTATTCGCGACAGCCATATAAACATTTCCACTCCGGTCGCACGCCACGTCGGTCACCAGGCCTAAGCCTGCGTTGATGGCGGGGCCACCATCGCCGGTATCATTGAAGTCTCCGTTGCCTGCAAAGGTGCTTATGACGCCGCCGCTATCTACCTTGCGAATGCGGGAGTTGTTGGTGTCGGCGATATAAAGGTTGCCCGCGCTGTCGAATGCGAGCCCGCTTGGTTTGTTCAGGAGTGCTTGCGCGCCCGGTCCTCCGTCCCCCGCGAAACCTCCCGCTCCGCCGCCCGCGAACGTCGTGATCGTGCCATCGGCAGCGATTTTGCGAACCCGGTTATTACCTTGGTCTGAAAAATAGATATTTCCCGACGAGTCCAGCAGAAGCTGCGCAGGATTACGCAAGACCGCGTCGCGTGCCTGGCCGCCGTCTCCGGCGAAGCCCCAGTTACCATTCCCCGCATAGGTGCTAATGATTCCAGACGCATCGATCCTACGAACCCGAGAGTTAACGGAGTCGCCGAAGTACACATTTCCCGCCAGATCGGCGGCGATACCGGTGGGCTGATTTAATGTAGCCAGCGAGGCTGGGCCAAGGTCTCCTGTAAAGTTGGCTGCTCCCGTGCCGGCGATAGTATGAATGATGCCGTCGAGAGTCACTTTGCGAATTCGATTGTTCAGCAGGTCGGATATGTAGAGACTACCCGCGTTATCGAACGCGATGCCACTCAGTGCATTAAATTGAGCTGCGGTCGCGGGACCGCCATCCCCGGCAAAGCCGCTGGAGCCATATACGCCGGCGACCCCAGTGGTGGTTCCATCGCTGCCTATGCGCAAGACCTGGTTGTAACCCGTAATATACAGATCGCCATTTGGACCAACCGCCAGATCGGGACTACCCCCGGAACTGACGGTTGATATTATGCCTTGCGCGTTCACCTTGAGGATACGTCCACCGTCACTCATGTACAGGTTGCCTTTATTGTCGACCGTGATAGCGTTGGGGCCGCTTAGGGCAGCTTCTGTCGCTGGGCCGCCCTCGCCCGTATATCCGAGGTAGGGAAGCTTGCCGCTCCCTGCCACCGTCGTGATGATGCCTTGCGGCGTTACCTTGCGGATACGCGACGCATCGGTGAGAAAGATATTGCCCGAGCTATCGACCGCAATCGCCCCGGGACGCTGGAACGAGGCATTCACCGCAAGACCGCCATCGCCATTCGTGACGAAATTCGCCGTACCATTTCCCGCAACAATTGTAAGTATTCCGTTGGTTGCGATCTTCACAACAATGAAGTTCGTTACGTCCACCGCGTAAACATTCCCGTGGGAGTCGGTTGCGACCCCTTTAATCGTGCCGAGCGGCACATTATTCGCCGGGCCGCCGATGCCGGTGACCTGAAACTGGCCCCCGCCAGCGATCGTGGCAATGATTCCCTGGGCATTAATGTAGAGCGAAGAAACTACGAGTAAGAGTGCGAGACGGGGCATCACAGGTACGGCAAGCATTTGCGCTTCCACTCTAATCCCCTGATTGCCTTGGTGCTGAAGGCGTGCGAATGTGTCCCATTGACACGGCGGCCTGCCCACTTGGACGTATAACGCTGAAACCGTACAAGTGGAGGTCTAGGAAGCAGTCTCCGGATCTACGATTGATGAAGTCTACGCAGGTGTAGTTTTGGACGGTTGCGCCGCTAGGGCCCTTTGAACGGTGCCATGCGAGAGTTTTAACGTCGCCGCGATTTCCCGTATGGTTCGTCCCGCATCGCGAAGATTCCAAACCTTGGCACGGTCCAACACCAGCGCAGGCCGTCCGAGTGTCTTCCCGTCTGCCCTTGCCTTCTCTAGGCCTGCGATCACTCGCGCCCTGATCCGAGTCCTCTCCAATTCGGCCAGCTTCGCCGCGAACGCCGCGATTAGGTCACCCCACTCATTGGTTGTATCAATGTAAGGCTCTTGGAAGCTGCGATATTTCACACCGTAACCGGTGAGCCGTTTTAGATTTGTCAGGACGGGTACGATTCCTTCGCGACTGAAGCGGTCCAGGCTCCAGAAAAGCAAGACATCAAATTCTCGCCGCGCCGCAGCGACCATCATGCGCTTGAACTCCGGTCGATCAGCCTTCGCCCCGCTCTCGTGATCTACAAATTCCGCCGTAATCAGCCAATCCTGGCTGGCGGCGAACTTCCGCAGCTGCAAAAGCTGAACCTTAGGGTCCTGGAGACCCTTTGCTGCCTTGGTGGAGACCCTAGCGTATACTGCTGATTTCATTACCTTTATTGTACCGCAAACAGTTGTTTGTGATACGAGAACGTACCGCGAGAAAGGGGATTTTGAATCAGTCACTAAACTCTGACGCATTCGGTGGGTTTTTGGTACACACGCAAGCCCGACATTTTCCCTCCGAAATAAAATCTGGGATTACCCCTATTAAGAGGGATCGAAACAGTGTTTTCCATTGGGACATTTAAGGCCGCTATCAATCGGATTCGCTCAAATAATTCTAAGCACCCGGTGCGGCCTAGACGTGCCTTGCCACATCGGTTTGTGTTATTATCCGCGTGAACCCACGCTGGAGATTTAGCCGCGCGTAAATCAGGGCCCGCATTTCGCGCCTCTGGTCGGAGGAGATCATGGACAGTATATTTGCACAGGTGCCCTGGCTTAAAACGTTCATAGCGTGGGCTGTCGCCCTTGCAGTTGTGGTGTTAGTTCTTGCGCTTCCCGCTTATTACATGTTCCTCCCGCTAACTAAACGCCTACGGGCCGAGCTCTCCCGCTACCTTGCGCTTGTCCGGGCGCGGCATGCGCAGAATCGGGCAGAACGCCGCGAAGCTGACCGTGAGTTTTTCGCTCAGTACGCCCAAGATCGCCTACTGCGTCACATTGATGCAAGCAGTGGCCGACTTTGGGAACGTACCAAAAGAGCCCTTTTGCAACCAGTACATGATATACAGAGCCAACTAGCCAGCGTTACCGCAGACGTTGGGCGTTTCCACAAAGCGCTCCCAGAGGTTCACGAACGGCTCCAGGCGATTGTGGACGCGATCCCGAAAGATTTGCAGTTAACGACCGACTCAGCCGGTCTGAGTCAGGCAACCGGATCGCTGCGAGTCGCGCGAATGGCGCTTATTTCCTGTACTCTTCTCGCTATCGCACTTATTACCGTCAATACGGGGATGTTGAGCCAAATCGTTCGTGACCTAGGCTTTATACCGCCCAGTTTCAAGTTCATGAATATTCCTTTGTTTTACGTACTCGCGTTACTAATTACATTTGTTGAAGCAGGCCTTGGCGTCATACATGGCGTTCTATCAGAGCCTGATTTCAGCGATGAACGCTTCAAAATTCACGTTGGTTCAACCCTCGTCGCGTTTGGAGCAGTCGGTGTTGCTTGTGTAGAAGGATTCTTCTATTCCCGAATCATGCCCAATCGCACGGATACCGTCACGATTCCCCTCGTAAACTACACTCTCGCGCAAACCGACATCTTTTTCATCTGGGGTTTCTTACTTGTCATGACGCTCTTCGGGCTCGGCCTTATCGTCTTCCGAATGTCCTCACGTGTGTTGCGAGGCACCGCGCTTAGCGCTCTGCGCAAGCAACTGAGGACATTTACGAAAGAGTCCACTCGTTGGTCGAGTGCATTGCGCGAGGCGGAGAGCATAGTCAATACAGCCAAGGCGGGTGTTGGACCGTATGGCGAGAATGTTGATCCACCTGCCCCCTTTGCAGCCGCCGCTGTGGAAAGGCTTCTATTTGAACTTCGCGAACTCGTTCAGGCCCCACCCCAATGGGTTAGCGTCATCCAACAATCGCTCGGGCCATCGGAAGTACTGCATCTTGCCCGCCACGCACTCCTCTGGCTTGTACTAGCAACGATTGGGATCGTGCTCTCTACGTGGACGGCCGTATCGAGTTTTTCGATTTTGGCTTCTGCCGTAGGCAATCCGCTCATTCTTGCTTTCGGACAAGCATTGATGGTCGCGACCGTCGGATTCCTTATGGGTTGGGGAGAGATTGTCGTGGAGGGGAATAGCTGGCAGAAGGTAACTTCGCCTTCCTGGGGCCGCATAATTGGTGCCGGACTCGCCGGCATTCTGGCTCTGGCGTATCTGTTGGTCTTCATTGGCGCGTATGCTTCCGGAATTCTGGTTCTCTGGGCTGGCAATCTGTTCCTTTGTCTTGTCGCCGTTGCCGCGTGTTATCAACTGATCCCGCTTCTTGGTCTTGCCGGAGTCTGGGCGCGAAGGGCAATGCAGGTTGCGCTTGGCTCATTCGAGCGAATCTACCGAGGCTTAATCGGAACCTTGTTTCTGACTGCGATATTTCTCGATCATCTGGTCATGATAGTTGCTGGCCCGATCACCGTTTTCAAGGGGTCCAGGGCCACAGTCTCCAATCAACCGAGCACTTACGCGGATGAACCCAAGTAAGGCCCGTATGGTCGCAGTGATCGGTATTCTTATTCTGGTTTGCTGTGCGTGTAACCAACCGAGTTCTTCGGAGGCCCGCGCAACGATGCCACCGAACGAACTACCCGCAACGGAGTTACCTAGTTTCGCCACGGTGATCGTCGATTTCAGTGCGAGTTTTGCGCCGTTATCTCAAATCGACCGCCTTGCACTAAAGGAAACCGCGCGTGCAATTGCAGATCTCGCGGTCCAAGACTGGGCGCCGCCCACTACTGTTGTTTGGCGAAAGATCGGAACGGCAAGCATCACCCAGCGGCCGTTGTGCGACGTGATTGAATACAAACGGAGCATTATCGGGGCGGTCGGCTCGGCAGAGAATCTGCGCACTCAACTTGATGGATGTGCTGAATCAATCATTAGAGCTAGCCGGGAAAAACCATCCCAAGAGCCATATACCGATATCTCTGGCGGCATAATGATGTCGGTCCAAAACTGGAATGCCATGTCCGGACGGAAAGTGTTGATTATTCTATCCGATTTTCTCGAAGATCTTCCGAAAACGGCTACGCCCGTGCCACTAACTCTTCAGGGAGAAGCCGTCCTTCTGCTTTACCGGCCCGGTACGACAGAAACAGAGGATACTGCACCATTTCTGGAAAGGATCGCCAATTGGCAAGCGCGTCTCCTCGCGTCCGGAGCGCGATCCGTAGCGATACTTCCTATTTTTTGGACAACGGCAGATACAGTCAAGCAGGCGCTGACGCAAAAACCCGATACGGGCACGTCTGTTGCACTCGTATCCGACCTTGTTCCTGAAAACGGAAGCCCGCTGGTGCTTAAACATGCAATCACTACATTATCGGCAGCGCTGGCAAAGCAAGCGGCCGAGTGGCCCTCACCTGTCACCGCAGGATGGTTTGCTACTGCCCGCCCAGCATGGCGCACGAGTGCAGTGGCACCCGTCGTATATACCCCTCGCCTCGTCCATCGCGCCAATGAACTAAATAGCATAAACGGGTTCAGAGAAGCGCTAGAGGAGACCGGCCTCGCACTTCAGCAAAGACAAGCGGTGGGTAGGGGAGATGTTGATGGGGCCCTCCGCCTAATTACTAACAGCGACGCTGCAGCGAAAAAATACTTGGTACTCCTTTCTGATTTCAGCGCTTCGGCTCCGAAGATTCTTAATACTTCGATTCGGGGGGAACATGTGGTGATGGTATATCGTGCTACGAATTCGACTGATGGCTCACAGTTTTTCGATCGCCTCGCCAAGTGGCAGGAATACTTCAAGAACACGGGCGCAACGCGAGTATGCGCCGTCGACATCACGACGCTAACCGAGTCCGTTGTTAATAGCTGCCTTTAGCTTTGAGATCACGTTATGACACCTTCACTCAAACATGTACCTCGTGTCTATGCATTTCTCGAAAGTCGTCAACTTGGAGTGGCATGGGTTGCAGCCGTCTGTTTAGGCACCTTGGTAATCTCTTCGAGCTCTGGTATTAGCCCACAGCGCCTCATCATTCCGGTACTGATCATGCTGGTCTATGGCGTATTCGTGTTCAATAGGTGGTCAGGGCTTTTCGCATCCGCGAGCCAAGCATACAAACTGTCGATTGTTGGTCAACTCGCTGACTCCATGTATTTCATGGGATTCGTCTGGACTCTCTGGGCGTTGATTGATTCTTTCGTGATTCACCAGTTGGAGACTGCTGACGCGATTTTTCGCACTTTCGGGTACGCGTTGGTCACGACAGCTGCTGGAATGTTTTGCCGGCTCGCCATTCTGCAATTCAAGTACACTGCCACAGAGCAAACCCACGATGCACAGGAATCAGTGGAAGAACTTTTGCTGAAATTCAGTTCATCGCTCGAAGCAACCCGTCAGATGTTGGAAAAATGGCATGTGACGCTAACCGCCGGGGCCTTCTCAATTGAGACAGCCAACACGGGTCTCATAACTACAATCGAACACGTTCGTAACGAGATTGGCACGACAATTGCGGCAGCCACAAACTCCTACATCGGGATGCTCACAACTACGCAAACCCGCTTCGAACAGACAATTGGGCAGACGGGTGCGGATCTCAAGACGACGCTGCGTGATGCCGTAGGCGGGGGCTTAAGCGATTTTGGGCGTCAAACGGCCGGAAACCTCGATCAAATCCGTGAAGCAACGACGGGTCTTGTGGCAACTCTCAAACGCACAAATACAAGTCTCGGTAAATCCATCTTTGACCTCACTGACAGGGTAAGCGAAGTCGCTGGGAAAATGAAGGATGTTCCAGAGGCAATCGCAACGGGCACCCAGCAAATTGGCGTCGTGCTCAACGACACCGCCACGACACTCACTGCAGCGGCCATGACCTTGAGTAGCACTATGAGCAAAACCAGTGAATCCGTAATCTCGTCTACGACCGCAATGACCAATGGTATGTCTGGGCTTGCAGACGAAATCAAACGCGACATCACGCTTGGTCTTGAAGGCATAACAGTCACACCAGCGGTTTCGGTCAGCATCGATGGCAGCATCCTCACTAATGCGATGGGTCCGATGCAGGCACGATTACAACACATTGGGAGTCAAGCTGCCGCCATTCAACAGTCCTTGGACGCGCTCCCTAAGACCACACCGTCCGCAGATGAAATCATCGGTGGCGTGGACAAGATAGTACAAGCCGCGATGGCGACAATCAGCGGGCGTCTTCAGCGTCTCGAGGCAGACGTGTTGGACGTACAGAAGCAACTCGTCAAAGAAGAACGCCCCGAGCGCCGCCCGTGGTTTTTCGGACAACGCTGAGGCGCTGAATCTATGCGTAGCAGGGGTGAATTGGTTATCAGCATGACTCTGGCCGAGACATTCCTACTACTTGTCTTTATGCTTGCGTATTCGATTAAGCCAAAAGTAAATCATCCGCCCGTTCGCCCAGAAGTTATCGCTGCCGAAAACGAAAGACTTAAGATGGAGGTTGCTGCGCTGAAGAACGAGTTGGCCGATATCCAGCGGCGCCTCGACTTTTGGCGAAAAAAGTATGATCAACCGATCCCGGGGTCGGAAGAGGAACTGCAAAAATTTTTGTTTGAAGCCGGAAGAGGCAGGCCGAAATGTCAGGATGACAATGTGCTGTTCGACATCAGTATGGCGAATGGCATTTCAAGTATTCGAGTCTTAGCAAACTCCCCCCCGCTCCGTAGCAAGTTGTCCGCGGAGCAGATCGATCTTACGCCCGGCTCAATCTTAACTAACCCGCTCCATATAGAGACCGTTTTGAATGCAGTCCAGGCATTTCGGAAAAGTGCGGGGCCGGATGGGAATTGTCGCTTTGACTATCGTTTTGCATACGCTACTAACGATGACTACTATGCGGGCCGTGAGCGCTTTGAAAAATATTTCTATTCTGCCGGTCGACGTAGAATCAATTAAGTGGGGAGAGTCGGTAAACTAAGCTTCCAGCGAACCTCCGTCATCGCAGCGAAAAGGTTCACTACTGAAGTTGTAGATAAACCTTGTACCAGTCGCTGACAATTGCGTCTTGAGCGTCCTGTAATGACATTGTGCCGGCGCAGACCTGTTTATGGAGATAGTTTTCCACTCGATCTTTTTCTCTCGCTCCCGGACTGATATAGGACTCAGGCCATAAGTTACGGGGGTCCGTTGGGTTCCCTCCCAACTCAAGCGGGATAAGGTGATCTTCCTCATAGTCACGGATGCTCCCGTCCAAACCTAGCTCCTCCATCTGCTGGCGCTTGAGGCGGGTTGTATAGGAGGAAGTCGGACGGATGCTACGTGTGCTCCAAGCTGGATTACAAATTGTATCCTGAATTCTCATTTGCGTAATATCCGGATTGGTCATTCCAGGGGTACGCTTCGCATCTGGATAAACTATGCGTGGCCCCGCCTTTTCCATTTCGGGAGAGATTTGTGGGTAAACGACGCTGCTTACCGTCCCTTTTGCGTTAGATGCAAGATATGCAATGATAAGCGCGCCAGCTAATCCGATGGCTATGATCACGATGACGTTTCTACTTTTGCGATGCATGACTGAAAAGGGAAAGTATATCCAATCATCCTGACTCAACCCAGAGCCGAACTCCGGTTCCCGGATCGGATTGTCTCCGAATCAACCCGCACTCATGGACCCAACCCGCTAGCGAGGCACCAGCGCGACGACAGCGCGGGCCGAGCCGCACTCCCGGCGACCAGGATGGTAGTTGGCACTCCGTTAGCGGTGGCGACCGTTTTAGCGACGGGCGTCACCTCGGTTGGATGAATTGTGGCTGCTTCCGTGAGTTGGTTATCCAGTCAAGGTACGCGATCTAAATTCGCGTTAATTATAGTGGCGCCTCCGTCGGTAACTGTCACGGTGCGCTCCCAATCTCTGTAGCCCGTGCTGGAGATCCTGATTTTGTGGTCACCCGCCGCGAGACGCTGCACTGAGGGGGCGTTGCCAACGAACTTACCATCGATGGTTACGTCAGCACCTTCTGGCATGGATTTTATCGTGATAGTAGCGGGGTCAGCATTCGATTGCACCTGGCTAGGTTGTCTCTTCCCCGACGCCAGATAGCCCTGCAAGCTGGTCCAAAAGCCGATTGCCAGCTTATCTTTGGTCTTTCCAACGTTGAAGATTTGATCATTTCCACGAGATTCAACGAGAGAAAGGCTGGCAACCGTTTTCCCATCTCCGGCATCGCGACAAATGAAAGTCCCAAAGTAACTGTCATGTCCTATTCCACTCGCCGTTAGAAAATTGACTGTGTGCGCCTCTTTTATGGCGGATTTTAGCGTAGACCCCACCGCCTGAACTGCCGCGACATAGACGTCTTCGATGGGGGCATCGAACGTCTTCGAACGGTTCTCGGGTTTACTCTTGTCAGCCGCACAAAGATAGCTGGGCGGCGTCATTATCAGAATCGCTGCTACCAACACTGCTTTCATAATCCCTCCGGTGAATTCTGTTGACTGAATCAGACAAAACTGCATTGTAACTGGGATCGTACAAATGTGTCAGGGGGCTTTCGCAACCATTAGGGTTTGCCTGTCTCTGAAACTCAAGTTCTACGATTGCTTGCTGGGCGCATCAAAGCACTCCGCAGTTCAAAAGGCTGGACTCAGGACCAGCTCTCAGAACGGGCATCAATGCAGCGAAGCTATCTGGGTGACCTGGAGCGTGGATTCCGTAATCCTTCAATCCGGACGCTGGTGAAGCTGGCAAACGCGTTCGGAGTCTCGGTAGCGGCTTTACTTGAGCACGACGGCAAGAGCAAAAAATCCTGATGCGAAAGGCCTAATTCGAGCCGCCCAATGTGAAAACCGAAACCGCACCAGAACCCGCAGGGCGGCACCCTTTGGGAAGCAATAGCGCGTGGGTGGCGCCGATCTGGGACGCCCGAATGGAGTTAGGAACCCCCAATTCTAAAGGACGCACCATCCGACCCTGTCCGCACGCGACGCCGGATTGAACGTTTCCACGATGGCATCAAATTCCGTTAGAAGAATCGGATTCGGGCGCGTTAGCCCGCCTACAACTTGTTTAGCCCACCGAACGTACTCCGTCTTTCGTTCGGAATCCCAACCAACTGGCGGACTGCACTGCAGTGAACGCAGGTTCGATATCTTGTCCGCAATCTTGATCATCTGCGCCCGCTCGGACTTCAATGGTGCGTTCAGAGTCTGAAGTCGTTTACGCTCCTGCTTCGGTAGCGACTTGTCGTCCGTTACTTCGGCTACCAACCCAGCTACGTCCGGGCCAAAATGCTGGGTTAATTCCTCTATCGTCACCCCGGCATCTTCGATGGTATCGTGCAGCAGCGCGGCGATCACCAGGTTGGTGTCCGGTTCTGAGAGGGCGCCGGCAACCAGCGCGCCTACTTCGACCAAGTGATTAATATAGGGTTCAGCTGCTATTCCCATCCGGCGGTGATTGCTGTGCTTCTTGGATGCGAAAACGACCGCTGAAAGGACGGCCTGAAGTGGTTGGATGGGATAGGTCACTTACTATTTTGACAGATACTTGGTGGGGGCGCATCAGTTGTGTTTTCAAACGCCGTCCAAATTCCGATTCGTAAGAAAGCAGGAGCCTTCAGGGCTTCTTATGCAAACGGTATCCAGCCTCCAGGTCCTTCGGTAGATAGACGTACTTAATGACTTCATCGAGGATATGGGGGTTCAGATAGAGAGGTGAGTTGGTCGCCCTCAGCCAAGCATTAATCTTCACCATCTTTCGTACTCTCTTTCCGAAGAAAGCGTTTTGCCATAGCAACGATTCCCTAGCCCGATTCTTGGGGCTATCGATAATTGCTTCAAGGTATCCACCGGGGATGAGAACTTTTGGAGCGGGGAAGCCATCGCGCAGTATTGCTTGACGTGGCCCTGGTGCCAGCGTGCAGAATCGCCGAAGCTCCCAAACAGATCGATCTAGCCTCACGAGATCGTGGCCAAACGCGTGCGTTGAAACTTCCAGATAACGAAATACTCCGTACTGGTCCAGGTAATCGATGAACTTCTGCGTCCCCTCGGTTAGATTGAGCGTCACTTTGCCGGAATGTTTTATGGCGGAAAGGCCCGCGCCCAAGTTGTGCCGTACCCTCCTTCCGGGGATACGATGCAAGAGCAGGATGCACTTTATATACTTTTCGATTGCCTGCTGGCTTGCCCAGAGGTACTGAATCACCAACTCAGCCCGACACGCCATCCGCGCCGCAATATAATCGCCATCGGCAATATCGCGGAAGGATCGAATAGCGAAATCATTCAACAAATGATCTGTCGGGATACTCACGGCACTCTCCTGTTCGCGACACTATGAATCGGAGTTCAAATCTTCGCCCACTTCCTCCGGAGGTCCTGACAGAGCCCACTCAAATGGGGGAAGACCGAAGAAGCTGTAATCCCATAATGCTCAAGATCAGTCTGAATCTCGTCAATGCGCTGCTGCGGTATCCGGTTAGAGCGTGGTCATCCAGAAGCGTGCGGAGTTCGGGGATGGCCTGGTCATACCCGGCAGCGAGCCGTCTGGCGACCTGAGTAGTCACGGATCGCTTCGAATACCAATCAACGAATAGTCTACGGTGATATTCGAGATACTTCACGATCTCCGAATGCCACGTCGCCTCATCATCTAGTACCAAAAGCATAAAAATCTAATGATCCAGCATATCGTCAAACTCTACGGGAACCCCCACCACCCCCGTAGATTCATTGACTCTCGTCTCATCGCGCATGCTCTAATTTCCTCAAACTTGAGGTCTGGTAGAGCAGTGCGAAACACTACGATTGCGACAGATCCATTTGAAGTAATGATCTACGCAACCGCAGGCCTGGCGCGCCATTCAGCCCTATAAGTCTTGCGAAATCCGCGACCCTTCTGCGAAGAGGCTATTGTTGTATTTTGAACCTGGCCGCTTGTTATATGGCCGCCAAGGTTTACCATCCAAGTGGAGGAAGCATAACTGCGCCATTCTCATTCCGGGCTTCAGAGCGATTGGAAGTTTACCCGCGTTGTACAGCTCGAACGTGAGGCTACCAGAGAAACCGGGATCTACAAATCCCGCCGTCGCATGAACGAGAAGACCCATCCGCCCCCACGAACTTCGCCCTTCGATGCGACACGCAAGGTCTGCGGGAACCCGTATGAATTCGAGCGTCGAAGCCAGTACAAACTCCCCTGGATGAAGATAAAAATTCTCTTCGAATCGAACTTCCACTGAACGTAGGTATCGTTCAACAAGTTCCGATTTTTTAGGATCGATTCCCGACATCTGTGACGTCATCGGAATTTTGAAGTTACTACCGAGCCTGACATCTACGGATGAAGGGCCAATTTGCACTGCGGGATCAATCAATGGGGTTATAACGATCCGCTCGCTAGGTTCGACAGCAGTCAGTCGCTTGATAATCTCAGCGTCCTGCAGAATCATGCGTCTTCTCCAGATTCGAAATCATCTCGAACGAGGTGAGTAGCAGACCATCGGTATTACCGACAAAACTTGCAACGACTTCGAAAACTTTATTGTCTGTATCCTTTTTGAAGGCCTCGCGGATCAGAGATGGTGTGCGTTCAATTTTAAAAAGCCAGCCCGCTGTCAGAACTTCCGCAGGATTAACAGGTCCTTCCTTCAGAAGATTGAACCTTGCAGCGTGATCAACATCATCAGCGTATAGATCTCCTTCGAATAAACGCTGACGTATTTCTTCGTCTGGTAAGCCCCTCGCAGCTCCGATTGGTAACCCCTGTCGAAGATTCTCCAACAGCCTTATGGATCGATCGAAGTCGTCTCGCAGAAATTTTCGGAAGCCCTTCTTCTGGAGCTCTTGAAGTACGAAGTCCTGAACGTGATTGCAGAAGTATCTAATGTACTCGTCCACCGACTTGCGATTTAGGCGTTCTGCGTCTGTCAGCGCGGCTTCCTTTCGCGTCTCCTCCCGGAGCAATGCATCGTGGAGGGGATTTAACCAGTCCATAGGGATGTTGTCTCTCGCAGCGAGGTCTGCCAGTATTTGGAATCGTGTAGCTGGCAGGGGATGGACGTTATCAAAAGGTATCGGTTGGTCGAGCGTGAGCCCGGCCAATAAGGACATGCTGAGAATGGGAGCTATGCCGCACGGCCCAAGCAGATAGTAGGCCGTCAGGTCAGCCACGATTTCATCGCCGATTCGCTCAAATGTGCGTTGGATCTGAGGGGTAGCTGCAGACTTGAATGTATTATCAACAAATTCCTTGGCCACAGCCTTCGACATGCCCGCCGTGTGATCAATGTAATGACCAAATTCGTGCGCAAGAATCGCCCAGGAGAGAGGATTATCACGGTCGACAACCGCAAGTTCCATAACGTGTCCGAAGGGAAGATCATCCGGATTCGGGATTTTCATTCTAAAGACGTCGATGCTGAGAATCTTCATCACGTCGTCGAGCGAATACTCGAAAGCATTGAACACGCTCGTGAGGATAATCGAAATGCGTTCAATCTTAAACTCCTCGCGGAACAAGCATTCACAATATGAAACTAACTCATGGCGAATAGACTCACGCGGCAAGAATAGCGCAAGTTCGTGCAATGCCAGAAAAGCACCGGCGGAATGTCGAAGGACCTGTCGAATCTTCAGTTGATCTATCGCGGACACAGCACCACCCTCGAACGTGTGGTTGAAGAGTCCCACGTGATCGAAAAACACGCTCTTGTAACTGGAACACACTTCAACCATCTTTTCTAAGATGGCATGGTATTCGGGCTTCTTCGAGATGAGGCGTTGGCGGCTGATAGAGGCTTCGAGTCTTACCAGACTCTCGACGGCGATCGCCGTGAGCCAATCGAAATCACCAACCGCGCCGGAGGGCACCATTTGGAGTTAAGTAGCTACCGTGGGTCTGCAGCAGATGCTTCGTACAATACCTTCACAATTTCAAGGCGTTCCTCATCGGTGGGCCTGCGCTCGGCCTTCAGGATGGCATCGAGAAGCGGCTCTAATTCTGTTACAGCTTTTAGCTTTGGGTTGACTTTGGGGTAGCGTTCTTGTTCACGTTTCATCACAGCTGACAAGAAACTTCCCGCTGGTGCCGGTAGATTGCCAGGATCAATTTGTAAGCGATCGTAGGAGTCCCGAATCGACCGACATACCTGGAGACTCTTCTGTAGGAACGCTTGATACAACCCATCATCGTTGCGAGCTTCAGCCTTTGTAAGCTGAGTTACGGCATCAGTGGCTAGCAGCCCTAGGTTCACGTTGTAGTGCATTCGTCAGTGCTCCTTCCGAATCGTTATAGGTCTGGGGAAGTTTGACGCTGGGAGAAGGTAGATTGTACTACAACACCCCAACATCAGTTCTCCAGGGCCTCCTTATTCGCCTTTTATTCCCTTACGCTCAAATGTTAGCACTCAGGAAGCCCTATATATTGGGCCCCCATCGCTCAAGAGTCGAGATCTAGTACATTGCCTTCTTCCTATTTATATAGGAATCTTATCATAGTTTTTCCTATCTATACAGGATTATGCTGCGAGACACCTTTTGGTTTCAGGTAGACCGACACGTTGGCCCAAAGCCAAGCGGCCGACGACGTTTAAAAAACGAGCTCATGAAGATCAGGCATCGTGACAAGAACACCTTCACCAGTTGGCTGAGCAAGCCACTCGACCAGCGGCCTGATGTACGCCTCACTGACCTCGAAGACGTAGCCGCTGCGCTCCAAGTGTCACCAGCTGACCTAGTGACCCCGGAGACACCGAATGTGTCTGTGTCTAGCTTTCAGTTAGAGCTCCCGTTCGGGACTGATACGCGTCGCCTCACCCTTGAACTCGATGCGACCGATTCGGTTATTCGGATGCGAGTGTCTCGGAAGTCCGTATGATGTGGGGTCATCGCTCTAAAACTATCAGGACCAAATCTTTCGGCGTTCGATCCATCGGCCGGACAAAACACCGGACAAAGGGGTACAATCTTGGTGTTATCAATGGCATGGAAAGGTCTGCAAAACCTTTATTCGTCGGTTCGACTCCGATCCGCGCCTCCAAACATCTTGCAGGGGCGGATTCGTCTGCGCGCCAAAAGCCGACGCGAGTGTGACTACGGCGGTAGTAATCCCTAGCGAAATTACGATCTGGTATACTCTGGGGCAAGCGGAGCGGGATCTTCAGAAGCTCCAAAGATCTGCCTCCCGAAGTCCACATACGGATGCAGTGCCCCACGTGCAAATCCGAAACCTCTTCAGAAACCGGACGGTGTCTGCTGTGCAATGCTCGCCTGCCGGCGGAAGAAGTTGCCACCAGTTTCATGCCCGATCCGCTGGCAACCAGCGCTATGCCTGGGGAAGGCCGGGTGGGTACCGCGGCGACGCATCAACTCGCGGGAGCATCGGGGTTTGCTGAGCTAACGGCTGGTGCCATCCTAGGCGGACGCTACGAAATCATTCAGACGCTGGGCCAAGGCGGCATGGGCGCTGTCTACAAGGCCCGGGACCGCGAGGTGGACCGCGTGGTTGCGCTTAAGGTGATTCGTCCCGAACTGGCGAATCAACCCCAGATCCTGATGCGCTTCAAACAGGAACTGATCCTGTCCCGCCAGGTGACGCACAAAAACGTCATCCGCATTTTCGATCTCGGGGAAGCCGACAACATCAGGTTCATCACCATGGAGTTCGTGGCTGGCCGCGACCTTCACTCTCTGTTGCGTGACAGTACTCCACTCACCCTGGAGGAGAAGGTGAAGATCGTGATTCAGGTCTGCCGGGCGCTGGATGCGGCGCACGCTGAAGGTGTGGTGCACCGCGATCTAAAGCCGCAGAACATCATGGTCGAGAACACCGGCCGAGTCGTAGTGATGGATTTTGGGATTGCTCACTCCATGGAGGAGTCGGGCGCCACCTCCACGGGGATGCTGCTGGGCACGCCCGCGTATGTCTCGCCTGAACAAGCGAAAGGTGAAAAGATCGATCCGCGTTCGGACATCTACACGCTGGGTATTGTTTTTTACGAACTGCTCACGGGGAAAATTCCTTTCGAATCCGAAACTGTTGTGGGGCTTCTGATAAAGCGCCTCCAGGAGCGTCCGGTCCCCCCCATAGAGAAAAACAAAGATATACCGCAGGCGCTTAGCGATATTGTCATTAAGTGTCTGGCGGTTGAGAAAGAACAACGCTACCAAACTACCAACGACTTAGAACGCGATTTGGAAGGTTGGCTCGCATCGCCCGCCACGTTCCGAACCGCCATGGCGGCGCGTGCCGCGGAACAGCGGCTGGGCAAAGCCGAGGAGGGCCGTACCATCGTCACGCCTGGCATGATGATGATGGCGCGGTCCCATGCCTGGAAGTGGATCACCATTTCGGTGGCAGTGGCTGCGCTTATTATCGCCGGAGTGTTCGCTGCCCTGCGCATGCTCTCCAGGCCTTCCGGACCGCACGCCCCGGTTACCGTCATCATTGCGGATATCAGCAATCATACAGGCGACCCCATTTTCGACGGCACTCTGGAACCGATGTTGAAAATCGCCCTGGAAGGAGCCGGCTTCATCAGCGCTTATGACCGCACGCAATTGCGCAACCTCGGCGCAAAGCTGGAGCATCCCAGTGACAAACTGGATGAGCAGGCAGCCACTAAGATCGCCTTAAGCCAAGGGCTCGGCGTGGTTGTTTCCGGCTCGCTCGAGCGCGATGGGGCGGGATACCGGCTTTCTCTGCGAGCGACGCAAGCGGTTACTGGGAACCCGCTGACGAATCCTCATGAGAATGCATCGAACAAGGATCAAGTGTTGTTCGCGGTGACCAAGATTGCGACCGATGTTCGCACTGCCCTAGGTGACGCGACCTCGGAGTCCGATCAGCGTTTCGCGATGGAGACTCTCTCGGCTTCGTCGCTCGCCGCGGTCCATGAATACGCCGTCGCGATGCAGGGCTTGTCCGACGGAAAAGATGCCGATGCGCGCAGGAGCTTTTCAAAGGCAGTGGATCTCGATCCCAACTTCGGTCTGGCCTACGCCGGCATGGCGGTGGCCTCGAGAAACTTGGCGGAGAATGAGGAGGCCGAAAAATATGTCAGGCAGGCGATGAGTCACATCGATCGCATGACGGAGCGCGAACGCTACCGCACGCGTGGCATGTTTTACTTCGTGACCGGCGATCGAGAGAAATGCGTCGATGAATATTCCGGGTTGATCGCGCAGTATCCGTCCGACGTGGCGGCGCATACCAACCTGGGGGTCTGTTATCAGCATTTGCGAAATGTCCGTAAGGCAATCGAGGAAACGCGCCGAGCGAGCGAGATTCTGCCGAAGCGAGCCTTGTATCACTTCAATCTCGCCCGCGACGAGATTTATGCCGGTGATTTTCAGGCTGCGGAAGTAGAAGTACGTACTGCGCTGGCATTGAATGGGTCCGCCGAAAAGGGTTTCCTCACCTTGGCCTATGCCCATCTCGGCCAAAACCGATTGACTCAGGCTGCCGACACGTATGGCGAGCTCGACAAGGTTAGCGCCCTGGGTGGGGTTCTGGCGCCTTTGGGGTTAGCCGACATTGCTCTCTACGAAGGCCGCTTTTCGGAGGCGGCGCAAATTCTTGAGAAGGGCGCTGCTGCTGATTTGGCCGCAAAGAGACTGAACGATGCCGCCGACAAGTTCACTGCCTTGGGTTACACACAACTCCAGCGGCAGCAGAAAGGTCTAGCACTTGCCGCGGCGGGAAGTGCCCTGGCTGTTAGTAAGTCCGTTAAGATCCGCTTTCTGGCGGCGCGAATTTACCTGGAAGCCGACCTGCCTGCGAAAGCAAAAGAACTGGCCGCTGGCCTCGCGGCCGAGCGGCAATCCGAACCCAGGGCATATGCCAAGCTGATCGAAGGCGAAATGGTCCTGAAGATGGGAGACGCCCGTCAGGCGATCCAGGCGTTCAAAGATGCTAACACCTTGCTGGATACATGGTTTGGCCGGTTCGATCTGGGGCGGGCTTATCTCGAGGACAATCAGTACGCCCAGGCCGATTCCGAATTCGACCGCTGCATCAAGCGGCGTGGCGAGGCGATCGAGTTATTCATGGACGATGTGCCCACGTTTGGCTATTTCCCGCCTGTGTATTACTACTTGGGACGGGTCAGAGAAGGATCAAAGACTGCGGGTTTCGCGGATTCCTACCGAACCTATTTGAGCCTGCGAGGCAAGGCCGCCGAAGATCCGCTCCTCGCTGAGGTTCGGCGCCGCGCGGGGCAGTAATTGAGTAGCCGACGAACACCTACTATGAAATCGGCGTTCATCGGCGGCAAAGAGACAACTACCGGCTAATGGCGACGATGTTGGAAGCGCCGCTTTGTTTTGGCGTGTTCAGGTTGCCTGGATCCTGAATCGTTGCCGTCACGAAATAGAGATAAACGGTGTTATTCTTCGTAGTCCCATCGCAGAAGTTGTACGCTCCGCCCGGGCCGCAGGTCGCCCCTGGCGCCACCGTCGGGGCAATGTCTACAGGCTTCACGCTCGGCGAGAGCGTACAGGGTGCGGTAATGGTTGTTTGGTTAGGACAAGCGGCGCGCCAAACCTGGTATTGAATTACCTTCCCTACCGTCGGGCGCTTCCATTTAAGATCGATGCTGATCGTAGGTCCGGACCCTACTACAGTCGCGGATACAGAGTTCGGCGCATTACCCACGGTCACGGCCGTATCAAATTCCAAATCGCCGCCGAGGTCTCCGCTATTGCCCGATCCCAGGTCACCGCTGTTGCCGGAACCTAGATCGCCACTGTTACCCGAGCCCAGATCTCCGGAATTGCCGGAACCCAAATCGCCGCTATTGCCAGATCCCAGGTCGCCGCTGTTGCCCGCGCCGCCGCCGGCACCGATATCATCGCTGGGACCCACGTCAACGGAATATCCGATGGGAGCGCGCCGGCTTCCAATCTGGCGCAGATCGATGTGGGCCCAGTCGTTGAACCCGTTCATCGGATTATTGCTGACACCGTTGAAGGCGATGTCCTGCGCAAGCGGCGACGTAGTCGTGATGGTATCTGCGTTCCAATCGATCGGGCTGCCGGCGATCGGCTTGCCAGGAAGACTTATGCCGTCCACGCGAACCGTGGAGGGTTCAGTAACGTTCCCGTTCGCGTCCCGGTTTAAGGGTGTACCATCACAATGTTTGGCAGCAGGAGTGGTACCAATTTGCGAGTCAAGGAAGCTTCCAGTCAGCGGTGCAAACCATCTGGGGAGATACGGCAACGGCGCCGCACCCAGGCCCGCCAATTCACTCAGACTACTCTCGTTCAGAGATGGGAGCATTCGGTCAGAGTAATTGACGTATGGAACGCCAGTGGGATCCAGCAGCCCGCGCACTTGGAACAGATAGCTCATAATGCTCTGGTAGTTGGGTTTGCAATTAGGTTCGGTGGCGGTTCCTCCGTGCCGTAGAGCGAGGTTATGCCCAAGCTCGTGCATCAGCGTCGAGGCTTGCATGAATTCAGTCCCCGTGAAGTCATCCCAGCGCCCCAAAGTCACAATGACATCGCCACCCAACAGGTCCGATTGGCCGGAATTGCTTCTGGGCACTCCGCTGCTTACGGCTAGCCCATAGTTATTGTAGGTTCCGTTAACGACATTCGCGGGGAATGTGAAGGTGGTGGGCGATGTTACGTGAGCCACGTAGTTGTTATTCATGGCGGAGGTCGTGGCCCCCAACACTGTAACCGTGGCACCTTCATTCAGCCCGTGGGGAGATCCCGTGGTCGCAGTGGCCGTGCCGGACAATACTTTAATAGACGTCAAGGTTTTGTCGTTGATCCACCACTTTGGAAGCCCCAGGGTGTGAGCAAACAGCACGTAGTGGAAAATATCCTTGCGATTGTGGTCGAAATGCGCAGGCAGCGGCGGAACATTCCCGGGCGCTCCATTCTTGATGAAGTTGAATCCGGACTTCCAGGTCACTGTTCCCGGATAATCCGGAAACTGGGTC
>Ga0163163_10000636_pt1 | contig 30223 bp, 30 predicted proteins | sample S65metaG_FD_119766 | JGI IMG/M metagenome (GOLD analysis project Ga0163163, IMG submission 119766) | Switchgrass rhizosphere microbial communities from Kellogg Biological Station, Michigan, USA - S6-5 metaG | ecosystem: Host-associated > Plants > Roots > Rhizosphere > Soil | place: USA... | reverse complement strand
TTGCCATTATAATTATTTGAATTTGGATTGCCGTTGATCTTTCCCTGGTCACCTGTTCCACCAGCCACTCCCTGGTTGCGTGACTTGTTGTAGCTGTCGGCATTGTTGCCTCCGGGACCTGAACCATTTCCACCTTTATAAACTGCCGCAGCCTGCTTAGGTGCGGGCGGACTCTCAACAACTTCCGGTTTCGGATGAACTGATTTTACCGGATTTGTATTTTCTTTTTTCGGAATGTTCAGCGCTTTTGGCGTGGAGACTGCGGGCTTGTGAACAACCACCGGAGGTGCTTCTTTATCATTGTCATCTGTTTCCACTGCTTTGACCGGTTCTGCTTTTACAGCTACTGTCTTTGGTGGCGCTTTAACTTCTTTTTCTGCCGCCGAAGGTTCGCCAGGTATTTGAGGCGCTATATCGCCCAGGCCCTGGTCACTGTTACCAAGGTTTACCTCAATACCCTGATCAATAGGTGGTGGTGGAATGGTTGGAATGGTCCATGACACAATGAAGAACACCAATATCAGCAAGCCGATAACCAGTCCGGTAAACGTACCTGCCCTTGCATTCTTTTGTGATTCGAATTGGTTGCTCATTTAATAAGGTTTTGGATCCATGATGGATTGGACCCCATCCACTCCTGCAAATTTAATGTTAAGGCTGTTATAATGTTGTGAATTCTGGGTCTTAGCCAACTTTGTGGAAAATGAATCCCGGTACCCATTTCATGACCCAGACGATCAGTCGCCAGCGACGCGTTACATAAGCCCGGAATTTTTTAGCCTCGATGGATTGGTAGATTTGACGGCTCGCCTTACTTACTGAAGCGACCCAAAATCTCCCATTTCCCTGTGCCATTTTGGTATCCACAAAGCCGGGCTGGATATCCGTAATGACAATACCGGCATTTGTTTTCCGGGATTTCATATGAAGCCCCTCGAAATACACGCTCTGATAGGCCTTGCTGGCGCTGTATGCAGGAGCCCAGCTATTGCCGCGCCATGCAGCGATGGATGAAATATTCGCGATCTGACCCCCACCATGTTGTTGAAAATAATTGTAGGCCCAGTTCACCATTTCAGTAAAGCCGCTCACATTCGTGTCGATGGTGGTTTTATCAATTTCCCAGTCGAGCGTTTTGCTGATGGTGCCAATTCCTGCTGAAACAATCAGTAAATCCAGACCCTCCAGAGCGGCAACAAGCTTTTCCAGGGAACTGATATTTTCAGTACCCATCACGTCGAAGTGAGCCGTACGGATATGAGCGGGGAACTCAGCCTGCAGCGAATCCAGCAAATGCTGTCTTCTACCGGTTACGCCTACCAGCGCGCCATTTCCTGCATAGATCCTCGCTAATTCGCGACCGATACCGGATGTGGCGCCAACAATGATCACTTTTTTCATGTCGGCCAATTTAAGAAATGTGTCGCTCAAAAATTTATTCGTTACAGGTGCGGCATTTTATTTATATTAGTTTCCTCAAATTAACTGCATATGCTAAAGCTGAACCAAAAGAAATTTGCTGTTGGAATCCTGTTGGCGGCATTTATCGTGCTTGGAATCGCAGCAACTCCTCCTGCTGACGAACCCAAACCTAATCTCAAGGTTTTACCAAAAAACATTAGTCATGATAATCTGATCAAGATCATGCGCGGCTTTTCCCAGGCCATGGGTCAGAAATGCGATTTCTGTCATGCAGCGTCAAAAACAGAACAGGGCAAAATGGATTTTGCCAGTGATGAAAAGCCTGAAAAGGAAACGGCGAGATTCATGATGAAGATGACTAATAAGCTCAACAAAAAATATTTTGGTTCCGGGAAATCTGAAAATAAAGGCAAGCCGCTCACCGTGCAGTGTTATACCTGCCATCATGGAAGTCCTCATCCGGAAGGACCACCCCCTATGCCCGAGCCGAAATAGTTTTCACTCCTTTCAGATTTGCGATGACGAGTCCTGTTATCACCAGTACAAAACTGATGATATGAGCCGGAGTTATGCTCTCGCCCAGGATCAACACGGCTTCAACTGAACTGAAGACTGGCGTCAGGTTACCAAACAGGGATGTGCGGGCAGCGCCCATTCTTGCTATAGCAGCGTTCCAACTTAGAAATGAAATGACTGATGTGCCCAATCCCAGGTACAAAATGATTCCCATGTTCTGAAGATTCCAATGGATGGGTTCTGCATTTGATCTTTCCCAGACAAAAAATGGGAATAGAAAAATTGTACCAATTAGAAAAATCGAGAAGAGAAAAGCAGTCGGTGAAATGGTTGGAGGTTTTTTGCGCACCAGGATTGTGTAGACGGCAAAACTGAAGGCAGCGACCAGCATAAACAGGTCACCTTTCGTGAACTGCATGCTGAACAGGTTGGAGAGATTACCCTTTGTAAGCAGAATCAAAATCCCGAAGATACAAGTGAACAGGCCGAGCGCCCTCAGCCAGCTTATTCTCTCTCCTAAAAAAAATCTCGCGAGAATAATCGACATGATCGGTGCAGAAGTGTTTCCGATGAGCGCCAGGTTGATGGCCGAAGTATAATGACCTGCGATGTAAATAAATGTATTGAAGCAGGTGATGCCCGCAAATGCGGTAAAAGACAGGATGACAAGGTGCTTACGGATTTGTGGCAGGTCCTTTTTTACATTTGCAAAAGCAATGGGGAAAAGAATGACGGTTGCTGTGGTCCACCGGTAAAAGGCCAGCGATACCGGCGGTATGGCTTTGATAATGCTTCGGGCGATGACAAAATTACCTGACCAGATTAATGTTGCGAGTATGGCCAATCCTGCGCCAACCAACAATTTTTTTTCGGGGTGAATTTGGGTCATTCAGTATGCGGGAAGTTAGTGTGCGAAATCAGCTGTGTAATTGCCTTTGATTCTTTCCTTCGGAGGATTGAAATATCCGAATTTTAGATTCGGGAATTCTTCCTTGAGTAATTCCATCAGCTGGGTGATACCCAGGCATTCACCGGTTTCTGTTACACCAATCTTTCCCAGGTACCAGTCGGGATCGATGTTGAAGTTTCGCCACTGAATCATTTTCAAACCCGTTTCAGTAATCAGCTTACGCAATGCTTCATATTCATCAACACTATCAGTCATGCCGGGAAAAACGAAATAGTTTATGGAAGTCCAGCCACCAAAACCATTTACCACTTTCAGGCTCTCAACGATGTCTTCGAAAACATAGTTGTTGGGGCGATAGTAGGCTTCATAAATATGCTTCCTGGCAGAATTGGTACTTACGCGAATAGAATCAAGACCGGCTTCGCAAAGAATTTTCACAGCGTCCGGCTTAGAGCCGTTCGTATTAATATTGATACTACCACGCGAAGTATGTTTGCGCATTTCGATGATCGAATCGCGGATGGTCTCCCACATCAGGAGTGGCTCTCCTTCGCACCCCTGTCCAAAACTTACGATGGGATAAGGTGCAGTTGTCAAATGTGGAACTGTGAATTCTACAATTTCCTCAGCAGTGGGTTTAAAACGAAGCCGATCCTGCGTGGAGACAATTGATTCTTCTTCCGGTTGAAAAGAAATGCAGCCAATACAGTTCGCGTTGCATGCGGGTGAACTGGGAATGGGACATTCCCATCTGCCCATGAAATAATTTCTGGCGGCCGGACAATGATAAGTCAGGCAACAATTGTTTGCGAGGTGCTGAATGAGTCGATTGTGGGGATAGGCCTTCGTAAATTTCTCAACCCCATCTTTGATGATATCCCAGTTGTATCCTTCGCAATCCTGCCTGATATCCTGCTCGATCCTGATGGCAGGCACAAAAAACCTTTCGTTGTGCCAGCCGGCTGCAGTGTAACAAAACAGGGGGAGTGTTGGCGCATCAACAGCCGTTTCATAGGCGGCCAGGTAGAGGCCTGTATGCGCAGGCGGTATGAATGCCGCAACGGCCCATCCTTTTTCGCAGAGCCTCATTTCGCCGGTCTTTACATCGATCCCGATGCCTTTTCTCCCGGGCAATTCATAAAGCGATCCGCCCTCAGGCAGCTCAATCCATTCCTCGACAGGGATGGCTATGGCATCCCAGCCTATGCGACCAGGTGTGAAGAGGGATTTGTCCTCAAAAATATTCCCGTTGCCATCGGAATATAGTAGGTAGGGGGATGATTTTAGCGGGGCCATGGCCTGCAAAGATAGGTGATTAGTGGGCCAGTGGGACCCTCAAATAATGCCTACAATACCCCTCCAACTTAACCTGCTCCTCCCAGGTAAGACTTCTGCGGAGTGTGAGATGGTAAGTCCTGCCGAGGCTTGTAGTAATTTCAATTTCGGTGTCCTTGTTCTGCACGGCGCTCACATGAACCCAATACAACATTTTCGTACCCGGAAAAGCAGGAACGGTGATACCCAGGTGATGAAATCCAACGGCCTCGTGTAACCGGGATTTGTCTTCACAATATAAAATGTAGAAATAGCCGATAGCCATGATGAGTTGGATCAGGGAGATGATCCAATAACCATTGACGAGCATGTGTATGCCAACGCCCAAAAAGAAAATTGCTTCTACGAGCCTGAAGAACAGGTTAAATCGTGGCGCCTCAGATAATACCTGCCTGCCTGCAAGTAATAAAATGAAAATGTCCACAGCAACTATCAGCTGCGTCCAGAAAAAAATCATACTGCCTCCCGGCTCACGGAGATGCGTAATTGCATTAAAAAGGATAATCGTGGCTGCCACAAAGTGGAGCAATCTGCCCGAACGCTTGAGATTCTCGAACGCCGGGTCATGGATGGGAATGGTCAGGGAGTTCATAAAGCAGTTTCAAACCTGACACAATGAATAAAATTTTCCATAAAGGAAAATGTTAAAGCTGTATTATTATCTCCGTTAAATGAATTTCCGCCATGAACATGAGTAGGAATCTAGATCAGATTATAAAGCATCCATCGGGGAATAATTTTAATATGATCCGCCTGTTCATGTCCCTTGGCGTTTTATATAATCACAGCTTTGTACTTTTCAACCCTGGTGGCAACAGTGATTGGCTCAACCTGGTTTTCAAAGATTTTAATTCAGGAGAGTTTGCCGTTTCTGGTTTCTTCCTGATTTCCGGCCTGCTGCTAAGCCAGTCTTTTCATCAAACGAATGGCAGTTTAAAATTCATTCTTAAAAGGATTTTCAGAATTTTTCCGGCACTGATTGCTTGTATAATCTTTACAGTATTTATTGTGGGTGCGCTGGGTACAGATTTGTCACTTCACGAATACTATACCTCACGGGGAACTTTCAGGTATTTTTATAATATTTTCCTAAACAATGACTATTTCTTCTATTCCATTCCAGGCAGCTTTGAAAATAATTTCTTTCCGAATGTTATCAATGGATCCCTTTGGACGCTTCCTTTTGAACTCCTTTGTTATATTTCCCTCTTTATCCTGCTCAGTTTCGGTTACTATCTTGTTTTTAATTCCGCAAAGCCGCTAAGGAAAGCGATCCTGGCGGGTCTTGCACTTTATTTCATTTTCTACATTTTTAGCAGGCCCGTTCTGCTGGATAGAATTCCGAAATTATTTATGGGAGGAGAGATTGAACCGTATCAGCAAAATGGTCCTCTGCGGCTTTACTTATTTTTTGCAACGGGTATGGCGCTTTATTTCCTTCGCAAATACATACCGGTCAATATTTTTCTACTTGGTAGTTTATTGTTGTTATTGGGGCTGAAGAATTATTTACCCGGAACCATAGTGGCTCATTCCATTGAATATTTAAACGTGGTTTATATTCTGTTATTCTGGGCTGGTCTTGAGCGGCTGAATAAATTCAACTGGAAAGTAGATCCTTCTTATGGCATCTATTTGTACGCATGGCCCGTGCAACAGGTGTTCTCGAGGTTTTTTAACCTTAGCGCATATGCAGGTTTATTGGCGACGGTTCCGATTGTTGTAGCCCTGGGTGTGTTGTCTTTTATCTTCATAGAAAGACCATCCCTGAATCTTGCTGGAAGAATTGCGCTCTTTTTAAAATCATCTACATCACGCCCTTTTTAGTTTTTTTGTGGCAGAATCCAAGAAATTCCGCAATGGCTTCATCGCTATTCTGTTCCAGCTCAAATTGAAGATACCTGTTGTTTGTGAATAGAATCGTAAGCCAGTTATCCCGCTTAACCACGTCGCGTATTTTTGCCCAGGGGAACAATACAGACTTCAGGGTGCCGGGTACCTGCAAACCCTCTCCATCAGCCAGCACGATATTGTCTGAAAGAATATATCTTTCCGTCAGTCCAAGCATCAGGTAGGCGAAGGCTGAGATCAGGAAAAGCAGTGCGAAAAGTTGATTTCCTGATTTGTAAAAATGCCAGCCAATTGCCACAAACGTAAGCGCACACAGAAATCTGATTCCTGTATTCAGCAATGGGTGCGTGAATATTTTCTGTGTATGAAAACTGGCGGCAACAAAACAGAGCGCGATAACGAAGAGAATAAAATAAAAAGTGGAATTGAGAGCTCCTGTAACATGGTACAGTTGAAAAGTATAAAGGAGCAAAAGAAAACCCGCAACCAGGTGAAGCCACTTTCTCATCCTGGTTGATGTTGCCAGGTTGGGATGAACAATATGCAATGATGCAGAATCCATTAATTATTGGATGTTACCAGGAGGTTACAGAGTTTGAACAACACCCTCGCGCCAACATTTTCATCCCATTCATTGGTGCTGATGCCAACTTCACTGAGATCAAAGCCAATCAACTGACGACCCGATTGCAGGACCTTTTTGAAAAGATAAAAAACCTGATCGGTTTCAAGTCCGCCGGCAACGGGCGTGCCCGTGTGCGGACAAAGCTTTGGGTCCAATCCATCCACATCAAAACTAATCAATACTTTTTGAGGTAGCTTTTCTACAACCTCATTTACAATTTCGGCCCAACGCGCCCCTTCATATTCGCGTTCTTTCAATTCCTTGTCGAAATAAGTGACAACCCTGTGCTGGCTGTCGCAAATGAAATTCCATTCGTCATCACTGTAGTCACGAACGCCCAATTGGACAAGTCTTTTCAGTTCCGGGATTTCCGAAAGCGCATTGTACATGATCGACGCGTGCGAGTAAACAAAACCTTCATAAGCTGTTCGCAAATCGCAGTGGGCATCAATTTGCAAAATGCCGAACTCACCATGTTTTTCTGCAAGTGCTTTGAAATAACCCAGGGGCGTGCTGTGATCTCCACCCACCAGTGCAACCAGCTTGCCCTTATCGAGCAGATCCTTGGTCTGCTGGTAAACCCATTCGTTCAGAAAGCGACCACCCTCATTGACTTCCTTGAGCGTTTTGCACATGAATTTATTCTGCTCGATCTTCTCGCCCTGTGCAATGTAGTTGATGTAGAGCTCGGCCTCTTTGCGCAGGTAATCACTCTTCAGCAGAATCTTTTTCTCTGAATGCCGCATGTAAAAACCCCTCTTCCAGGCGTCTGGCATTTCAGAGTCAAAAAGGTCAACCTGGAGGCTGGCCTTCAAAATATGATCAGGGGCCCTGGCTGTTCCAGCCCCATAGCTTACGGTAACTTCCCAGGGAATAGGTAAGATGACCAGGCGGGCTTCATCTTCCTGAAATGGCAATCCGAATATGTTGTTATTTGGATTGCTGACCGAGTTCCGGTCAAATAGCGAAAGATCAGTCATGAAATACGGGCTTAGTGTAAAAAGCGATGCAAGTTAGGCCAGTTTCGCAAATCACCAAAATTGTGCCCTTCTAAGTCTATGCCCTTGAAGACAAGTTATTTTAGCGTAATTTTGCGGTACTTATAGCGATTCCCTGTATGAAAAGGATACAAATTATCGTGTTGGTTGCGATCGCCGCTGTGGTAGCCTATCTGATGATATTCATGAAGGATTTGTCCACCTACGATTCTATTGAATCAGCAAAGTCAAAACCTGGGAAATACGTCCATCTTATTGCCAGGCTCGACAAGACAAGACCAGTTGAATACGACCCCGTAAAAGATCCCAATTTCGTCAGCTTTTATGCGATCGATTCCCTTGGTAGCGAAACAAGGGTGGTATACCGCAACGCCAAGCCCTCAGAGCTTGAGCACAGCGAACGTGTGGTTTTGAAGGGTAAGATGAACGGTGATGTTTTTGAGTGCAAGGAAATTTTATTGAAATGTCCCTCCAAGTATAAAGACGATTCAAAGCGCCAGGAAAAGAGCCTTGAAGAGGCCGCCGCGCAGCCCGCCGAGGCCAAAGAATCCAAACCTTAATCCGACATGCTTTATCAGGGTGAACATCTTTTTATCGGGCAACTGGGTCATTTTTTTGCCCTTCTTTCCTTTATTGCTTCTCTGGTTGCGACATACGCTTATTTCAAAACTGTGCGATCCACTAATGTGGTTGATCAACAGAGTTGGAAAAAAATTGCGAGGGGTTCGTTCATCATCGAGTCGGTTGCGGTGCTTTCCATTTTTTTGACGCTCTATATCATCATCTACAATCACTATTTCGAATACAGATACGCTCAAAGTCATTCCAAACGAAGTCTCGAAGTAAAATACCTGCTCAGTTGTTTCTGGGAAGGCCAGGAAGGAAGTTTCATGCTCTGGAATTTCTGGCATTGTGTGTTAGGATTGATTGTGATACGAACTGCAAAGCAGTGGGAAGCCCCGGTGATGACCATCGTGGGTCTTGTACAGGCCTTCATTGCTACATTCCTTGTGGGGATTTATTTTTTCAATGCGAAAGTGGGAAGCAGTCCCTTTGTTTTGATGAGAAATGAATTTCCGCAAGCGCCCATATTTCAGGATCCCGAATATCTTGCGAAGTATTTGCGAGATGGAAATGGTTTGAATGTGTTATTACAGAACTATTGGATGGTGATTCACCCGCCAGTTGTTTTTCTCGGCTATGCGTCGGCGACCATACCTTTTGCATTTGCGGTGTCTGGTTTATGGACAAAAAAATATGGCGACTGGGTGAAAGTGGCCCTGCCATGGTCGTTGTTCAATGCTGCCATACTTGGACTCGGAATTATGATGGGAGCCGCCTGGGCTTATGAATCATTGACATTCGGCGGTTATTGGGCCTGGGATCCTGTTGAAAATGCTTCGCTGGTACCCTGGCTGGTCGCTATCTCCGGTGTGCATAGCCTTGTCATCTATCGCTCAACGAGTCATTCCCTGAAAGCAGCATATTCATTCACCTTCCTGGCATTTCTGCTTGTGATTTATTCCACCTTTCTCACACGTACGGGTGTGTTGGGAGATACTTCTGTTCACTCTTTTACGGGTGAAGGAAATTCACTCTTGTGGCATCTGCTCAGCATGATGGTATTGTTCTCCGGTATCTATCTGATTTTGTATTTTAAGAATGCAAAACAGATTCCTGTTGTTAGGAAGGAAGAAGAAATCGCATCCAGGGAATTCTGGATGTTTGTAGGCGCACTGGTTTTTTTCATTGCCGCGCTTTACATCACTGCGCTCACTTCGATTCCCATTTACAATAAGCTCTTCGGTACTAAATGGGCGCTTGGAGAAGACGTGGAATACATATACAACCGGGTGATCATCCTCATCACGATCGTTATCGGCCTTCTTACTGCAATTACACAATACTTCAAGTACAAGAATTCAAACCGTGCTGAACTTGTGCGGAAGCTTGCCTGGCCCACCGGCATCGCATTGTTGTTTTCAATTTTGATCAGTGCTTTTGGGGGAATCAACTACGATAAATACGGCTTGGGTTATCTGGCTGCCATTCACCTCGCCATTTTTACAAGCGTGTACGCAGTGGTGGCGAACGCCGGTTATATCTGGACGGGTATGAAAGGAAAGTTGAAGTCCGCCGGGGGATCTGTGGCACATGTTGGATTCGGATTGATGCTGGTTGGCATCCTGGTTTCTTCCACAAAAAAAGAGGTGATCTCCATTAACCAGACGGGCCTGAATGTTCCCGGTTTGAAAGATGCGCGGGGTAGGGATGAAAATCCGATGGAAAATACAACGCTGATCCAGGGTGTGCCCACACACATGAACAAATACATCGTTACCTATGTTGGCGATTCAGTTGCAGCAGGTGATGAAAAAAAATATTTCAGGGTGCACTTTATAAACAAGGATACCGCTGATGGAACTGTTCGCGAGGAATTCAATTTGTATCCTGATGCTTTTGTAATGAAAAGTGATGGGCGTGATGCCATTTCCGCAAATCCCTCAAGCAAGCACTACCTGCACAAGGATGTTTTCACTTTTATCACGTCGATGTTGAATACCGACAACGTAAAGGATACAGCCAGTTTTAGGAGCAACTGGGTGAAGCAGGGAGATACCGTGTTTTATTCCAATGGTTTTATGGTGGTTGATCGGCTAATTGCAGTCAACAAAGGCATGAATAAGGATCTTCCACTGGTTGATAGCGCATGGTTGGCAGAGGTTCGAATAAAAACGAAGGAAGGGATGGATTACAGGCTTCAGCCCGGCTATTTCGTCAAGAATAGTATTCCAATGGTTAAGACCGATACGGTTATCAACCAGGGTCTCATATTACAAATAAACAAGATAAGTGGTGATCGTATCGACCTGGGCGTCAAGGAATCGAATACGGTAATGAAATATATCACCCTCAAGGCCTTTCAATTCCCCTTTATTAACGTCCTCTGGCTGGGAACGCTGACTATGGTGTTTGGCGTACTTATGGCGATGTGGCGCCGTATCTCACTTAACAGGAAAGACCCAAAAATTTAACAAAAAATCCCAGCAGCGAAGGGTTACAAATCCTGTCTTTAGCTATAAATAGTCAGCTCCTTTTGTTATTTTTATAGACTATGAGCCGTGGGGCAAAATCATATGGTTTTCAACTCTTTCTGACCGCCGTACTCTTTAGTTTGGTCTCTTTTTCTGCATTTTCCCAAGACAAAGATTCGGCTGCAACGCCTGTTACAAAACTGGGTCCGAATGACACGATTCTGACCGCAGGAATTGTGTACCAGGGTGAGTTTATCCCCTACAAAATGATGTCCGATGCCTATGTTTTTGGGAAGCTCACCGGGGCCCGACTAGAGGCTTACCGGGCCTGGACCCGTCTCCGTAACGCCGTTTATGTGACCTACCCCTACGCCAAGCGCGCCAGCGTGATCATGAACGATATTAACGCCCACCTGGCTGCTATAACGGACCAGGGTAAGCGAAAAGCCTATATTAGAAGTCGCGAAAAAGAACTCAAAAAGGAATTCGCGCAGCCCCTCATGGACCTTTCCATTTACCAGGGCAAAGTGTTGATGAAGCTGATTAACCGGGAAACCGGCAATAACTGCTACGAAATTGTGAAGGAATACAAGGGTGGGGTGAGCGCCAATTTCTGGCAAACGATTGCATGGGTATTTGGCAGCAGTTTAAAGCAGCCCTATGATCCCTCCGGCGATGACCAGGCGATGGAGAAGATTGTTCTTGAGGTAAAACGAATGTATGGGATATAGGTTGATTAGGTTGACTAGGTTAACTAGGTTAATTAACGAATCAACCTAATTAACCCAATTAACCCAATTAACCCAGCTAACCTAATCCTTCACTCAGCATTTTCACTTCAATTACCGATATTAGCTGTCTAATCGACTGTTTATGAAATTAGACATCCTGGCTATTGCCGTACATCCAGACGATGCAGAATTATGTTGCGCGGGTACACTCATGATGGAAAAATCACTCGGCAAGAAGGTGGGGATTGTAGACCTTACGCGTGGCGAGCTGGGAACCCGGGGTAACGCTGATATCAGGTCAAAAGAGTCTGCGCAGGCCGCATCTATCATGGGACTGGACGTTAGAGAAAACCTCGGCATGGCCGATGGTTTTTTTCAAAACGATGGCACACACCAGCGCATGCTGATAAGCGCTATCAGGAAATACCGCCCGAACCTGGTCCTTGCCAATGCACTCGCGGATCGTCATCCCGATCATGGGCGGGCAGGACATCTCATCAGCAACGCGTGTTTCTTGAGCGGCCTCAGGAAGATCAGCACGACCGATGAAAATGGGAAGGAGCAGGATGCGTGGAGGCCTAAATATGTTTTTCATTATATCCAGGATCGGTACTATGATCCTTCATTTGTTTATGATGTGAGTCCTGTCTTTGATCGGAAAATTGAAGCCATCAAAGCCTACGCCTCGCAATTCCACTCTGATTCATACGAGGCCAACGAACCGCAAACTTATATTTCAACGCCTGAATTTCTGAACGCCATCATAGGTCGTCATGCAATGTTTGGGAAAATGATCGGCGTCAAATATGCGGAAGGGTTCATTACTGAAAAAATGATCGGCATCGGCAGCTTTGATGCCTTTGTCCAGAAAGATACCTAGCCTGATCATCTACAATCCACAATCGACAATCTACCATCTACTTCATACCTTTGCCCCATGTCAAAAGTTAACATCGGATTGGTGCAAATGAGCTGCACGGCGTCGAAGGAAGACAACCTGAAAAAGGCGATGGAAAAGGTACGTGAAGCCGCGAAACAGGGTGCGCAAATAGTCTGCCTCCAGGAGCTTTTCACCTCGCTTTACTTTTGCGACGTAGAAGACTATGAAAATTTTAAGTTGGCAGAGGCCATTCCCGGACCCTCATCTGAAGCGCTTGCGAAACTGGCTGCAGAACTAAATGTTGTCATCATTGCTTCTTTATTTGAACGAAGAACACAGGGTATCTATCACAACACGACGGCCGTGTTGGATGCAGATGGCAGCTTCCTGGGTAAGTACCGGAAAATGCATATCCCGGATGACCCGGCTTACTACGAAAAGTTTTATTTCACGCCCGGAGACACTGGTTACAAAGTGTTCAAAACGAAATGCGGTACGATAGGCGTGTTGATTTGCTGGGATCAATGGTATCCGGAAGCCGCCCGCATTACGGCCCTGATGGGTGCCGAAATTTTATTCTATCCAACGGCTATTGGTTGGGCAACAAACCAGGACGAAGCCACCAACACAGAACAATACAATGCATGGCAAACCATTCAACGCAGTCATGCCGTAGCAAACGCGGTACATGTGGTAAGTGTGAACAGGGTAGGACTGGAACAAGATGGCGCGATGAAATTCTGGGGCGGATCATTCGTGGCTAATCCATTTGGAACGATTTTGTACCAAGCATCCCATGATAAAGAGGAAGTGAAGATAGTTTCGATCGATACGCAAAAGACCGATAGTTACAGAACTCACTGGCCCTTCCTGCGCGACAGGCGCATTGATTCATACGAACCGATCCTGAAAAGATTTATTGACTAGGCCAGTTGAGGCTGCTAAACCTTTGCATTTGAAACAGGCGCAGAACAGCATACCCCGCTTAAAGTTTACAGAATTCAAAACGCCGGGCGAACTCGGATACAGTTTTCCCGCAGAATTTGCTCCACATCGCGCCACCTGGCTTAGCTGGCCGCATAAAGAAGCCAGCTGGCCGGGAAAGATACACACGATCTATCCCTACTATGCCCGTTTCGTTAAAGCACTCACGAAGGGAGAGCGGGTATGCATTAACGTTAACAATGAGGCCATGAAGGCCTTTGCTGAAGGTTGCCTTAAACGCGAAGAAGTAGACCTCGGAAAGGTTGATTTTTTTCTTCACCCTACCAATGACGCCTGGTGTCGTGATCACGGCCCCGCATTTCTGATCAATAACAAGATCGAGAAACGCAAATTAATCGTGGATTGGAATTACAATGCTTGGGGTGGAAAGTATCCGCCTTTCGAACTTGATGACAATATTCCCACGCTGATTGGCCAGGCGCTTAATCTCCCGGTCTATTACCCGGGTATTATCATGGAAGGTGGTTCAGTTGACTTCAATGGTAAGGGCACTGTGATTACATCCACCTGTTGTTTGCTGAATCCGAACCGAAATCCTTCGCTGAACAGGGAACAGATTGAACAATACCTAATGCATTATTATGGCCAGCAACAGGTGCTTTGGGTTGAAGAAGGTATTGTGGGCGACGATACGGATGGCCACATTGATGATACCGTAAGATTCGTGAGTGAAGACACTGTGATTGCGGTTGTGGAGGAAAATAAAAATGACGAAAACTATGAGCTTCTTCAAAAGAACCTGCGGGATCTTAAGAAGATGCGACTCATTAACGGCAAGCAACTGAATATTGTGGAGATTCCGATGCCGGATGAAGTAATATGGGACGACCAACGTTTACCTGCAGCCTACGCTAACTTTTATATTGCTAACAAATCCGTCATCGTTCCCACCTATCGGTCACCCAAGGACGATAAGGTTTTGCAAATCATCGCCAGCTGTTTTCCTGAAAGAGAAACGATTGGAATAGACTCCACTGAAATTATCTGGGGGCTTGGAAGTTTCCACTGTTTAAGCCAGCAAGAACCGTTGTAAATTCAACTCGTTACAGTAAGTGTCGAACCACTTACGCCAACATTGTATTGTTTTAAGTTAGTAGTTGCGGGTCCCTGTAACACAGCACCAGTTTTAGCAAAATGACTTCCATGCGATGGGCAGATAAATATTCCTTGCGCGTCATTGTAACCTATGATGGTTCCTTCGTGCGTGCAGGCTGCCGATACCGCCGTGAATGAGGATGAAACATTTGAAGAAGCTACGCGTGCAACGATTACACCGCTTTGGATGAGGGAATCACCTTCGGACAGTAGCTGACTGTTGAGGTCAACATTGAAACTTATATTGTTAGGAGGTGTTACTGTATTCGTTCCACTTGATTTCGAACACGCGGCCAGGCCGCACGTACAAACTGCGGCAACTGTAAGGCCTATTTCGTTTAGGAAATCTCTTCTTTGCATAAACGGGATTTTTAAGTCATTACGGTGATGGAATAAAAAAGGTTGCGCTGTAGCACCAATATACCAAGCCGACTACCAAAAAATCACTGAAAAACTGTTAAAGCCTGAATAGAATAAGCTTTTTAACTAACTGTATTTACCTGGTGACGGGTATCACGTGAGATATTGCGAATGGTCCACTTTATTTTCTTTTCCAAAGGATGTTGACGAACCGTGCATTCCATTTTGTCGCAAATGGGACAGGAAAAATCCATGCATCCGTCCACATGTACAAAGACTTCAACACTTTCACCAAACGCTTCCCGCACCAGGTTCGTTAGCGCATCTGTCTCTTTATGCGCTTCCAGCACGTTGAGATACCAGGGGACTGTGAGATGACAATCCAGGTGCAACACGGGTCCGAATTTGATAATTCGCAGATTGTGCAAATCAATCCAATCGGGCCGGCGGTTTGCATTTAATAAATCAACCACTTTCTGCAGCAGCTCCTTGTCGGCCTCATCCATGATGCCCGCTACTGAGCGCCGCATAATATGATAGCCCGTGTAAATGATCAGAAACGCCATGGCGATTGCAACAGCGCTGTCGATCCATCTCAAGCCGGTGTAATAAATCAATATCAGTCCACCGATAATGGCCAGTGTTGACCAGGTATCTGTGCGAAGGTGTTTCCCACTTGCGATGAGTGCCAGTGAATTATTTTTCCTCCCGATTTGAACGCAATACCAACCCACCCCGAAATTGACCACAGCAGATATTGCAATGAGAACAATACCGTAATCAAGCTGTGTGAGTTTGTGGGGATGAATGAGATTATTGATCGCCTCGTAAATGATGATGAGTCCTGCAATGGTAATCATGCTTCCCTCAAAAGCAGCGGATAAAAATTCTGCCTTCCCATGTCCATAGGGGTGATCTTCATCACGGGGTTTTGCAGCTACAAAGAGGCTGTAAAGGCTGATGAATCCTGCAACAACGTTTACCGTGCTTTCCAGCGCGTCGGTGAGAATGGCGACGGATCCCGTGAGGTACCAGGCCACAATTTTGATGACGAACAGAATGACGGCAACGATGACCACCATCCGCTGAACCCTGATATTAATTTTTGCTGTTTCCAATATCCGGACTTGTAGCAGCAAATATATCCGATTAACCCAAAGAAAAAGCCCTTCCCTGATTAGGGAAGGGCTAAGTCAATCAGCCGAATTTTTTATCAGCTTTTTGTTTTAGGCTTGTTTGCCTTGTAACGCATATCGGCGGTGCCATCTTTTTTAGTAGGACCTGTCGGAGCTTTTGCTGCATCCTTGTTTGCTTTGTAGCGCATATCGGCGTTGCCATCCTTTTTAGTAGGCCCGGCGGCTGTGGCAGGGGTAGCTGTCGTTTTAGGAGAAGCGGTATTTGCAGGTTTGGCAGCTGTTGTTGCTGCTGTTGCTGTAGCGGGCTTTGCAGCTTCTGTTGATTTAGCTGCTGCGGTTGTAGCATCTTTTTTGGCAGGCTTTGTTTTATCGGCGGTTTTCGTTTGTGCGATACCGGAAGCCGCACCAAATAGCAGGATGGCTGCAACCAGGAGAATTCTTTTCATAATGTGAAGTTTGTTTAATAGTTGGCATAGATAGTGCATTGAGCTCGTTTTAGCGTCATTGAAGGAGGCGTTAACATCAGGTTTACAAATGGGTTGATTAGGTGGATTGGGTGGATTAGGTGCCAATCAACCAAATCAACGAATCAACGTATCAACGCCCCTCTTCATCTCCCTAAATCGCAGCACATGCTCCCTGAATTCCTCCAGGATTTGAGCCCCGAAATCTTGCGTGTTTTTGGCAAACATTTTTTCACCCACGTGGTGCTCTGCTGCAATTGTATCTGCCTGAAAAATCAGGATGCCCTTGTAATTGGTTACTAAACTATCGTGCGCCAGGCTGTCATTTTCGTAAGGAAAGTGCTGATGCCATTCTGCAAATCCCCTTAGTGTGTCGCCTACGCAATAAAACGTGCTTGTAATATTCCCCCACGACAGGCCAACGTCTTCCTTAATTTTCATTAAAGTTCCATTCAGGGTATAAAAGGTGGTTTCGATCCCGCCATCAGACGCCTCGTCAGTATCGGGATCAAAAGGAAGCGTATCTACCCGGTATTGTACGCCAGAATCCCACATTGCGATCTTTTCTTCGGGCGTAGATGTCTTCTCTTTTCTGACGGAAGTTGCACACGCAGCGCATACAAGGAAAAATGCCCAATAGATTTTTTTCATGATTTTTAAGAAATCAGTTGAATAAAGTCAAAGAAATACAGTGTGCCGGTCGCTGCAAGCGGTGGAACACTCTTCACTGTTGGATACAATATAATTCAAATAACAGTCGTTAGTTTCCAATACTTATTCCGCTATTTTTGTGCGTCCCAAATTCCCAATAGCAATATGAAATTCCAATTGACTGAAGAACAGGAAATGATCCGTAAAGCCGCGCGGGATTTTGCCATCCAGGAATGCCTCGCGGGTGTCATTGATAGAGACGAACAACAGAAATTTCCCAAATCACAAATTCTGAAACTTGCGGAGCTCGGCTTCATGGGTATGATGGTGAGTCCCGATTACGGTGGCTCTGGTATGGATACCGTGAGTTATGTGCTGGCCATGGAAGAGATCAGCAAGATTGATGCAAGCACCAGTGTTTGCATGAGTGTAAACAACAGTCTCGTTTGCTGGGGACTTGAGGCTTATGGCACTGAAGAACAGAAACGCAAATACCTCACACCGCTTGCCCAGGGTCGAAAAGGTGACGAATTGTATATCGGTGCATTTTTGTTAAGCGAACCGGAAGCCGGCAGCGATGCAACCTCGCAGCGTACGGTTGCGGAAGACCGGGGCGATCATTATGTGATTAACGGAACAAAAAATTGGATTACCAACGGTAGCAGCGCAAGCGTATATCTTGTGATGGCTCAAACTGATATCAGCAAAGGCAGTCGCGGTATCAATGCTTTTATCGTTGAAAAGAAATGGCCCGGCGTAACAGTGGGGGCGAAAGAAAATAAGCTCGGAATTCGTGGAAGTGATACGCACAGTATCATGTTCCAGGACGTAAAGGTACCCAAAGAAAACCTGATCGGTGAAGATGGCTTTGGTTTTACATTTGCCATGAGAACCCTGAATGGCGGCAGAATAGGCATTGCATCACAGGCGCTTGGGATTGCCGCGGGTGCATATGAACGTTCAGTCGACTATGCGAAGCAGCGTAAAGCGTTCGGTAAAGAAATTGCACACCACCAGGCCATTCAATTCAAACTCGCTGATATGGCCACCCGCATCGATGCTGCGCGATTGCTTTGTTTCAGGGCTGCCTGGGAAAAAGATACAGGCAAAGACTATTCCACCAGCAGTGCGATGGCCAAGGTATTCGCTTCAGAAGCCGCAATGTGGGTTTCCACTGAAGCTGTGCAAATTCATGGCGGCTACGGATATGTTAAAGAATACCATGTTGAACGCCTCATGCGTGATGCAAAGATTACCCAGATCTATGAAGGCACGAGCGAGGTTCAACGAATTGTCATCAGCCGTTCGCTTTTGAAATGAGTTTTTCCATTGACGCTTTCGGCTTAATTTAGCCCATGCCCGTTGACGAAAAAGCATTCTTCGAACTCAGCAAGGAACTACAGCCAGACCACGTCGCGCTTGTAGCAGTTTCCAAAACAAAACCTGTTGCAGAAATAAATTCGCTGTACAATTTGGGTCAGCGGGATTTCGGCGAGAACTACGTGCAGGAGCTTTCTGAAAAACATAATCAACTTCCTTCCGATATTCATTGGCATTTCATTGGTCACCTTCAATCCAACAAAGTCAAATTCATCATTCCTTTTGTTCACCTGATTCATGGGGTTGACAGTCTCAAATTGCTGAAGGAAATTTCAAAGCAGGCTTCCAAAATCGGTCGCGAAATCAATTGTCTCTTACAAATACATATAGCTGAGGAAGAAACCAAGTTTGGTTTTGATGAGAAGGAGCTTGCACAGGCGATGAAAGAAGTTGAAGGCGGCGGTTTTTCAAGCGTAAGGGTCAGGGGATTGATGGGCATGGCGTCGTTTTCCGATGACCAGAATAAGGTCAGGTCTGAATTCAGGCGATTGAAAAGAATCTATGATAACCATGCCGGCGGAGAATTCAATGTTCTCTCCATGGGGATGAGTGGTGACTACAAAATTGCAATAGAAGAGGGGAGTAATATGGTGAGGATTGGGAGTTTGTTATTTGGGGCCAGGAGTTAATGTAGTTTGCAGTTGTTGGTTGGCGGTTGGCAGAAAACTGGTATCACCGCCAACTGCCAACTACCAACCGCCAACTACTTTATTTTTTCAACTTCGCATAATCGAATACCATAATACAAAACCCTTTTACGCCTGTATCGAGCATGCTGTCATCAATAAAAAAATCAGGCGTATGGTGCGCCGGTGCTTTCTTTGGGTCGCCACCCTTCGGCATTCCACCCAGGAAGAAATAAAATGCGGGCGCTTTTTCTCCGAAAAAGGAAAAATCTTCAGAACCGGTTGTCCATTCAGTTATGGCCACATTCGATTTGCCTGCGGCTTTCTCCAAAGAGGGCGCCATCATCTCCACGAGTGCGGGATCATTATATGTAACAAGTGTCATTTTAGTAATGGTTACTTCAGCAGTAGCGCCTGAAGCTTCAGCAATCTTGGTGGCCGTTTGTTTTATGCGCTCGTGCACGTCAGCCTGCATCTTGCTATCCAATGTGCGTATCGTACCCTTCATCTCCAATTCTTCAGGCATAATATTGGGCCTCACACCGGCGTTGATCATACCCACGGTAATCACAACAGGCGCCTTCGTGAGTTCTTCCTGGCGACTTACGATAGTCTGCAACCCGGTAATGATTTGAGTTCCCACAACCACGGGATCGATACCACTCCACGGTTGTGATCCATGCGATTGTTTGCCCTTGACCCTGATGGTAAACCAATCACTGGAAGCCATCGTTGCGCCGGACTTATATTTGAATTTTCCGATCTCAGTCTGACTGTTAATATGCAATCCAAAAATGGCGTCCACTTTTGGATTGTCCATCGCACCTTCCTTGATCATCAGTGGTGCACCTCCTTCCTCATTTCCGGGAGGTCCTTCTTCAGCTGGCTGAAAAATGAACTTTACAGTGCCTGGAACATCTTTTTTCATGGAAGAAAGCACCTGTGCAGTTCCCATCAGGATAGACATGTGGCTGTCATGCCCACAGGCATGCATAACCGGAACCGTCTGACCCAGGTAATCTGCTGTTTGTTTGGATGCGAAGGGCAAATCCACGCGTTCTTTCACCGGCAATGCATCCATATCAGCGCGCAGCGCAACCACCGGCCCCGGTTTGCCACCCTTCAGTATGGCAACAATGCCGGTTTTGCCAACGCCCGTTTGGACTTCCAGTCCCAATGATTTGAGGTAGGCCGCAATGTATTCTGCAGTTTTAAATTCCCTGTTGCTCAACTCTGGGAACTCATGAAAATGTCTCCTCCATTCAACGAGCTTGGGCTGGATCGCCTTCGCTTTTTCTATGATTGCAGCTTCTGGATTTTGTGACTTCGCCAATTGGAAGCATAAGAGGAACAGAATTGCAGTGCCAATTTTTCTCATGTTAAGCGCTGATTTATTTTTTGTGAAAAGTGTAAGGATCGAATTCTACAAAGTCGTTCATCTTAATTTCAACTGCATTGATCTTGCCATTTGCGGCGCTGAAATTTGCGGTGAAGATGCCATAGGCAATGTTTGAATAGGTCATCATGAAAGCATTGTTGTCCATATATTCCAGGCTTGCAGTCAGATTTGGATGTTTGGAAAAACTCATTCTCAATTTATCGCCGTCGCGAGTGATCGTGATTCGGCCATACAATTCGTTTGAATAATCACCAGTGAACTGATCCAGGTTATCGGGCTTGTTTATCTTTTGTGTCCGCTCACGCAGCGATTTGATTCTGCGTTCCATGTCGGCCCTCGTTTGCGTTGCAAAGCCCATCTGAAACCTGCTTCGGTTTGTGTAAGGCACGCCCAGGTATGCGTCCAGGATCTGGTACCTGAGGGCTTCAAAAAAATTCTGGTTGTCGTTGTTAGTGAGGATGGTGATTCCTAATTTCTCTTCCGGCACGAAGCATACATTGGTTACGAAACCAAAAGCCCCTCCGGTATGCCAGTAAACCTGCCGCCCATTGTAATCGGTCATGTTTTCGCCCAGGCCATAAGCCCTGAAATGCGTAGGATAATAGGGAGATTTTCTGCTGCCTGTCAGGATATTTGCATCCCTCGTTTTTTGAACGGCAGGCCAGGGCACAATCGTTTGACCCTGGTAGCGCCCACTATCAAGTTGCATCAGCAGCCAGTGCGTAAGGTCGCTCACACAGCTAACCATACTGGTGGCGGGACCAAGGTTGTCCACCTGGTCGTACGGAAGTTTGCTCAGCTCGCCAAAAGCATTGGAGTAAGGTACGGCCACATTATTTCTTTTTTCCATTCCGGCAGTCAACATGTACGTGTTGTTCATGGCGAGCGGCTTCAATATATTTTCCTGCACATAGTTTTCCCAACTCATGCCGGTTACCACAGGAATAATCTGTCCCGCTGTAAGGAATGCTGAATTACAATAGCCGTAGTCCTGTCTGAATTGCTGGCTGGGCTTGAGCAGCCGCATTTTCCAGATGATGCTGTCGCGCGGGATATTTGAATTCCAAAAAGTGAAATCGCCCTGGAAGGTTTTTGTACCAAGTCGATGACAGAGCAGATCGCGGATAGTCACCATCCTGGTAACATTGCTGTCGTAAAGGCGAAACCAGGGAATGTATTTTGTTACGCGATCATCGAGCGAAATCTTTTTTTCATTCTCCAGTTTGGCCAAAGAAGTACCCGTAAATAATTTGGTATTGGAAGCAATGATGAAGAGCGTGTTTTCATCTACCAGAGCAGGCTTGCCAACTTCTCTTACGCCATAGCCCTTCATCAAAATCACTTTGCCATCCTTAACGATGGCAATTGCAAGGCCGGGAATATTCCAATCGGCCATACCCCGCTTAATATAACTATCGAGACTGTCTGAAATGAAGGATGGTGTTTGAGCAAAAACAGGTGAAAGCAGCAAGAAAGATAGGATGACGGCGAGACCCAGTTTTTTCATCTCGGGAAATTTAGGGATGAAAGTATGCAATTTAGAGATACCGGATATCAGATACCAGATACCGGATAGCATGAGTTTGAGTTTGGGTTTGGGCACATGATGCTTTACGCAAATCTGGTATCCGGTATATGGTATCCGAAATTTACCTCCAATCCCAAAGCACCACGGCCCAATCGTCTAATTCATCGCGGCGACGAAACACCGTCTGGAAACCCACACGTTCGTGGGCACGCATGGATCGCAGGTTGCTGGTGCTCACTTCTGTAATAACGAAATCATTGTCCTTTGACATGAATTCGCGATGGGCCCGATAAAGCGTATCAAATACTCCCTTACCGCGCCACGCTTTGGCCACACAAACCTGTCCCATGATGTAAAAGCGATAATCGTAAAGAGGTCTGCCCTTCCATTGAATCTGACTAAGATTCGCAAACATTGGTTCAAGACTTGGGTGGAGGGCGCGCCCGGCGAGCGGCACAACCAGTGCATAGCCCACTACTTCATGTCCGTTTCGAACAACAATACTCGGGCTAAGCCTGTGAAAATCCTGCAGCAATTTCAGGTTGTGTTGCATTGTCACGAATCCCTGCGAAGATTTTTCTTCCGCAGTAATATTAGCTTTCAGATTCTGTTTTTGCAGATGCAGAATTGTTTCCAGGTCATCATCAGATCTTACTAAACCGGCTTCAAGCATGCGTAAATTTAAGGAATCAACCGTTTCAGGAAATTAATGGGTCATCGTCAGGTAATATGGTGATACATAATGTACCCAACCATAGCCGCACAAAAAGAATATTTTGGCTGTGAGAAAAACACTGATGATTGAAAATACAACAAGCCGTGGGATAATATGGTGTGACTTGGCTTTTATAAGCAGATTTAGCAGCGTATAGAAAGTATAAACAAGTGTTATGCCCAGCTGAATAAGATAGAAATGCCAACTCAGAATGTTGATTTGAAAAATGAAACCGCAGATGAGTTGAAGAAAGGTCCACAAACAAAACGAACCGCCATAAATGTAAAAGGCAATGACAAAGGTTTCAAATACATAGAATTTGGGCCGGCCCAGTAAGTAGTATCCGAGTAGTGCTGAAAAGGGTAAGGAAATCAGGTAAAAGAGCTGAGTGTGTTGCAGTGATGTCATAAGAATCTCCGGATCACTGGTATTAACCAATTTGCTTACTACAGGTTCCAGATTCATTGAATGGGAGATAAACCGGTTGCACAATAGTTCGATAGTCGTCCAGGTAAGGAAAAACCTGACTGGTCTGAAATATTTTTGTCTTTTGCCCTTTAACCATTCGAGCAAAATTTGTCCCGGCTGCGTCATCATCATTAAACTAGTCTTGAAAAAGGTGGATTCGATATGCGTGAAGAATTGAAGAATTTCGATGGTGAAATGCTTCATGTCGAGCCTTTCTACGTCCGTTCTTTGTCCGCAGTATGGGCAGAACTCGTGTCGCACCTTCCTTCCGCAATTGAGACAGATCTTTTCCATAGCTTCATTGTCCTTTTGGTTGAATTCTCCCGAAAAATAGACGCGAATCAGTGGAAATCAATGCGGAATGTCAATAAGTTGACGAATGGGACGTATGAATCGCCCATTTCCTTGTTTGAAATGGCAAGGCTTTGGCGGCATAGACCTATCTGAATTCGCCGAATAGTTTGCGCAAAGTATCGGCAATCTCGCCCAGTGTGCAATGTCCCTCAACTGCGGCGATTACATGCGGCATCAGGTTTTCCCCGGAACGTGCAGCTTCGGCTATTTTTGCCAGGCAATTATCTACGGTAATTGGTGACCGTTGTTCCTTCAGCCTGGCCAGCTTTTGAATTTGGATTTTTCGAATGGAGTCATCGATTCGGAGGATGGGAATGGTTTCCTTTTCAGTTGAACTGAATTGATTGACACCAACGATGATTTTTTCCTTTTCTTCCACCTTGCGCTGAAAAGCATAGGCGCTTCGCGCGATTTCTTCCTGGATGAATCCCTGTTCAATCGCACTCACACTTCCGCCCATCAGGTCGATTTTTTCAATAAGTTTCCATGCCGCTTCCTCCACTTCATTGGTGAGTGATTCAAGGAAATAACTTCCGGCCAATGGATCAACGGTATCAGCAACGCCGCTCTCATAACTTAAAATCTGTTGGGTGCGCAATGCTACGCGGGCGGCGTCTTCTGTTGGAAGACCCAACGCTTCGTCATACCCGTTGGTGTGAAGCGACTGCGTCCCGCCCAGCACCGCCGAAAGCGCCTGCAACGTAACCCTGCTGATATTGTTCAAAGGTTGCTGAGCCGTAAGCGTGCTACCGCCGGTTTGCGAATGAAACCGGAGCATCATGGCCTTTGGATCGGTGGCGCCCAACTCTCTCATCATTTTTGCCCACATTCTGCGAGCCGCCCTGAACTTTGCCACTTCTTCGAAAAGATTATTGTGCGCATTGAAGAAAAAGGAGAGGCGTTTCCCGAATACATTTATGTCTAATCCTTTGTCGAGTGCCGCTTTCACGTAGGCTTTGCCGTTACTAAGTGTAAAGGCAATTTCCTGCACGGCTGTGCTTCCAGCCTCCCTGATATGATAACCTGAAATGGAGATTGTATTCCATTTTGGTAACTCATGACTACACCATGAAAAGATATCCGTGATGATGCGCATCGAGGGCTTTGGAGGATAGATATATGTACCCCTGGCCGCATATTCTTTCAAAATATCATTCTGGATAGTGCCGGATATCTTGTGAAGGTCGGCGCCCTGTTTTTTTGCAAGCGCAACGTAAAATGCAAGGAGAATAAAACCAGTTGCGTTGATCGTCATTGAAGTGGTGACGTCCTCCAGCCTGATCCCGCTAAACAGGGTTTCAATGTCTTCCAGGCTGTCAATGGCAACACCGGTTTTCCCAACTTCACCTTCAGCCAGCATATGGTCACTGTCATACCCGATTTGTGTGGGTAGGTCGAAAGCGACACTAAGTCCCATCACACCCTGGCTCAGCAAATAATGGTAGCGGCGATTACTTTCTTCCGCTGTGCTGAAGCCGGCATATTGCCGACTTGTCCATCGCTTGCCGCGATACATGTCTGACTGAATTCCACGGGTAAAGGGAAATTCGCCGGGCAATTCTATATGGCCCGTTTTCAGATCTGCAGCCGTGTAAAGGGTTCTGATTTCGATCCCTGAATCAGTATAACATTTCTTCGATGACATGATCCTATCGAAGATAGCTTTTTCTTACTGACTCTTCTTAGCGGCCTGAACCAGCTGACCATAGGTCGGAATCTGGCTCATAATGTTTGCTCTCAGCTGGGTCAAAAGATAAACTTCCGCCTGGTAGAACTGGAATGCTGTAACGGAATTGGTTGCAGCCTTCATTTTTTTATAATATTCTTCAAGCGTTTTTTCCTGGCCCAGGCGGTTGACCAAATATTGATTGGCGAGTGAGTCGGCAATAGCAGGGGTGAGGTTTGTATAAGAGTTCGCGGTGCGCTCGTACAGCTTGAGCCTGTTTTTGGCTGTGGCTTTATTTTGTTTTTGATATTCGTCATAAACTTTCCAGAATGCCACTGAATCTTTTGGCTCAATTGCCACCATTTGCCGAACAGCATCTTTCTTCTGTACACCGAGCAGCGTTATAATTGCATCTGCCTCTTCATCGGAAGTTTGTGATTTCGCGACCAACGCGATCCCAAAACTGGCTATCGTCAAAAGGATAAGTTTAGTTTTCATGCTTTTATTTTTTGCAAGGAAGCCAATAAATCAGTCAGCGCAAAAATTTGGGGGCATTATACGGTTAAATGAGTTGCCCATTCAGCGAGATTAGCTTTGAAAATAATCCTGCCAGGATTTTAAGTTCTGGCAGGAATAGGGTAACTATGATTTATGCCGTTGATAGTGGCAGCAATCTGGGAGGTTTTGATATGTGACATCATCCGCCTTATATTTTTCGGTATCATTTCCGGCCAGTGCTATATTTTTCTGTACCATTTCAGCAGCATTCTTTTGAAATGCATTGTATTTTAAAGTAAGCACCTGGGTGGATGCATTCCATTTAGCGGATTTCACCCCCGCTACCGAATAGGCGGCACCTTCTATTCGTTGCTTATCCATATTACACAATCCAGACACCTTTATAAACTGAGTTTTTGTGCCAATAGTTCTTTGCGTTTTATCACTTTGAGCATTCGCTGATTGAGTTGCCAAAAATGCAACCATCATTGCGAACAATAATTTGATCATTTTCATTTTAATAATGTTTTATTCTGAATAATTATATGCTGACTTCTTAGAGCCAGTTCTGAGTTAGATCTAAAGGGGAATGGGCTAATTCATGCGCCCAACAATGGAAAGAAAAATCAAATGCGAAGATTTCGAATGAAAATGAATAGGGACACCCCATTCATTCTGGGAGGAGCATGAGAAGTGGGATTGTCAACTATCAGTGATGAAGAACAAATCTCCGGCAATTCAGCAAATCGCAAGACGACTTCTTGTGCGGAGATTGAAAGAACCTGGCTGGAAGATTCCGTTAGCCTTTGGTCATTTTCTACTTTTAGCTGTTTGTGTTCATCGTGGCAGCAACTTTTATGACCAGATTTTTCCATCCCGCACGTGCCGCATTTGTTCTTGCTCTCAATGGCGAGGTCCCAACTCATCAGCTTACCCATGCAATAATGGAGGTTGACCATTGCCCCGCTTGAAGAGGTAAGGTAAACAAGCGCCAATATGGTTACGAAAAGCTTCTTCATGGAATGCTACATAAAAGTATAACTATTTTCAAGTCGTCATTATTGTGTTTTGTTAAACTTACACCTTACCGAAGCTCGATGTTGGGATATCCATTGTGCCGCAATCTTGGGGGTTGTTACTTTCAACTGCATTTATTTTTTATCCAGAGGGATAAAAATGCCTTCGCCGATCGTTCCGTTCTTTACATGATAAAGTGTAACACCAGATTTAAATTGTAAACCGCCATCTTCGTTCGGACCAATAACGGCGGCTGCTTGTTCAAAGCGCAATGGCTGGCCGGTTGTATTTTTCAAAGTGAATTGCTGGCTACTATGATGATGACCTGCCAGCGCCAGGGGGAAATTATATTGTCGCAGGATGGCGATCACTTCACTGGCATTGGATACTACATGACGGTATTGTAATTCCCCCTTTTCTACTTCAACAGTTCGGTCGAACCCGAATTCTTTGAAGTTCTCGAAACTCAGACCACCGGAAAAAAAAGGTATGTGGCAAAAAGTAACCACGGGCATATTTTGAGGAATTACGGCAAGGTCCTTTTTCAACCATTCAACCTGTGTGGAATCAACATGCCCATAGTACCAGAGGTCTTCGAAATCAACTGAATTAAGTCCGACGAAATGAACACCACCGAAATTGAATGAATAATAATCGGGCCCAAAATAGTGATGATACATTTGGCGGCCATAAAGCGGATTTGTCGAACTAACCAGTGAAGTCTGCCGTTCAATTCCAAAATTTTCGTGGTTGCCCGGAACATTCCATACAGGAACAGCCATTTGTTCAATCTGTTGCTGATAAAGTTTATAATATCCTGTTGCCTCCGTTTCTGAAACCCGTAAGGCATCGCGCACCAGGTCGCCGGTTACCAGCACAAAATCCGGTTTTACCGAATCCACTACCGCGCGGAATTTCTCCATCCGTTCGATCGTCTTCTCACTGACATGTGTATCCGAAGCCTGGATGAAAGAGAATTCTTTGAGGTCGGGAGCTTTTTCAATGGCAAAATCAAGTTGCACATTCGTTTGGTCATCCGGTATTTTTTGCCAGAATGATTTTTGTAGTTTATATCCCGAGGGCGTGCTGATAAATACAATATCAGATCTGCGAACATCAATCAGCTTGTAATTGCCGCCGGCATTCGTTTGTACAACATTTACCTGGTTACTAACGGCCACGCCGGCAACCCCTGGTTCGTTGTCGTCATGGATTCCATTCCCGTTCCGGTCGACAAAAACACGGCCAGAAACGGTGACAGCACTGGCAGACTGTTGTCCATATCCCGTCGTGATATTTAAGATATAGCACCCTATGACAATGATCCGTTTCATATTCAGATCAACTTTTTCGCATCATACTTCAAGGCTTCCAGCACAATATTGTGAAGCGAGGCCTGGGGATCAGCTTCGAGTAATTCAAGAATTCTTTTTGCCAGGTCTACACCTGTTGCATCCGCGGGTAATGTGGAGCTCAGCTGGTTGATGATGAAAATATTCTGCTCCCGCAGGTTGCTGATGGCCTGCCATGCCTGTGCAGAAACATACAATTGCTGAGAGAGATTGTAATCGTATTCGGTCTTGATGCTTTCCTGCAATAATCCCTGGTACTGTCTGGCCGTTAAACCACCCGCAGGAATGCGTCCAACCAATCCTTTTAGCGAAATTCTTTCGGTTAGAATGGTCAGTCTTTCGTAGGCCTGAAGCTGGAGTGGTCCGCCGGGACTCGTCTTTTCAGGTTCCATTTCCTTGAGACTTTTCTTTTCCCGGAGGTAAGAGATGACATAGGCGCCGACTATTCCCACGATAATAATAACGGCAATCCAGATCATTGTAGAGGTTTCCATGCGAAGCTTTGAGTGACAAAAATAAGCGCTTGACCGAATGTACAAACGATCGGTTCAATTCTTTATTTCCTGTGGCAGAATGTTTTGCAATAGACCGGCTGCTGAAAAGTTCGTAAATTTGTAAAAATCGTTTGCATGGAATCTGTTGTTTCAAGTCCTGTGAGCCTCACACCGGGTGCAATTGCTGAGATCAGGCGCCTGATGGGCGAGCCTGGTTTCGATAACAGCCAGTTGCTCAGGATTGGTGTGAAAGGCGGGGGGTGTTCGGGTATGAGCTATATTCTAGGATTCGACTTGCCTACTGAGAAGGATGACAGTTTTGAAATCGAAGGCATTCCCTGCATTATGGATAAATCTCACAGCATCTACCTCATGGGCATGGAGGTGGATTGGCAGAATGGCCTCAATGCCCGCGGCTTCAGCTTCAGCAATCCCAACGCAAGCAAGACTTGTGGATGTGGGAGTTCGTTTGCAGTTTAGATTTAGATTATAGATTTTGGATTGTGGAACTACAATCCATAATCCAAAATCCAGAATCTTTATCCAAAATCCACAATCTACAATCCAAAAGAAAAACCCCAGCTTTACAGCCAGGGTCTATGTATGAATGGTCAGGTGATCCTTATTTTGTCGCTACTGCAGGTTTACCCTTTGCAGGCGCTACCGGTTTACTAACGGCCTCGTCTAGCTGCCCAAGGGGTTTGTTCTTGGCGAGGTCAACCAGGATGGGCGCAGCTACGAAGATTGAAGAATAGGTACCGGTAAATACACCGATCAACATCGCAAATGCAAATCCCCGCGTTACTTCTCCGCCAAATATGAAGAGGATCAGCAGGGTCAGGAATACAGTGAGCGAAGTCATAATCGTTCTGCTCAGGGTATCATTGATCGCCCTGTTGATAATTGTCGATTTATCCGCTCCCCGCATATTCCTGCTGTATTCGCGAATCCTGTCAAACACGATTACCGTATCGTTCATCGAGAAACCGATCACCGTCAAAATCGCCGCAATGAAATGCTGATCGATTTGCAGCGGGAAGTTTACTACTCCGCCCATAAAGCTGAACACAGCGAGCGTAACAAATACGTCGTGCAGTAGTGAGACAATGGTACCCAATGAATACCTCCAGTCGCGGAAACGAAGGAAGATATACAGGAAGATAGCCAGGAGCGCAAAGATCGTCGCCTTAATGGCACCTTTCTTCAAATCATCAGAAATCTGCGGAACTACAGTTTGCGAACTTTGTTTGTATTTCTTATCAAATTCTCCATAAGTCAATCCTTCCGGCAGGAAAGGTTTCAATCCAGTATACAGGGTTGATTCCACGATCGAATCAGCAACCGGAGAATTATTGTCTTTCTGGAAGGAAGTGGTGATGTCCAAAGTCTTGTCGTCACCTACGGTTTTCAATTCGGGGAATTCATTGAAAACAACTTTCAATGCATTTCTTACCTGGTCATTATCCGGAGCCTTGTCAAATCTTACAGTATATGAACGGCCACCTTTAAACTCAACCCCTTCACGGAAGCCGTGGAAGAATGAGCTCACACCCAGGATCAATACAACTACTGAAATTGCATAAGCAACTTTGCGGTATTCAATGAATTTGAAATTCGCGTGTTTGAATATGCGACGACTAACAGTTGTGAAGTATTCGAAGTGACGGTTTTTATTCGTCCAGAAATCAGTAATCAGCCTTGAGATCAGGATA
>Ga0163163_10000632_pt1 | contig 30265 bp, 20 predicted proteins | sample S65metaG_FD_119766 | JGI IMG/M metagenome (GOLD analysis project Ga0163163, IMG submission 119766) | Switchgrass rhizosphere microbial communities from Kellogg Biological Station, Michigan, USA - S6-5 metaG | ecosystem: Host-associated > Plants > Roots > Rhizosphere > Soil | place: USA... | reverse complement strand
TTGGGAGGAATAGAACGAAAACCGCCAAAAGCGGCTATTCTTACATTTTCCATTTAATCCAAATAGCCCTTGTAATATTGAGAAATATATTCTTTCAGCGCAAGTTTCCAACCCTGCATGAGGTTAAGTCCGCGGATATCCAATTTCCGGTTCACCAGTCTTTCGTTGGCGGGTCGCTGTGCAAAATAAACGTCCTTATAAAAATCTGAGTTTACAGGCGTGACCTTTATTCTTTCCCTGAGATGCAAAATGTCAAGAAGGACTTCGCAAACTTCAAGCCTGCTTGTCTGTCCTCCGCAAACCATATTGTACAAACCCCAGTACTCCGACTCAAGCAATGCTTTAACGTTCTTGGCAAAATCGTGGGTAAAGGTCGGCGTTCCATCTTTGTCATTCACTATAAAAAGTTCCTTTTTCCCTTCTTTTATTTGCTTCATTAACTTTTGGATAAATTTTTTATCCTTGCCAGGCCCCCCTCCCATCATCCACCCTGCACGACAGACAAGATGTTTTCTTACGTTTTCTTTTACAAATAATTCTCCTGCATACTTCGACCTCGCATAGTGACCAAGCGGGTTAGGTTTATCCCAATCATCATAAAAATCCTTATTACCGTCAAAGATGCCTGCAGTGCTGATATATAATAATGGAATGCCTAGTTCATTCGCGATATAGCACGCGTTTTCAACGGAAAGAGTATTCGTTTTATATGTTTCTTCAACATGAAGCTCACAATACTCCAGGTCAGTAAAGGCGCCGAGATGAAAAAGATAATCCGGCCTGAATTCCTGGACATCTTTACGGTATTTGTGAAAGTCGCGAAAATCAAGATAGCTGAGCCATTTTTCATTGACATCAATGTCCGTGCATTTCAACTCGTAATCCTTTTTGAATTGTATATAAAATGCCTCTCCCAGCATTCCACCACTTCCTGCTATGTAAATTTTTTTCATATTAATCCTTCCCCTGTCCTAAAAAAAACAACTATTTTTTTCCAGGGATTTAATGGTTGATTAACTTGGTTGCAAAGATATATTGTGGGTATGATAGCCTTCAATAACCGAAGAAAATATTTTGATGAGCCTGTCATAATGTTGTTTTTCGGAATACTCAGTATTTAACCTCGCAAATGCATTGAGTCCTAGTCTGCGGCACTCAGCTTCGTTTTGAAATAAGTAGCTTATTTTCTCCCGTAACTCCTGGTGATCCTTTATTTTAAAAAGGAGTCCCGTTTCGTTGTCTGAAACCATTTCTTTCAGACTGCCAATGTTTGTGGCGATGACACATTTCCGAAATGCAAAGCTTTCTAAAATGCTATTCGGAAAATTGTCGTACCACTCCGAGGGCGCGACCGTAAAAGCACATTTGCTGAGATAGTCCTGGATCTCGTTGAACGATTTTCGGCCTAAAAACTCAATGTTCGCCGTTTTGTTCTGCAGGTAAATCTTTAGTTCATCTTCAAAGCCAGAACTGGAAAAGCCGATAATTTTTAGATTAAAGTCTGTACCCTCAAAGGCTTTTACCAGTGTCATCAATCCCTTCCCAGCTTCTATCCTGCCGATATATAATGCAAATGGTTCGTATGAAATTTCAGATGTCGCCGATATCGATTGAAAATTAAAAAAGGTAGGTACATGAACTACTTTAGAGGCCGGCAATCCATACGTTTTAAGTTTTTCGATTGTAAACATTGAGGGTACTACAAATGCCTGTATTTTTTCCCTGATCTTTAATATTTGTTGAAACTTCAAGGACGATGCTTTTATAAAAGAATATATCCGCGAATCGTGAACACATTTATTAATAACCGCGTTCATTTTGGAGCCGCTTAAGCATCGTTCGCAAATATCCCTCTGGATCGGTCTGTAGAACAGGGCATTCGAACATATTAGTCCAAAATCGGAGATCCTATGGACGACAGGGATCTTGTTTTTTTTCGCAGCATCAAAAATGCTGGCAGAAATTTTATTTTGATAATGCAACACATAAATTATATCCGGCTTCACAATCCTGATCAGGCGATTCAACTTTTTTTTAGCCTCAAACGAGTAAAACATCCTAAGGAAGCTTCTGAATGTCGTCACCGGGTTAAACTTATTCACCTCACTGAAATAAATGGCCTCATCGGCACTGACCGGATTTATAAAATACTTTTCGTATTCGGTGGATAGATTATTCTTGTTTTTTATGCTAAACGGAACAACAGTGTGCCCATTTCTCTCCAATACTTCTTTGATATTGAACAAATACCTTTCCGGCCCTCCCGATACAAAATACCTGTAGTTTATAAGGATGATCTTCACTCTTAAGAAATATTAAAATAGGTGGCTGGCCGGATTGATTTGTCTAAGCAATTAGTTATTGCTTAAACACATTGTGGGGACCAGGAAAGATGCAGCAATAGTTTTACTTAAAACGAATAATTTCCATATAAAATTTCCGTCATCCTCTCTTCCCGTTATATTCCTTTTAAGAATTGTCTCCATTTTATTGTCTCCCAAAAAGCCCATATCCTTTTCCAAATCCTGGAGCCTTTTCTTGAAAGATTCGTTCTTAAACCAATATCGCAACGGAACTGAAAATCCCTTTTTGGGAGCCCTTAGTATCCCTTCGGGAAGTTTTCGACCTACAGTATGACGCAAAACTGATTTTCGTTCATAATTTTTCATCTTAACGTCTTTGTCAACCCTTGCCATATATTCAATAAGCCTGTAGTCCAGAAATGGAGTTCTTATCTCAATTGAATGAGCCATACTCATCCTGTCTGTTTTTACCAGCATATCATCGGGCAATGTTAACTTGTGATTAAGGTACATGAGTTTGTAAAAGGTACCCTTATAACGACACTTGCTCAGGAAGTCCGCTAAAAATTCTTCAACAGGGTATTTCTGGGTGTCGTTTGTCATTTGTTTTATAATGTCTATATCGATCGATGAAGTTTTTGAAAGGAACCTGCTTTTAAAATCAATGTTGGACGAGTTACACACTCGTTGGATCCGCTTCAGCGGATAGTTGAATGCATGCCCGTCAAATGGCCTTGAAATAACAGAAAAAAAGTTTGGTATAGCTTTCCTTACCCAACCAGGCAAATGCTGATATTGAGCAGCAAATTTTTCGCCCTGGTAAATTCTGTATCCTGAAAGCAACTCATCCCCCCCATCTCCTGTCAATATCATTTTAACTTTTTCAGACGCAAATTTTGAAACCTGTCCGGTCGCAATGGCTGAAGCATCACCAAAAGGTTCATCGAAATGATAAGCAATACTGTCCAGCGATTCGGCAAACGAATCATGCTTTACAAGAATCTCGTGATGATTTGTATGACATTTATCCGCAACAAGCTTTGCAAGTTCTCGTTCATCGAAAGGCTTTTCATGGTAACCAATAGTAAAAGTCTCAACAGGAAAAGAGCTGATCTCGGACATTAATGTAACGACCGACGACGAATCGAGTCCTCCACTCAAAAAGGCTCCATAAGGGACATCGCTCCTCATCCGCAACTTTATGCTATCCTTCAATAAGTATTCGAATTGCTCGTATATTTTGTCCCTGTCCCTCCACATATTGGACTCATCAATTTCGGGCAGATCCCAAAATTGCTTCTTTGTAATGGAATTACTAGTCGCTATAAGGCAATGACCGGCCTCAAGTTTAAATACGCCCTTATAAAATGTGTGCGGCGCTGGAATAAAACTTAGAGTAAGGTATATCTCAAGAAATTCAAAATCGTATTCGTTTGGTACACCAGAAGCGAACAGACTTTTCATTTCGGAACCAAAAACCAGCGTGTTATCGAAAATCGAATAAAAAAGAGGCTTTTCACCAATTCGATCACGGGATAGAAAAAGCTGTTGTTGCTTTTCATCCCATAGTGCAAACGCCCACATGCCATTAAACTTGTTTTGGCACTCTATGCCCCACTGTTGGTATGCTTTAATGATTACTTCAGTATCGGAATTCGTTCTGAACGTATGGCCAAGGGCCCGCAGGTCATCCCGTAGTTCAATATAATTATATATCTCGCCATTAAATATTAGTACAATTGACTTGTCCTCATTATACATCGGCTGATCGCCGGTTTGCAAATCAATAATAGAAAGCCTTCGGTGACCAAAACCAATATTTTTATTAAAGAAAAAACCCTCTCCATCGGGTCCCCTGTGAGACAAGGAATCAGTCATTGACTTGATGACTTGCACATTAACCCTTCGTTCAGTATCAAAGTGAAAAATACCGGCTATTCCACACATGATTTCTATATTATTTTACTTTTTGATGTAATCTCGCTATCGACGAGCGCTGAATTTAATTGAAAGTTTTTGTAAACCTGAAGAAACTTATTAACCATACTATTTATTGAAAAATGATCTTCAATTCGCTGCCTGCCGGCTACGCCCATTGTTCTACGTAGTTCTACGTTATTGGCGAGAACTTCTATTTTCTCCGAAAGTTCCAGGGGGTTTGCCGGATTTATTAAGAATCCGGTCTTGTTGTTTTCGATTATTTCATTTGTCCCGCCTCCCAGCGAAGCAATTACAGCTTTGCCCATCGCCATATACTCAAGAATAGAGTTTGAGATCCCTTCCCGGTGCACTTTATAGTTTGTCATCAATACACAAATATCACTTACATTAATAATCGACTCGACATTCAATTGATTCCCGACTAATTTGATGTGATGGCTATAAGATGGATTGATCTTTTGAGAAATTCGATCAAAGTTCTCTCCTTCTCCCACGGCCAAAAACTCAATGTCAGATCGCTTATCGCAAATCAATTTCGCAGCGTCAACGTAGGCGTCATAATCTTTCCTGTCCTCAAATGCTCCCACCATCAACACTACGTAATTGGCCTCAATATTAAATTTTGATTTGACAGACTCGGCGTCTTCAACCTTCTTTAACCTGTCAAAATTGAATCCGTTGTGGATGCAAATACTTTTACCCTTCGGCGCGTGATATGCTCTTAAACCTGCTACTGAATTGCCAATAATTGCATCAGAAAACGGAAAGGTTAATCTTGCTCTAAGCCATCTTTTGTTAGCAAGATTTTGCTTTATCGGAGCATCAGTGATCATTCCATTCACCAGTTTGATATGAAGCAGTTTACACACGGGCACACTATAGACCGCTGTCATGCTATCCCAGCAATGAAGAAAATCAGGCTTGTAATCCTTACAAAGAGCATAAAGCTTTTTAAATACGGAAAAGTCCTTCTTTGTACTCCTTATCAGGTAATGAATTTTGATCCCAAAATCAAGAACTTCCTTGTAATGAATCTCCGCGTTCATCAATACAAGCTCGAATTGAACGTCAGAACCAGACTTTAATTGTTTCATTAGTTCAACTAGTCGGCGTTCCTTTCCCCCTGTTCCCAATGAATCGATAAAAAACAAAACTTTCATTGTACTAAATTTCTGTTATCAATAAGGATAAGGGGTTGTTATTGGTTTTGCTTTAGCCATTCGTTAAAAAATAGTAACGCCCACACTTTTTCGCTCAAGTGCCAGCGCGGTGATCCGCTCCGCTCGTTGTTTGATACTGCTTTACGAACGAATTTCTTATCTAAATAGTTGTAGAGTAAACAATCGTTGGAGTTGAAAGTGTCATTTATATACAATCTCAAATCGCCTTTGAACCACATAGAGATTGGAACACCAAAACCTTGTTTAGGATGAGTTAGAATACTTTCAGGCAAATAGGGAGCCATAGCTTGCTTGAAAATGTATTTCCGCTCTTTGCGTTTAAATTTCAATTCAGAAGGTATTCGAAAACTCAACTCAGCAAATTTATGGTCAAGCAAGGGGACCCTTACTTCCAGTGAGTTGAGCATGCTTGCCCTGTCGACTTTGGTTAACACATCATCAACCATGTAAGTTTGCAGATCTAAATACTGCAGGTTCGTAATAAAATCATTATTGCTTCCCTTTTTCAAAATTTCTTCTTTGCAAAGCTCGGAAGCTCTTCCATAATCGATGGGAGGATGACCGTTCAATAAATATTTTTCTCGTTCTTCCTTTGTCCAGAATATTGCCCGGGCTCCTAAATATCTCTTGTCCTGCGAAAGCAGATGGGTGAACGTCTTTCCTTTGGCAGCATGTGGCATCAATTTATAAACGTTGCCCCATATTAATTTATTTAAAGTGGGAGATTTAAAATTGAGCAAGCTGGAATATATCTTTTTGTACTGGGCATAGCTGTCATAGCCGGCAAATAACTCGTCGCCACCGTCGCCGGAAAGAGCGACTGTAACATATTCACGAGCCATCTTTGAAACATAGTATGTTGGGATCGCCGACGAATCTGCATAAGGTTCGTCATACGCATTGACCAATCTGGGTAATAAACTTATGGATTCCGGTTCCACGATTTGCTCATGATGCTCACAGTTGTATTTTTTTGCCACTTCTCTTGCATAGATTAGTTCATCGAATTTCTGTTCCTTAAACCCAATGGAAAATGTTTTTATCGGGCGCGATGAATTCCTGGCCATCATGGCAACAACCGCGCTGGAATCAATTCCCCCACTCAGAAACGCGCCCAGGGGCACATCAGAGATCATATGCAACTTTACCGTTTCTGAAAGGCATTCTTCAAGTTCCTGCGACCATTGTTCCTCAGTTCGTGAATAGTCCGGCTCAAATTGGATTTCCCAATATTTGTCAATCTTGATCGAGACTTTGTCCTTTAATGACAGAAGCAAGTAATGGGCAGGTTTGAGCTTTTTTATATTCTTGTAGATGGAAAGATCACTGGTTATATATCCAAAGGCCAGGTAAGAGTCAAGGGCATCGTAAGATAAGGTTTTATCAATGTTGACCGTTTTAAGAATTGGCTTGATCTCGGAACCAAACACAAATTTTTCGTTGTCGGTGTAATAATAGAAGGGCTTGATCCCAAAGCGATCTCTTGCGCAAAAAAGTTGTTGCTTTTTGTTGTCCCAGATACTGAACCCAAACATGCCTCTTAAAAACTTTAAGCAATCTGTCCCATACTCTTCGTATAAATGGACAATTGTTTCCGTATCAGTTTTGGTTTTGAAAATATGTCCCTTCTTGATCAGATCGTCGTGAAGCTCCTGGTAATTATATATTTCACCATTGAATATAATCCATATGCTCTCATCCTCATTGGCAATGGGCTGATGCCCTGTGCTCAAATCAATAATGCTCAGGCGACGAAATCCCAGCCCTACATTTTGTTGGATATAAAACCCTTCGTCATCAGGACCCCTGTGACGAATGCTGTCAGTCATTTGCTTTATCTCAACTAAATCTATATTCCTCGACCTGTCGAAATTGACCTTCCCGGTTATCCCACACATGGCTATTTAACAATTTTAGCTGCAGTTAAAAATTTTATCAGGGCCGCCGCAATAAACGAATTTGAATGATAAAAAAAGAATGAAATTATTTTATATGTGCTTTTTCCCTTCGTCTTCTTGAGATAAAAATAATAAAACTTCGCTTCCTTTTCCTTATTCGCAACGAGGTATAAAATAGCACGCATGCAATCTTTTGCGAAGGCATCCGGCGAATACTTCCTTAGTATCTCCAAATAATGAGGCTCGTTTGATAATACCTTGTAATGATCCGATATTTTGCTGATCGACGAAGTAGTTTTTGATACCCTGTCATTGCCCTCCGTATGATAGATTCGAAGTCCTTTATGAATGTAAAATCTCTTTGCCCTTTCATTTATTTTATGCCAAAGAACACCTTCATAGCCATTAAGCTGTTCATTAAACCTGTCGTTGGAGAGTAATTCCGTTTTTGTTAACCCCCAGTATTCCCCTGTGCAGACATTGATGAGGGTGTTTAGGTCCACATACTGGTCGCCCATGAGCCCTTTTCCACTGTAAACGCCCGTGCTCGTATCGACACAATTACAAGTGACTGCCGTTACTCCTGGATCTTTTTCTAAAGGAATTCGCATCATCATCTCGATAGCGTTGGGAACGATCTCATCATCGCTATCCAGGATGGTGAACCATTCGCCGCGTATGTTATTTAACCCAGTATTTTTTGCTGCTGTTACGCCCCTATTTACTTCATGACGTATAACTCTTAATCTTTTATCTGAAATGGTATCAAGAAGCTTTAATGTTTCATCCTTTGATCCATCCTCTACGACAATGATATCAAGATTATCATAGGTCTGCGATTGCAGACTCTGAATTGTCCGGCCAATAGTTGCCGCCCTATTGTAAGTCGGTATTATAACAGAAACCAAAGGCCTCATACAATTAGTTTATGATTACTGTTGCTGAATGAACCGATGGTATTACGCTGTTTTTTCAAATACGTCATGTTTGTGGTTATAGTTCAGGTTCACTTCAGCGAGAAAATCATTGATCCTCTCGCCATACAATCTATAGTCAAAATTTTTCAGTGACATGTTGCGGCCATTCTGACCTATTCTTTTCGCCTCCGGATTATTATCTAAAATAAATTGCATCTTACCGGCGAATAATTTTGGATCATAGCTTTCCGCTATCAGCATGTTTTCGCCATCTGTAAAATAATGCTTCACTTCCCCATAATTTGTCGAGACGACGGGGTTACCCGACGCCAAATATTCTCCTATCTTATGCGGAAAACGGGCCTCGTCCTGTATGGTTGGACGTAGTGGAATTAAAAGACCCGTGGCATTCTTATAATAAGCGTCCAGCGTATCCTGGTCTATGTTTGAGAATATTTTTATCTTATTTCTTTGGGAGCAGATATCTAAATAACGCTCAAGTTCATCTTTTTGTTCTTTATTTCCATTGACAACAAGATATAGAAAAACATCTTTGTTACGCAATAAGCAAAATGAATCGACAATAAACTTTACCACCTCGATATAGCTTAATGCACCACAAAAAAGGAAATATTTCTGATCTTTTATACCCTCACCGATGATATTCTCGCTGAAATCTGCCAACATGGGAATCTTTAAATACCTCTTTCCCGGAGCGATTTTTTTTATGTGAGAAATTAAAAATTCACTTATTGGAAAAACAACATTAACCAGCCGTGGCCCATAACGGTCAAAAAGTTTATTATTTGTCTGTCTGCCTATCCCCTGCCCATCACCTTTAATGGCTGAATAATACTCAACATAATTCAGAATGGTCTTGAATCGGAATATTCTTGATAAACCAGAATAATAGAAAACAGAAGAAAAACTATTTGTTGACAGGATAGCGTAGTCCAATTTCTTATCCCGTTTCAGACGCCTGAGAAGTAAGAATTCATTTACAAGTCCCCGGATCTTTAACATGTTTCTTTTGAAAAAATTGCCAGGCCGGAAAGGAGTTCCTGAGGTATAAACAAAGTCAATCCCCTCATAGTTACCCTTTGCGCCAAACGGCAAGTGCTGATTTTCGTTGAAAATGCCCTGGTTGGCGATTATAGTGACGGGATTTCCTTTCATGACCAGGCTCTTTGAAATTAGCGTCATCTTTCTCACCTCCGCAAATCCTTGCGGAAAACCAGGACACCCCAAGTAGACAAAGCTTTTCCTATTCGCCATGACCGGAAATGGATTTGATCACTTTGCAAGGGTTGCCGGCTGCTATTACATTAGCAGGAATACTGGTTACGACCAGGCTATTGGCACCAATAATAGAGTTCCCTCCTATTTCGACTCCCTTCAAAACTGTAACATTAAGTCCCAGCCATACATTGTCATGGATAATGACTGGCCTGGACTCTGATGCATACCTTGAGGAATGCCAGTCAAAATCAGTAATCGTAACGTTTGCTCCGCACAAGACATTGTTGCCGATTATAATCTTCTCGTATGCGCCGATCGTTACACCGCTAAACCCGCAATTGTCACCAATTTCGATGACAGCCCCTTTACTATGGGTTGATAAAATACACCGGTGATTAACGCCGATCAGGTTTGAAGAACTATCTGAGCGAAATATATTGCGAGTGCCGATCTTTATAATTGACATAGGTAATCTCTTCGCCTTGAGTATCCCAAAATACCTGTTGCCTCCCCCATACTGTACGCCTTTCAGAAACAAAATCATTTTACACCAGGCAGAAGACAGGAAACAAAATACACTTAGCCTGCATCGCGATAAAAACAAAAAGCTGTAGCCGCGTATGTCCGAAAAATATTTCATTGATTTAAATCGCTGTTTACAGTCGTGTTTGCATTTTCTCCTTTTTTCGAAGCAGAGTTTGACAAGACAAATGAGTTTTTGAATTTAGTTCTTACCATATCACCATCATAATGCTCCGCAGAAAACTTTTGAGCAACGGATGCCAGGTTATGCCTCAGGTTTTCATCGCTATAAATTTCATAAATGGCAATTCGAAGTTTTTCAACGCTTCTTTGCGAGACCACATACGCCCACTTGTTTTGAAGTGCATGTTCTGTAACTGCGGTCTCGGTACTGGAATATACTAAAATTGGTGTGCCCGAAGCCATATATTCGCTCGCTTTGGTCGGTATCGAGTATTTCAAAAAAGAAATAGACTTCTTATCAAAATCGTTTGGCAGTACCAATAGATCTGCTTTTGCAAAAACTCCGGGAAGTTCATGGTAAGGCACGGGTGCTTTTAACCGGGTAAAATCATAAGCTTCCAACCTTTGAAGCACCGGGTCATTGCTTACTGTTTGGATATGGAATTCAATTTTTGCCCCATCGGTCACAAGTCCTTTAATAGCTTCCGCAATATCCACTAAGCAATCCTGGATGCCTGTTCCTATCCTGCCAGCATATAACACGACAAACGGCGTATTTATTGCGTAATTTTTTTTTGAAAATGCTCCCCAAAAATTCAGGTCAATCGGATTGTGGAAGGGAACAAATCTGTATCCATAGCGGTTTAAATATTCGACACTCATGGATTCGCTAATACTCATCAAAACGCTTGCCTTTGAGAGAAGCTTGCGAAACTCCTTGTCAATTCTTTTATGCCAGTAAGCTTGAAACGGACCCGGTCTGCTTATCGTGACAGGCCAATCATCCATCATATGAATTGCCACCGGCAACTTCAACTTTTCCTGAAGATCACTCACAAAGCTGATAAGCTCAATGTTTGATAACTGCGAATAAATAATGTCGGGTGAGAAGTCATAAATCCACTTCAGCAATTCGTTGCTAATTGTATACCTCCTCTTAAAATGGAACAAGCCTGCGAAATGCAAAAGATTTATGTAAGAGTCTTTCAGAACAGAATTTTTAGTGACTTTGCCAGGTGCGGAAACCGCAGGTGCAGCAACTGTATGGACCGGACCACCATGCATTGGCTTTTTCCGCGGATTCAAATTAAATGGAAAATTGTGCCTGGTTTCGCCTGATCCGAGCTTGTAATATTTATTACAAACAGTAAGGTCGGGGTGACTGATATTTTCGGCAATAACAGCAATCTTATCTCTATCCCAACCTTTAAATAGATTGGTCATAGTTATTCCACCACCTGAATGCAAATCAAAATAGTGCCCGACGATTAAAATCTTAGGATAGCTCATTTTGATTTTTTCGATATGACCGAAGAATATATATTCATAACCTCGTCCACAATTTTTGCCGGATCATGCCTGGCTATAGCTCGCGCTCTCGCTTTGGTGCCCAACCCTTTTGCATAATCTCTTTTCCTGATCAGTTCCGCGATCGCGCCGGCCAGGGAGTAAGGATCACCATCCTGCACCAGGAGACCTTCCTCCTTATCGGTTAACAAACTTGAAGTGCCGCCGGCATATGTGGCAAGGGTGGGCATGCCAAGAAGCATGGCCTCACACAACCCATTTGAACTATTTTCAATGTGCGAGGGATGAACAAACAAATCGGCATTCAACATTTCATTGAGTAACTCGTTCTCCTGCAATGGACCTAAAAGTTGAATTCCGGCTTTTGCCCACGCGCCACGATATTTTCGCTGAACCAAAAAAGCGATCTCGTCCTGCTCACTAACGCCCACGATCTTCCATGTTATTTGCAGGCCGGGGAACAGGGAATCAAGCATTCCTTTCGTTTCATAAACCGTTTCAAGGCCTTTATAAATTACGTTCCTTATTACCGAAATTATAATATAGTGTTTTCGTGTATGCTGGGCCCATCGATGCAGATAAAAAACGGGGCGCATCATTTCGTCGCAGTGAAAATAAGTTGCTGCCGGGGACAAAGTAGTGGTCAATCTTCGATCCCAATCAGTTCTGCCTGCGAAGTACCGGGAGTTTTTGAAAATGACCCGTTCCCGGTCCGCTGCCTTTTTGAAAGTCAAATAACTATGAAATAACCCATGCCCCTTAAGCAGCTGCCATTTTCCCGAATAACTAAACACGTCGCTTTTTGTAAGTCCACTATACCATTTATGGTTACACATAATAAGGCTTCCCTGGATATGAATGACACATGGAACGTCTATTTCAGGGATCATCATGCCATAGTCGTTTTCTGTCCCAAATATGTGAATGATGTCAGGAGCAAACTCCTTCACAACCTTCAAATATTCCGGAACGTTTTCCTTAACAGTAATTTTATGTGACCAACGTGAATAAAATTTTCGCAATTTGCCCTTTACTACTTTCGGGGTGATCGGGTAGTACCAGGTCCTATCTATTTTATAAGACTGGGTCTTTTTCCCGCTCCACAAAAAAGCGATGCCGAGTTGAATGTCTTCTTTTTTGGTCAAAGAACTCTCCAAAGATTCAATCCAACTGCATCCAACATCTTTATGATTAAGAAATGTTGCTCCGTGCGAAGGAGTGGTTGTAAACCACAGTACTCTCATTTTGATACGCTTGAACGGGTAATTCTTTTAATCTTCCCGGGTATATTTTTAACCCTGCCCGCATTAAAAATAAATTTTTGCCACCAGAAATCTATCGGTTCAAGGGAAGCAAGGAAAAAACTTTTCAGTTTGTAATTGAAAGAATTCAGCAGTACTTCAACGTCCTCGTTCTTTCGGACTTTTACATTGAGCTTGCCCTCCTTTATGTCTTGCATCATCTTTTTGATCTGCGCAGGATGTTTTCCCTTATGTCTCATCAACCAGCTTGGAAGGCGAAATATGTTGTGAACCCGGTACGGATTGTTAAGCTTGAAATAATTATTTTCAGCCCAATCAACGATACCCTTGTAATTATCGTGTTCGTCGTTATAAACCCTGACTTTCTGTTCCACCTGCCAGGGGAATAATAACGAGTAATGATACATGTAGATATTTTTCCTTTTCATTACTCTACCGGTAACCCAATTTTTTTTACGAAGGTCAGTCCCGGTTTCATCAACGACCGTAGGGGGCTCGTGCGTTAAATATTTGTATGCTTTTGACCACTTAAAGAGTCGATGATAATATTTTGCTCCTCTTCGCAATGCCCATGAATCTGATTCATAGTGAATGTCGCCCCAGAAAGTATATGTAGGAAAAGTTACGGCAGTTATCGAAGGATCTCTTTTTAGCATCTCGAGAATACGTTTCATATCCTCTTCTTCGTAGAACTCATCAATATCAATTTGCCAAAGGTAGTCACCGGTAGCTCTTTCTGCATAAGCTCTTGACTGAGGTGTTCTGTTCCTGCCCAATTCATCCTTTTTAGGCCAGAATCCATCACGGGTAACGATGGTGACTTTATTCTCATGATCTTCTTCCTTTTTGAATTTATGGAGAGCTTCTAACGTACCATCAATCGAATGGCCGTCGGGCGTACAAACCGACTTTGCATCCTCATGACCGCCTTCCACCACAATAATTTCGTGAGCAAATGGGTAAAGGGAACGAAGACAATAGCGAGTAAAAGGCTCGCCATTCAAAACAATGATCCCAAATGTAATCTTAGGAAACCCAGATTTGTTCATCATCTATTTTTTCAATTCGGACGTCATATCTTTTGTCAAATCCGCTTAGCGCTGACAATACTGCAAAATACCACAATCCCATCGCAAGATGGCCCGGGTTTAAGAACGTCCATGATGCAAAGCTTTCTCCGATCTGTGCCACTATAGTCAAAAAAAATACCAATCCAAATTGTGACAATACACCCTGGCTTCTCATGAATAGACTAAAGGCTTTGATAAGAGAAATAATATAAAGCAAAATAAAAAATGCTAAACCGATATAACCCCAGCGAAAAACCACGCCTGTCCAAACCATATCAGCCGTAGCATCGTCTATTTCTTCGCTGCCGAGATATTGGACCTCGGTAACTGGTCCGACACCCGCCAGTGTTTTTTCCGGACCAAGTTTATGAAAGATCTCTCCCGTATTCGTGAAGCGTATAAGTAGGGTATTGGCACTTTCGTCAGTGGGATCTCTTTTCAAATTGACAATACGCTCAGCGAAATATTCAAATTTATCCGGGAAAAGCCGCAGGATCCCAACAATAACGACGGCGCCCACCAGAATCACAGCTATCCCATTCTTCAACAGCGTTCCGAAACTTCTTTTCTTCCATGAGACCAAAACGGTATATAAAAAAATCAAAACAAAAATAATGGCAACGAAGGACCGCGTGTACGAAACGAAGACGGCAAGAAAATTAATACCGAGCAAAGAAAGTGTAACAGCCAGTTTGCCCGGTCTGAATACCACCAGGTATGCGATCGAAAAAAACCATAAGACCGGCATGCACCAAAACTCCCTCGTGATGATCTCACCCTGGAATACTTCTTGTTGAAGCTCATCCATCCCGGCGAGCTGGTATAGTTGTACGTGTAGCCCCTGGTGGAGGAAATACAAGAACGAAGCGCCGCTATTAACAAGAACAATACTAAACAAGAAATCCTTAAGAGATATCACATCTGTAAAGCAAACAATTGTTTTTAAAATAAAATACCCAAAGAACAGGGAAGCCAGGATGAAAAACTGTTTAAGTACACCAGTGATCACAACGCTCCTGTCAATTACAATGGCTAACCCAATAACAGATATCATTATTAACACAATAATGATCCAATCCAGTAAATTGACGCCACCACGTTGATAATAATTCGTCCTCTGATGTCCTGTTATAATAAGCGGCCGCACCGAAAGAGCGAACCAAACAATGAGCATCCAGATCAAAAGAATTATGTCTTTGGGAAGGCTGCCGGGAACTGCAAATATTTTTACATTTTCGAAAAAAATGCAGTATTGAAAAAAAATCAGGAATGGAATACCCAATAAGTATATAGGCTCTTTGTAGGCACGAAACAGGAAATATAATAAAATAAGGTATGGGAGATATTTCGTTAATAGTTGGATCATTGCGTAAAGTTCATGGATGTTCTACAATCTGGCCCGAACCATTGAAGATATTGACCAACACTTTCTTCAACTGTTCCGGCGTTTGATAATTCATATATCCCGAAATTGAAGTTTTAAAACTTTGGGCCGGTAATTCCCTGAACTTTGCGAGTTGCTCTGTCAAAGAAGTCACCCCGTTGCTGTATGTTAACCCCAATTTATACTTCTTAACCCTATAACCCATAATTCCATTTTCGGGAACGAGTACAGGAATTCCATAACCGAGCGCCTGCAGCATGACTCCACTCGAGCCCCAAAAATTCTGATAAGGGAGCACCAGGTGCGTTACAGATCTAAAAAAACTTTCTATACACGCAGGATCTGAAATATACTGATTGGTCTCTAATAACCTGCCATTGTTTTCCAGATCTTTTTTCAGCGCATTTATGTCTAAATCATATATCTCATTTTGATCATTCAATCCACAATGAATGAAACAGGCGCCCTGGTCAACAGCCATTTTCAGAAGAAGGTCATATCCCCTCCTTTTTTGCGCGGTACCAAAGTATAGGAAAACAAATCTGCCTTTATTCACTTCCCGAAATTTTTTTAACCTGTCAATCCAAAAACGCTCTTCCAGATTTTCGCTGCCAATTATCTCTTCAGCATAACTTTGAAAAACATCAGGCAGCCAATAACTGTATGAATGATGCGAAACGAAATTTTCATCAATATACAATGGAGAGTCAATCAATTTAAATTGCTTAAGCAAGTATTCATGGAATAAGTATTCATCACTGCTCCAGGTTGACGGTAGATTTTTAAGATATCTAAGCTGATTTAAAAAGCTAAACTTTTTATAAACGTGAAATGGACGAAGGAACACCCCTACCGTTTTGCCTTTTAATCTTCTTTTTTTACTGAATATTTGTGAATTAAACAGCCGTATGTGGTGATCTGCCTCGGGGAAAACCGTCAAATTCGCATTGCACTTATCCTGTAGTTGTATCATCTCGCCACTAGTAATCTCAAGCCCCCCCTTCAAATAAGCAGACGTATCTATCAAAGTGACATCTGTGTCTTTTTTGAGTCGTTCAACGTAGGAAGAATCACTCATTTTCCCTTTAAGATTGCCGGCAATAAGAACTTTGTATCCCATGTCTTTAAGGATTTCGGACATGACATACACATATATCTGCCGATGGCCGTCAAAGCCAGGGGAAAATATCAGAGCATTTGACATGGGTTGCGCCACGGAAACAGCGTATTGGTTATTGAATGACAAGGTTTGTGACATCCGGGGAATCGAAAATTTAAAAATCTATTTTGCATTTGAAAGAATGTTTTCCATGTAAGACATTATCTTACTCGCCGATACTTTCCAATTTAACCTGGCTTTATATTCATTAAAAGAAGACAGCGAAAGGCGAATGTACCTATCAAAGTCTGTGAATACTTCCTTTATATATTCTGCACAACTTTTAATATCGGGATCTTTTGCGAGCAATTTACCGTTCACATCGTTTGTAATGATCGAGGGTATTCCACCCGTATTGCTGGTTATTACAGGAAGTCCAAATGAATTTGCCTCTGAAAAAACGATCGGCGTGCAGTCAGCCTTTGTAGGCAGCACAAAAAAATGACTTTGCCCAAACAACTCGTTTATTTTGTCCTTGTCCACTGCACTATCCTTGCTTAAAAAACCATGGTTAATGACGAAATCAGGTAATACAGGTATGGGGATCTCATTTATTCCCACTAAATGCAAGGTAGATTTTAATCCTAACTTGTTAAGCTCACCAGCTATTGCTATTGCGGTGTCCGCACCCTTCCTTTCCCAATCTTTGCCAATAAATAGCAGTTGGCAAGTATCCTTCGATTTTTTGTTGTTCAATTTCACTATATCATCAGTTTCCCTGTCAGAAACCAAATTAGCTCCATATGGCAAAACTTTTACTTTACCAGGATCCGCTTTATAATATTGAATTGCGGAGTCTGCGGCCCATCCAGAAGAAAAACAACTTAACCGTGCCCTCTGGAATAAATTTTTTTCGTACAAATTGCAATTCTTCTTTGTCACGCTGCTGAAATGCGAGTACTCAGGGTAGTAACCCAACATGGCCGCAAACGTGGCGTCCGACCACATGACTATGGGCTTACCGGTATTTAGATAGGCAACCGGAAGAGCTCCGGGTGAAAGTATAATGTCGATATCCATTTTCTCAACCCTTTTCTGAACCTGTTCGGAGTAATATTTCAAATAACGCGGTTCATAAAAACGATAGTATGTACCAAGCTTTCCTTTTAATATCTTATTGAATATCCTGTCCTTTAGCCTAAACGAAAAATGATCGGGGCAATCTTCCAGGTTCCCGATAAACTCGAGTGTAGCGCCTTCATCCATTAAGGCCTTCGACATATAAAATGGAGTGCCAGACCAATTCCTGATATTTTGAGCATCGTAAGTAGTAACAAAAGCAATCTTCATACTGATCCTAATCTTAAAAGGAGATTCAACAGGTGTTCACACAAACATCCCCAAGTGTACGATGATTATAAGTTAACATTGATCAGCCCTTCATTGTGCGAATCATTAATTAGGTTCCACTCTTCTAATATTGTGAAGGATAAAATTTCCACGCCATATATCCATTCTGTTCCTTTTCTGCTATTTCCATCATCATGCCCAAATACGGAGAGCGAGTAAGTGCCTGGCCGAAGGAGATACTTTTGAATGATAAATTCCGTACTAAATGGACCTTCCTTTATCGGTTCCGGTTCCGGAAACTGGTGCAATGAAAATAGCTTTATACCATCATAAAGCACTGTTATCCCGATTCGGAAAAATTCCAGGTCTTGTTTACAAAACCCATTGATCTTGATCCTTATCTCCGAAGAAGGTGATACATGTATGTCTCCTTCCTTAATTCCATTGATCAACACCTCATTAAACTGGATATATGGAATGAGCGGACCCGAGAAAGAGTCTCTTTCAATCTGGCCATTCGAAACAACCGACCTCATATAGCTTTTTACGATCTGAGCCGTCGTTCCATCATCAATGATCTGCCCGCTTTTTAGCAAAATCCCCCGATTGCAAAGCTGATTGATGGCACCCATATTATGACTCACAAACAGAACAGTCCTGCCCTGTCCGCGCGAAATATCCTGCATCTTTCCAAGGCACTTTTTTTGAAACTCGATATCGCCCACCGCCAATACCTCGTCAACTATCAATATCTCAGATTCCAGGTGTGCAGCGACGGCAAACGCAAGCCGTACGTACATCCCGCTTGAATACCGTTTGACAGGCGTGTCCAGAAATTTTTCAACTCCGGAAAACTCAACGATCTCATCGAATTTCCTTTTTATCTCTGCCCGGTGCATTCCGAGAATAGCTCCGTTTAAATAAATATTTTCACGTCCCGTAAGTTCCGCATGAAAACCAGTCCCAACTTCTAAAAGGCTCGATATTCGACCCTTTATGGATATCTTCCCTTTTGTGGGCTCGGTAATACGACTCAATACTTTCAAGAGAGTCGATTTACCAGCGCCATTTCTCCCGATTATTCCGACACGGTCACCTTGTTCTATTTTGAAGTTGATATCTTTTAATGCCCAGAACTCTTCTCGTTTTTCACTAGCGTCGGATTTCACTTTGTCCCTGGCTGATTGAAAAAAAGATTTTGCTTTTCTTGCCACAACATCCCGCAACGTCACATATTTCTCCTGTTGCTGATGACTAATAATGTACTTTTTGCTTAAATGTTCTGATTTAATGACAACACTCATTATCTATTCTATATTTTGCGCGGGAAGAAGTTTTATTTAGTTTCTCAAATCAAATCAGCGAATACCCTTTCCATTTTTCTGAAATATACAATCCCAAACAAAAGAAACAAAAGGGTTATTGCTATCGACAGAAGAAATCCCGGTACATATACAGGATTCGAATTCCCCAGGATGGCCCACCTGAAGCCATCGATCACTCCGACTATCGGGTTTATTGAGTACAGGAGTCTCCATTTCTCCGGAATTACGCTACTGCTAAAGCCAACCGGTGAGATATACAACCCAAATTGTACAACAAAGGGAACGATGTATTTAAAGTCCCGGTATTTTACATTGACTGCCGCAACATAGAAACCGGTGCCCATGGAAATCACCACGACCCATAAAAAAAACAATGGTAACGTCAAAATGGTCCACGGGGGAGTATAATGGTACCAAAGCATCAACCCAATGAAAATAAGGAAGGAAATAAGAAAATCTATGAAATTAACAATGACAGTGCTGGCCGGAACAATCATCCTCGGAAAATATATTTTAGTCAGCATGTTCGAGTTAGTGATTAGCGAATTGCTGGAATCATTAAAAGACGTAGAAAAAAATTGCCACGGAAGCATGGCCGCGTATACAAGTATCGGATAAGGCACACCTCCTGAAGGCAGCTTAGCCAATCGACCAAAAACGAATGTAAATACCACCATCGTTAAAAATGGACGAATTATGCTCCAGGCAAGTCCGATCACTGTTTGCTTGTATCTTACCAGGATGTCACGCCATGCAAGAAATAAAAAAAGTTCCCGATACTGCCAAAGGTCGGTCCAATATCGCTTCCCTGAACGTGCCCCCTCAATCACCAGATCAAACTCCTCATTTTGATCACTTCTCATCATTTATATCGACGATTTAAAAAATGGATTAGTTAAGTGAAAAATTAGTTGGAATGAATATACGCCTATTAACAGAAAGGAACATAATACTATCCAATCGAAAGAGTATTAAATCCTGAGAAAAATCTCTAAGCAAGTAATCTAATTTACCTGATAGCGTATAAAGGATAGTGCATGTTTACCGCTGGCGGCATGACATGCGAAATTACTTTTACATTCTCTGTTTCCACTTCAGCAAACATTAAATATCCCAACGAAGGAAGTGCAATTTTTACCGTCCGGCTTTTAACCGTGATGACCTGTCCTTCAAGGTCCATAAGTGGACCTCTAAGAACCTGCACCGTATCATTCGCATTGATGGGCGTTTTTTTGAGCCTTATGTTTACATGCTCCGCCAAAAAGTCCCTGATGGCGTCGATCTCTGAGTCACGAACAACTGCGGGCTTACCGAGCCAATAAACGAAGTTGATAACACCCTGGACCTGTTTTAGAAGTTTAACGTCAAAATCCGAAGCCCTTACAAAAACATACGAAGTAAATAACGGCTCCTGTACAATCTTTTTGCGGTCACTCCATTGCCTTACAACTTTATTGATCGGGCAATAATTTTCAATTTTCTTTCGGGTCAAGATCTCAGATACTTTCTTTTCCCATCGCGCCCTCGTATATAGGGCAAACCATTTTTTTTCATTCATAAAACCGGAATTAATGTTAACTCTTTTGCATTTAAAAGAGATAATAATTACCGGTTCTTCATGTTTTTTGGAAACTTATTGAGTTAGTCTTTACGAGGAATATGGCTACGCCAATATCAGTTACATTAAGGTACTGAACGATTACGTTTATTAAAAAATATCTCAACAAGCTCGCCACCTTATCATCCCGTTTCAGCGGAATGGTGCAAGGTGTTACGAAACTTTAGATTTTCTAAAAAGTTTTCTTTTCCTTTTCTCTTTATGGATATATCCGTATCCATAACCATATCCATATCCATTGCTTCCAAATCCTCTGGATCTTATTCCATTAAATACGATCGCCATGTTCTTAAGTTCATTGATCTTATTGTTAGCATCCAGCCTTTGTATCGATGCCTTACGGGTGTGCTTATGTCTCACCACGTACAACGTTGCATCACAATAATTAGAAAGAACATAAGCGTCAGACAAAAGACCGACCGGCGCCGTATCTATAATAATGTAATCAAACCTGGAAGAAAGATATTTTAGCAATTCCGGCACCTTTTCACTCATGATCAATTCAGATGGATTCTCAGGTAACCAACCCGCCGGAACTACAAAAAGCTTTTCATGAACTGATGTAGGCAAAATAATTTCTTCGGGTCTTATATCGCCCGTCAGGTAATCTGTCAAGCCTTTATTGATTTCAGTAACATTTAGTTTATCGCAAAGAGTTGGGTCACTTAAGTCAAACTCAATAACAACCACTTTCTTTCCTGCCAATGCAAGCCCCACTCCCAGGTTGGCTACGATAAAACTCTTTCCTTCGCCCGAAACTGTCGAAGTAACCTGTAATCTTTTTCTTTCTCCGTTAAGGCCCATGTAGGGAAGCGTGGTTCTTAGGTTACGAAATTGTTCTGCAATAAAAGTTCTTTTACCGTTTCCGATAACCAATGGATCTTTACTTTTTTGATAAATGATCTCACCGATCACTGGAATAGAAGTATAAGCTTCGATCTCCCTCCTGTACAGAATCGTGCGTTTAAATATTTCATTGATTGTTACCAAGCCAACTGCCAGCGCGAAAGCGAAAAGGAGCGCGCCTATATAAATAAGGGCCTTTTTGGACGCCACAGGTGTCAGTGCTGTTTGCGCCTTATCTATGACCCTGCTGTCCCCGATTGAAGACAAAAGAGACAGCTTGGTTTCTTCTTGCTTTTGTAATAAAAAGTTGTAGTTATTACTCTTAATATTGTGCTCTCTCGTTATTTCGACAATATCTTTTTCTTTTTGAGGAATTGATTGCAGGATCGATGAATAACGACTGTTGGTGGCATTTAAATTATCCTTGCTGGCCTGCAAATTTTCTCTCTGACTTTGTATATTTTCTAAAATACCCGGCTTAATTTTCTCGATCTCCGCCCTTTGATTAAGAACTGCAGGGTTGTTGTCCCCCATTGTTCTTTTCAATTTTTCATACTGCAATTGGTCGTCATACAATTTGTTGAGCAGTTGAGGAAGTGTCGGGTCACTGATACCGATTGTGGATGGCACAACACTACTCACATTGTCCTTTGATTTCACATAATTCTCCACCTGGTCCAGGACGGTAAGCTGGTTGCTAACGTCACTTAGCTTTTGGTCATTGGCACTTACATTCTGCAAAAACAGTGTACCCTGTGAGCTAATATCGACGGCTCCTGTCGAAGATTTATACTGTTTCAGTTTTGATTCAATAGAGTCGAGGTCATGACTTACGATCCCTAATCTCTCATCCAAAAACGTCAAGGTATTGTCGGCAAGTTTGTTTTTTTCTCTCAATGCAGCATTGTCATAAACAGCGATCAGGTCATTTAAGATATCTTCTGAACGCTTTGGAACTTCATCCCGCATCGTAAGGTTAATAACCGAGGCCAGCTTGTTTGCGGCCGCCACTTCCATGCCGCTAACCAGGGAAAATGCAACCACTTTGGGATTTACTAGCACAAAATATAATGGCCCCTTACTCTTACCGTTCTGTTGAGTAAATTTCAACATGCCCTGCGGAGTGTTTACCCACTGATTTAAAGAATACTGTTTGTTCTCAAGAGTAACCTTTCTGGAACTTGCGTCATAAGTGAAAAAAACTTTGTCGGTCTCTATGAGAGAGTCAGGGTTGTAAACTTCAACACTAATAGGAGAACTGGCATATGCAGGAATATCCCTTCTCTTGCCTTGTTCATAGACAGGTGCATACAGATGAAGCCTCTTGACCACCTGCATCATTAAGTCTTTTGATTTGAGGACCTCTATTTCGTTTTCGATGATCTTCTTTGTGGACAGAAGATTTAGCGATTCTATTATCCTCGAATCATCCTCTCCTTTTTTCTCGTCTTTAATCAAAATTGTAGCGGTTGTCTCGTATACAGGTACAGTATTTCTCAGGTAAAACCTGACGGCGAGAATTGCCACAATCATGAAAAATGCAAACAATGGCCAATAGGGAAAATATTTGGACCATAGCTGGCTAATGACGTTTTCACCATTTTGAATATTTGGTTCTAATTTTTGATTGATTTGCATTTCCAATTATTAATTAGGGTGATTGACTATGCCGACCACGACCACAGCAACCAGGGATAAACCACTCAAAACTGCTGGTATCCACTGCTGACCTCTGCCCGAACTTGCCACTTTGGATTTGTTGGGTTCTACATAGACAATATCATTTGACTTCAAGTAATAATAAGGAGACGATAAAAGTTCCGCTGAGTTTAAATTTATTCTTTTGATTTCCTTATTACCATTTTCAACTTCTCTTATCACCAGCACATTGTCTCTTTTAGCATAAATAGTCAAATCGCCTGCCAGACCAATCGCCTCTAATAAAGAAATTTTTTCACTTGGCACATCGATAGCCGTCGGATTTTTCACTTCTCCCAGAACCGTGACCCTGAAATTTAAGAATCGAACGCTCACAATAGGGCCTTTCAACAAATTCTGGTCCAGCAATTTTTTTTGAATGGATTCTTTTAATTGATCCTTTGTCAAACCCTCTGCCTTTATGTTTCCGAGGATAGGGAACTGGATCGTCCCGTCATTTCCCACCAAGTACCCCAATATTTCCGTTGCCATGCCGCCAGTATTGACCGCTGCGGGCAAAAGATTAGGGGCGTTGAAGATCGCCGATGCCTGGGCGTCCAGACTGCTTACGGAAATATTTAATAGATCGTTCCTGCGAATAATCGTTTCAGGAACCGGTGTATTGGTAGTAATAGTAGTACTGGCCAAATCATTAAAATACGTCGCTTTCTTTGTGTCAACGCAGCCCAAACACACAAGTAGTATCGATACCAATAAATAATTCGGTTTAAAATCAATGAGTTTCATAATTTTTTTTGAAAATGGAGACCAGCAAAATTAAGCTTAGACATCCAGACATCCATTTAATTTTTAAATGGCGTTTCAAGGGAGGATTCAGTAGAAATGACGGCTTCAGAAAGGATGAGGGAAATATCAGCTTTGTAAGCCTCGCGAATTTAGCGCCAAGATAATCATTTAACTGAAATAAGAATAGTATCCCTACAAATTTTTTAAAAAAATGATATTGCTTGCCGACCAAATGCACATTTACTTCTGCGTAACGAAAAAGAGTTGCAACGAATCCTGATCGCACTGGCACCTCTAAATTGTTGATCGTTCAACAACAAAGATCTCCTCATTTGAAGAGATCATTATCCAGGAATCTGTGGCGCGGGTACAAAGTTCAAATGATAATAGTGAATTCGTAATCTTACGAGTGCATTATAGTGGATCTTCGAGATGAGCTACTTCACAATACAGGTTTTTGATTAGGCGGATCATTTTTTGATAAATGTCTGTGATCATAACGGAAACTTGATAACCGAATGGCACCGTTTTTGTTTAGCCTCTAACTGTGAAAAAAATGACACAGTGAGAACCTGACTATTCCTAACGTATCCTTTAAAGACCAATCCAATCTCACGTGAAAGCCAATCTCAGTTACCTAACACTGTATTCGTTCTTTTCGCGTCTTGCATTTCTTGAACTCCAGCAAGTAATAGCAATTGTCTTTATTTCTTTTTTGATAAGTCTTCCCTCTATTCTAAAATTCCTGGCCGGTAAATATGTGATCAAAATATCACTCCGGGCACACACTAGTATAATTACCTTCTGTTCATTTATAAAAAAAAGAGTACATCCACTCTTTGTGTGGGAATCGAGTCCAATGTGCGGGCCGAAAAATTATTTTTCACGACGATATCTTTTATAATTACAGATAAAACCTGATCCTATGTCCTAGAACTAACCAAAAATCCGATGTCCCTCTATGAAAAACCTACTAACCGTACTGCTATTGGCCAACTTGGCTATGTTTTCAGGGAGCGCTTATGCGACGAATTATTATTTCTCGTCTACGGATGGGGATGATTCAAGGTCAAGCGCTGAAGCGCAGAATTCTGCTACACCCTGGAAAACACTTAGCAAGCTTAATTCAATCTTTTCCAGCTTACAGCCAGGAGACCAGATACTTTTTAAAAGAGGTGACGTGTTTTATGGTTCCATTATCGCAACAAAAGCTGGAACTTCATCGCAACACATAACCTTCTCAGCATATGGCTCAGGGGCCAAGCCGATCATCACGGGTTTTACACAAGTGACTTCATGGACAAATGCAGGCGGCAGTATTTGGCAAAGTACAAGTGCTGTTTCCAGTCTCGGAACCACCAATATGGTCGCAATAAATGGAGTAAATACTCCAATGGGAAGGACTCCCAACACGGGGAGTTATTATTCAATTAGTTCTCATACCAGTTCAGCGGTCACCATAGGTTCGGTCAGCGGTGCCAATTATAAAGGTGCCGAAGTTGTGTTCAAGACAGCAGCATCATGGATCATGAGCCGGAACCTGATCACGAGCCAAAGCGGAACTACTCTAAGTTTCATAAAAAATTACCCCAATCCTTTTGGTTTCACGATCTATGATCCGGCTAATAGCCAGGCTTTCATTCAAAACGCCCTGTCTACCCTGGACGCCCAAAACGAATGGTATTATGACCCCTCAACAAAAAAATTAAACATTTATTCCTCCAGTACTCCAGCAGGAGTAAGAATAGCCACAATTGATAGCTTGGTTAAAGTAACCGTAGGCTATCTCACTTTTGACAACCTCGATTTTGAAGGAGCTAATACCGATTGTTTTCAATTAAGCAACGCAACAGATATAACAATACAAAATTGCGACATTCAATATTGCGGAGATAAGGGAGTTGATCAAATGAACAACAACCCAAACCTGACTGTAACGAATTGTACATTCAGAGACATTCAAAACTCAGGGATAACGAATGTTGGCTACAGCGGCAATACAGGAATGACGATTTCCGGAAACAGCTTTTCTAACATCAACATGGTTCCCGGGGCATGGGGATCAGTCGACGGAACAAATATGGCGATTGGTATCTACGACAGCGGAGCGAATGATGTCGTCCAAAATAATTCAATTGACAGTTGCGGCTACATTGGAATATTTGCCATGGGGCAATCATTCACCGTTAAAAATAATTTCGTAAACCACTTTTGCTTTTATAATACTGATGGTGGCGGTATCTATACGGGCAATCATGGCACTAACCGGCAAATATTAAACAACATTGTTTTGAACGGCATGACAGGGGCTGCTCATGGAATCTATTGTGATGACAACGCTTCTAATGTCACCATTTCAGGAAACTCTGTTTATAAAGCTGTACTAGGGATCTATTTACACAACGCGCATGAAATAACGGTTCAAAATAACACAGTCTACAATTGCAGCGGCGCCTCTCTCTCCATGGGACATGATGCGAACGATGCGGTACGAAATGTAAGTCTAAGTCAAAATATTCTTGTTTTAACTTCTTCCGTTAGCCAGGGCAACTGCTCTTATCAAACTTCAGAAACTTCGCAAACAAACTTTGGCACTTCCGACAACAATTATATATGTAAGCCGATTGGGACCGATGATAACGCATGGTTCACCGCACTCCAGGGAGCAACATTCAATCACTATACGCTTCCCCAGTGGCAATCGACGTCTACGTTGGATAAGAACTCCAAAAAATCACCCAAATCAATTTCGAGTATAAGCGACCTCAGATTTGAGTACAATGCTACTACGTCCAATAAAACTGTTAACCTTGGTGCGACTTACATGGATGTAACGGGCAAAAATTATGCGGGGTCGATAACGCTTGCTCCTTTTACTTCAGCCGTCCTGATCTATGTTTCCGGGACCGTAGCTAATCAACCCCCGGTAGCAAATGCAGGTCAGGATCAGAATCTCTCATCGCCAACAAGCTCAACTATGCTTGCCGGAAGCGGATCAGATCCTGATGGAACGATCAGTTCGTATCAATGGACAAAAGTGTCCGGACCAACACAGTTCACCATTGCATCAGCTACATTAGCAAAAACGGGCATTAGCAATTTAGTGGAGGGCGTTTACCAGTTCGAGTTAAAAGTAACCGACAATTCAGGTGCCACAGCTGCTGACACAGTAACGGTTACTATTAGCGCAGCTTCCAATCAGTCTCCGGTCGCAAAAGCTGGAAATTCACAATCAATCACATTACCGACAAATTCCGTTTCTCTTGACGGAAGCAGTTCAAGTGATCCCGACGGAACAATTGCTTCCTATCAATGGACAAAAATATTGGGTCCCTCTTCAGCCGTTATCCTTAATCCTAATTTGGCTGTTACCACTATTACAAGTCTTGTCCAGGGTGTTTATCAGTTCGAATTAAGGGTGACTGATAACCTGGGCGCTGTTGGAAAAGATACTGTTCAAATAACAGTTGGCGGCGCACCAAATCAATCACCAACCGCAGATGCAGGTCTTGATATAAATATCACTTTACCTACAAACAGTGTTAACTTATCCGGAACAGGTACCGATGGCGACGGGACAATTGCTTCTTATCAATGGACCGAGATTTCGGGACCTTCTCAATACGCTATCGCATCTCCGGGACAAGCGCAGACGACCGTCAATAGTTTAATTGAAGGCATTTATGCCTTTGAACTTAAAGTGACCGACAATGCTGGCGCAAGTGATAAGGATACAGTTCGGATAACGGTGAACCCCTCGCCAATCCCTAATCAGCCTCCAAGCGCGGACGCCGGGCTTGATATAAATATTACTCTTCCAAACAACAGCGTTACTTTAGCTGGCAGTGGCACCGATGGAGATGGGACAATTATTTCCTATCAATGGAACAAGATCTCAGGTCCTTCTCAATATTCTATTTCATCACCGACACAAAGCTCAACATCGCTAAATAATTTGGCCGAAGGGATATACCAGTTCCAGTTAACAGTGACAGATAATTCGGGCGCAGGCGCTACTGACATTGTTCAGGTAACGGTAAATGCCGCCCCTAATCAACCACCGGTGGCCGATGCTGGTACTGATGTCGATATCACGTTGCCCACTAACAGCACAACTCTATCGGGCGCTGGCAATGATCCCGATGGCAGTATAGTTTCTTACCAATGGACAAAAATTTCCGGACCGTCATCGTATAGCATTTCACTACCGACTCGCACAAGGACAACCGTTGATAACCTGGTAGAAGGAATATATGAATTTCAATTGCAGGTAACAGACAATTCCGGCGCAGTGGCCACGGATATCGTCCAGGTGACAGTGCACGGTGCCACGCCGCAGCCGAATCAAAATCCCGTCGCAAATGCGGGCCCCGATCTGTCGATCACGTTGCCTACGAATAATGCGACATTGAATGGAAGTGGCACTGACCCTGATGGAAGCATCACGTCTTATCAGTGGACGATGATCTCAGGTCCTTCTCAATACAATATTACTTCTGCTACGCAAGCAAGGACATCAGTAGACAATTTGACCGAGGGCTTATATCAATTCCAATTGCAGGTAACCGACGACCAGGGAGCAACGAATGCTGACGTTGTTCAAATAACTGTAAATGGAGCCCCTCCACCACCTAACCAGTCTCCTACCGATTATGCCGGCGCGGACATAGTCATTACTTTACCCACCAACAACACCACATTGTCTGGAAGTGGTACAGATCCGGATGGATGGATGTCATCATATCAATGGAGAAAGATTTCTGGCCCTTCTCAGTACAATATTACATCGCCGAATACAGCTCAAACGTCAGTCAATAACCTGGCTCAGGGAGTTTATGCTTTTGAATTGACGGCAACAGACAATGGCGGGGCAACTGCAAAAGATACTGTCAAGGTGACCGTGAATGCAGCAGCGAACCAAGCGCCAAGTGCTAGTGCAGGCATTGATATAAATATCACTCTGCCTACGAATAGCACGACTCTATCGGGTGCTGGAACCGATCCTGACGGAACTATTTCATCATATCGCTGGACAAAAATTGCAGGTCCGGCGCAATACACCATTGGATCATCAACCTTCGCGAGAACAAGCCTGACAAATTTGGTACAGGGCTCCTATTCGTTTGAATTAACAGTGACCGACAATTCCGGAGCCACTGCAAAAGATACTATTAACGTCACGGTTAACGCTGCTGTGACGAAACCGAATCAAATTCCTGAAGCGAATGCTGGTCCAGACGTACAAATCACGTTGCCCACCAACAGTACGAGGTTATCTGGACGTGGATCCGATCAGGATGGAACAATTTCTTCGTTCCGTTGGAGAAGCGTATCAGGGCCTAAGGAATTCACCATTAATTCATCAACGCGGGCGTCGACAACAGTCAGCAATCTCGTAAAAGGTATATATACTTTTGAGTTGACTGTAACTGACAACTTAGGCGCAACTGACAGGGACACTGTGATAGTAACCGTTTTAGGAGCGCCGGTTAACCAGGCTCCCAAGGCAAACGCAGGTGCTGATGTGACTATCACGTTACCGACCAATAGCACATCGTTGTCAGGTAGCGGTAGCGATCCGGATGGAACAATTTCTTCTTACAAATGGGCAAAGGTTTCTGGTCCGTCTCAATATAATATGAATTCATCAACAAGGGCACTTACATCGGTCAGTAACCTGGCCAAAGGAGTCTATCTATTTGAATTGACGGTTACTGATAATGCCGGAAAAACCGGAAAGGATACAATGCAGGTTACGGTAAACGGAGCGGTCAACCAGGCACCCACCGCAAATGCGGGCCTCGATATAAATACTACGTTGCCGACGAACAGTGTAATTCTTTCGGGCAGCGGCACTGACCCTGATGGAACAATTACTTCTTATCGTTGGAACAAAATATCTGGTCCCGCCGACTTCAGTATTGTTTCAGCAACCCAGGCACGGACCAGTGTCAACAACTTGATAGATGGTACTTATCAATTTGAATTAACCGTTACTGATAATGGAGGGAAAACTGCGAAAGACACGGTACGGGTGATCGTAAATCCGCCGTCATTGTCAGCAAACCATTCACCAACGGCAGATGCAGGTACTAATGTAGACATTACATTGCCAACCAACAGCGTCAAGTTATCCGGCCAGGGAAAGGATATGGATGGAACGGTTACGTCATACAAATGGAAGAAATCTGCGGGTCCGGCTCAGTACAACATCCTTTCGTCAGACAAAGCAGAAACAGAGGTGACAAACTTAGAACAGGGAGTTTACCAGTTTGAATTAACGGTGACCGATAATTCAAACGCGTCCGCAAGATCGACCATGCAGGTTACGGTGCATGCAGCGCCGAACCAGGCACCCACTGCAAATGCAGGCC
>Ga0163163_10000631_pt1 | contig 30368 bp, 32 predicted proteins | sample S65metaG_FD_119766 | JGI IMG/M metagenome (GOLD analysis project Ga0163163, IMG submission 119766) | Switchgrass rhizosphere microbial communities from Kellogg Biological Station, Michigan, USA - S6-5 metaG | ecosystem: Host-associated > Plants > Roots > Rhizosphere > Soil | place: USA... | reverse complement strand
TGCACCCAGGACGATCCCCCTTTGTACATCGGGCAATAGGCCACGGCATATTGGGCCGGCACTCCACTCTTGATGAGAATGTCAGAAGCGCTGCGAAATGCCATACGCATGGAGTCGATGTCCTGAGCCGATGCGGCGGCCTGTGCTTCCTTCTGGAAATCGCCGGTACTCTCGGCAGCGAGCGCGGTAAGCGCAACCTTCGCCTTGTCGTAATCGTCGACAGCCAGGGCTTCCTGAGCGGCAGTGTAATTGGGTGAAAGCGGTGCTGCCTTGGCCGTATTCGGAGAGCACCCGGATGCGGCAATCAGCAGAACGGCGCAGGCGATACCCAAAGAAACAGGACCGTACTTCATCGGCAACCTCCGCGGCGAGTATAGCAATGGCGAGTATAGCAATATTGTAACGGCGGATGCCATCGAGGTATGATGCGCCTGTGATGCACGAGCGCGGACCCTGGCAGCGACTTGGTCTGTTGATGGTGGTGGCAATACTGACCGTCACCACCTTCGCGACGGTTGTTCATCGGCACATCGGCGCCGATGAACAAGGTTGCGTCCTCTGCCATGCGCGACACGACCCCGGCATTGAGAGTCCGGCGGCCAGTCTGCTCACTGCACCCGTCTTTGCGGATCGTCCGCTGGTCGTTGCCGAATTCCAGTTCATCTCCCGCGATTCGGTTCCTCTTCGTCCCGGCCGCGCTCCGCCGTCCTCCTTTTGATTCGAACACTCACACGACAACTTAAGTTTTCGAAACATTAGCCACACCCTTTGGGGTGTGCAGGAAGGATTGGTCCATGAGAAACCAATTACTGGTTGCGATGTTTGCGGCTCTACTTTTCCGTTCGCCGTCTCTATTTGCGCAGGCCGCAGCTCCACAGACTGACGATCTCGCCGCGATTCGGGCGCAAATTGACGCGATGCGCACGGATTACGAGAAGAAGATTCAGGATCTCCAGAAACAACTCGATGACATTCAAGCCCGCCAATCCACACCAGCGCGGGCTACGGCTGCTCCCGAGGCTCTGGCACAGGGTCCATCCTCATCCGTCACTGGCGGTTCGGTGAATAACGGAAAAGTATTCAATCCGGATATCTCCGTGATCGGAGATTTTCTTGGCGCGGCGGGTTCGAACGAAGTGAATCCCAGCCCGGTGATGGAAATGCACGAATCCGAAGTGGCGTTTCAGGCCGTCGTGGATCCTTACGCCCGAGCGGATTTTTTCATCTCATTCGGTGAGGAGGGCGTCAATCTCGAGGAAGGATACATGACGTTTCCTGCGCTTCCCGGCGGACTGCTGGTCAAAGTGGGGAAAATGCGCGCCGCGTTCGGCAAGGTCAACACACTACACAACCACGTGCTTCCCTGGACGGATCGTCCGCTGGTCACAACGAATCTGGTTGGCGGTGAAGACGGCATCGACGATGCGGGTTTTTCCGTGGCCCGGCTGATTCCGAACAAACTGATATTTCTTGAAGCCACAGGCCAGGCGTTTCACGGAACTTCCGGTGACGGCCTTTACACGTCGACGCAACGCAGCGATCTGACGTATGTCGGCCACCTGCGCGGCTACAAGGACATTACCGACAACACGAATCTGGATTTCGGGTTTTCGATTTCGCACGGACACAATGCATCTGGCGTCGTCAACGGTGACGATATCGGACGATTTACAACACAGCTCTACGGCGGTGATGCGACGATACGATGGAAGCCACTTCAGCGATCGGTGTACCACTCCTTTGTCGGCCGATCGGAATTTGTCTGGAGCAACCGCAGTCAACCGAACGGGACTCAGGACGCGAAGGGATATTTCGTTTCGGCCGATTATCAGCTCGCACGACGCTGGTATATGGGAGGGCGATACGACCACTCCGGCCGGCCCGATGCGGCATCCGTGACGGACAGCGGGCAGTCCCTGATCCTTTCCTACTTTCCAAGCGAGTTCAGTCAGATTCGAGGCCAATACCGCCGCACCGATTACGGCGTCGGTCCCACTGCCAACGAATTTCTCTTTCAATTCCAATTTGCAATTGGGGCGCATGGCGCGCACCCGTTCTAAGCGCGAGAGGTGATTATGAAGATTAAACGTGTTATCGGAGTTCTGACGGTTATGGCTCTTATGTTGTCGTTCAGCGCGTTTGCCAGCGCACAGGGCAAACTGAACGTGATTGCTACTACCGAGGACCTGGCTTCCATTGCGGCCGAGGTCGGCGGGGATCACATCACAATCGAATCGATTGCGAAAGGCTACCAGGATCCGCACTTTGTCGAAGCCAAGCCCAGTTTCATTCTGAAGCTGCAGAAGGCCGACATTCTTATTCTCGTCGGCCGCGAACTGGAAATCGGCTGGCTGCCGGTGCTGATCAATCAGAGCCGCAATGCAAAAATTCAACAGGGAGCCCCTGGCTATCTGGACGTATCCCTTCAGGCACAGATCCTTGAAGTTCCCGGAGGGCAGGTGACCCGCGCGGAAGGCGACGTGCATCCGCTGGGCAATCCGCACTATTGGATGGATCCGGAAAATGGAAAGATCATCGCGAAGGAGATCTTCGACACGCTGGTGAAGATGCGGCCTAATGAACGGGCATATTACGAACCTCGCCTGAATGATTTCGTCAGCCGGGTCAGTGCCGCTGAAAAGCGGTGGCTGGACATGATGGCGCCGTACAAAGGAATAAAGGTGGTGTCCTACCATCGATCGTTCTCAAATTTTGCTGAACGGTTTGGTCTCAATATTGTTGGATACGTCGAGCCCAAGCCGGGTATTCCACCGACGCCGCAGCACACGCTGGATCTCATCAACCAGATGAAGAAGGATGGTGTGAAGATCGTTCTGGTGGAGCCGTATTTTGATGTGAAAACTCCAAATGCCATCGGCCGCGAGACAGGCGCGGAGGTACTGATCATGCCCCCGTCGGTGGGAGGGAATAAGGACGTTCCGGATTACATCAAGCTGTTTGACAACGATATCAACATGCTGGTGACGGCCATCAAGAAGACGTCTGGCAAGTAAGGGAGAAGGAATGGACACAACTGTACTGGCATTTCTCGCGGCGCCGTTCGTCGCCAGCCTGATTCTGACGGGGATTCACGCCTATCTCGGCGTCCACGTGGTCGAACGCGGCGTGATCTTTGTCGATCTTTCGCTGGCGCAGATTGCGGCGCTTGGCGCGACCATCGCCATCCTGCTGCCCATCAACGGAGGCGATCCGCATTCGAAGTTTTCGTACTGGGTCAGCCTGGCATTCACGTTTCTCGGGGCGTTCATATTTTCGACGATTCGAAGCCGTCGCGCGCGCATTCCCCAGGAGGCGATCATCGGCATCTGCTATGCGGTGGCTTCGGCGGCCGCGATTCTTGCGATGAGCAAATCCACCTCGGAGAGCGAACATCTCAAGGACATGCTGGTGGGAAATATCCTGGCGGTGTCGTGGCCTGAGGTCGGCAAGACGGCGGCTCTCTATGGCGTGATCGGTTTGTTCCACTACATTTTCCGTCACAAGTTCCTGGCGATTTCCATCGATGCGAAGAAGGCCGAGGCAAATGGAATCTCAGTGAAATTCTGGGATTTTCTTTTTTACGCGTCGTTTGGATTCGTGGTGACCTCATCGGTGTCGATCGCCGGCGTGCTTCTGGTGTTCTGTTATCTTATCGTGCCGTCGGTCGCGGCAATGCTGTACGCCGATTCCATCGGGCGCAGACTCGCGATTGGATGGTCGATGGGGACACTCGTGTCGGCGCTGGGAGTATTTCTTTCGCTAAAACTTGATTTACCGACCGGCGCCACCATCGTCTGCACATTCGGCTTGATCCTGATCCTCATGGCGGCGGTTCGACCACTGATTCAACGAACGGCGTAGAGGATTAGATTTGCGATCCACGTCGAAAAACATTTGGGGCGAATCCCTCTCCTATACAAAGGGAGAGGGTGGGACATCAGGAAATGGCGGGCCGGGTGAGGGGTGAAAAGACGCTTCCCTACACCCCTCACCTGGTGCTTCGCACCACCCTCTCCCTTCAGGAGAGGGATTCGCCCCAAATGTTTTCCAATGTGAATAGCGCAGGGTTCAATAGGCAGCGACGACGTATACTTTTGGCAGGCGATCTGGAATGTGGATGTAGAACCATCGGCCTGAAATCTCGACATCGTAGAAACCGGATCGCTTCAGGTCTGGAATTCCGCACACACCCTTCGACAGCGCTGTCCCGACCGTGGATAGTACGTCTGAGCCTACTGAAGAACCCACAGGCAGTACCGGATCAGAACTCTTCAGCCATTCACTTGTATTCAAACTCATTGCTGCTTTCATATTCTCTATGACGTTACTACGAAGGTGCGGTTAACAAAGTTTCAGAAAAATCGCGCGGCTTATCGCGTGGATTGGTGGCCGGGGTATAATTCGCGGGTTTTGAAAAGCAGGCAACATGGGATATATCGACAAAAATTTGATTGAAGGTGAAACGGTAGTCTACGAAGCGAGGCCGCATTGGGTGCTCTTTGTGAAGCCCATGATCCTGACTCTTATATTTGTCGCGATTGCGGTGGCGCTCTTCTACTTCGCATCGGAAAGCATCAACTCGAGCAGCACAGTGCTGATGCGGCGCTTCGGGGGAGTATTGATCGTGCTGGCCATCATCCCGGTTGTTGTGGGTGTATTCCGCCGGTCTGCGCGCGAATATGCCGTGACGAACAAACGCGTTGTGATGCAAATCGGCCTGATGGGAAGAATGACTGAAGAAGTGTTCCTGAACAAAATCGAAAGTATCGGAGTCGATCAAACGGTCATGGGACGGATGCTGGGCTATGGAACGGTGACGATTCGCGGTACCGGCGGATCGTTCGAGCCGTTCGAGCGCGTTTCTGCGCCACTGGAACTGCGCCGGCAGATTCAGGATCAGATTGGAAAGTCGTTCGGGGAAACTCTGCCGACGGTTTGACGCGCAGGGAATTGAACAAGACCTTTCTGCTCAGTAACAAATTTGAAATCTCCTCGAAAGATTCTTGTAATCGGCTCCGGTGGGGCGGGCAAGTCGACGTTTGCACGCCGATTGAGCGAGATTCTGGGAATACCCGTTGTGCATCTGGACGCACTTTACTGGAAACCCGGCTGGGTGGAACCGTCGAAGGCGGATTGGTCCGGTTCATTCCGATGGCTTGATGTTGCGATTACGATCGAATCGAACGAGAGAAGAGTTCCCCTCCAGTCACCGCCGCTTGACCCACTATCCTTAGGGACTGACCGGAATTACGATCACATCCATCTTCTGAGTTTTTCCTTCCACAAGCGTGACGCCCGCCGCATTCCTTTCATACGCCGCCAGGAACGCCGGATTGAACCATGCGCCGGGATCGACGTCTTCCCACGCGAGCACGCGGTATTCTCCCGGAGGCAGTCCCCGAAACTGGAACTGTCCGGACTTGTCGGTGGTCATCGTTCTGTAACGATCCGCACGAAATGGTGGCGGTCCCTGGGGAAGCAGAATGACCGTTGCGCGGTCCACAACTTCCTGTCGCGCGTTCAGAACGCGTCCGTCGATGGAAGCGCCTATCGGTCCGAGCACGATTTCCACTTCGGCGATGGTCTGGACTCCGTCCACACGAATCGGGCTGTTCAAGTAGTCCGCATTGTTCACACGGATAGATTTCACGTACGCGTTTTCAATTCCAGCAGACACAGCCCCTGGAACCAAGGGACGGACATTCACCTGATAGTCGCCGTCGATCACACCGTCGATATGAAACTGACCGTCTGCCGCCACCGGGCTAGAGAAATTACTGGATGGGGGCGTTCGAATCGCGACCTGCAGTTTTGTGAGATCGATGTTGGTTGTCGCACCTCCTTCAATCCGGACGCGACCCGACATGGTCGATGGTGGATGGAGGGGAACGACCACATTCACATCTTGATTGCCGGCCTCGAAAACAACGCGGCCTGAGAGCGGCCCCTGCGTGGCCCGAATCTGATAAAAGCCGCTGGAGGCGGCGCCTTCGAATTTTCCGTTGTCCATCACGTAGACCATGGCACCGGGACGTACGTTCGGAGTTGTGGCAGGAACTCGGGTTGTGAGAGCGCGCACCGAAGCGAGCACGGTGGTCTGGCCTTCGGGCCAGGTGGATATTGCCACACCGTAGTTTTCCTGATTGGGTTGCCCCGTCGGGCTGACGACCGTACCCGTCACGCGAACGCGCCTGGAGAACTGAACCGGCGCCACGCGGATATTGATTCCTGACGTTTCTTCGCCAGCTCGAATTTCGACGACCTGCGCGCTCTTCGGGTCCGGAGCGCCACCGTAGTAAGAAGAAAGAACCGGAGCTATGGTTGATTCCGGACTGGCAGATTCCGGATCGGTCCGCGCTTTTGGACGGCTATTCTGGACGATAAATGGGGTAGGAAGTGTCGTGTCTGTCCCCGCCGGGTTTAAGGTTCCCTGGTTAAAGCCGTAATTGTTGAGCTGGCTGGAGCCTGCTCTCACGATGTACTGTCCGGGCGCGAGCCAGAAGGCGCGATATTCCCCAAGATCATTCGTGGTGACGGATAGTGCAACAACCGGGTTGATTTGTCCGGTAGCGTCGAATGTCGCTTTCAGGATTTCGATGTTGCTGTACACCATGGGCTGACCATTTATATTGGTGACTTTGCCTGTGAGGATTCCTCCGGGAACGAGTCCAATTCGGATGTCTTTCCGTTCGCCGGCTGCCACAGTGATCGAACCGCCGCTTCCATTCGGTCGCAGTTGGCCGTATTCGGCCGGTGCGAATCCATCCGCAAAAGCAATCAGGCGATAGGTTCCGGCCGGAGTATTGGGAAACACGAATTGGCCATTGTCCTGAGAGGCTGAAATTGCAGCGGGAGCTCCCGAGCCTGTTGCGGAGCGCAGCTCGAGGGTTGCCTGACCAACGGGTTCCTCCGTTCCCCAGCGAACCAGAACTCCGCGTACAGTTGCAGGTGCCGGCGTCTGCGAGAGCAGGACCGGAGCGAGCATCAGCAGCAACAGCGCATTCCGTGCTTTCAAAAGTTCACCTCGGGCAAGAGCGTTAGATCCATATTATTGCTGGAGCCTTCAGATATGGTGATCCGGGTGCCGCGCGCTTCCACCGTCCGATAGAATTCCGGATACCGCCAGATCCCATTCGGAAGCCACGGCCAGGCGAACGCAAGATATGAACCCGGAGCCACTCCCTGGATCTGGAAGTGCCCGGCAAGATCTGTTGTTGCCGTCTTGAAAAGATCCGGCCGCTGCGAGTCGGCGGGCACCAGGACGATCATGACATTCGCAGGTGGTTGTCTCTGGTTATCAAGGACACGACCTTCGGCAATTGCTCCATATCGACCAAGTGAGATGTCCAGTTGCCCCGAACTGGAGTTGCCAATTTGCAAAACCCCGTTTGCGGATTCCACTCCGTCGAATCGAATCGATTTCACAAATAGAGCGGGCTCTTCTTTTCCGGTAATCGGCGCGACATTAATTCGGTAGCTTCCGGGCATAATGCCAGGAATGAAGAAAACACTCCCGGGCACATTTCCGCTGGAATACGAAGGAATCACGATATTTTCGCTGGAAAGCAGGACTCGATAGGCATCTGTATCTGCTCCATCGATTGTAATGTGGCCTGAAAGCCGGAGACCGGCCATGGCCACAAGGTTCACGTTCGCAATATCCGTCGCTTCGACGGTGAGATTTTGAACAGCAGTTTGTCTGGCGTTGTTGATCGTGAACGACGTCGTCAGTAGATACTTCCCCTGCGTGACTCCGTCGACTTCGAATGCACCGTTGCTGTCTGTTGTGGCCGTCGGTGAAACGGTTACAGGTCCTGTGACTTGAGGCACGGCCTGAACCGAAGCATTTTTTGCCGGCTGACCGTTGCTATCCATGACAATGCCGCGAATTCGAACTGCCCGTTTTCGTCCGGGCGCCAGCGAAATGTCGACGCCGTTAATATTCGATCCCAGGCGAAGGTCGATGACGTTTGCAGCGTCCGGGTTCGTTTGGCCGGGAGAATAGACGATGTCGTAAACCTCGCGTATCACTTCGTCGTCCGAGCCGGATCGGTAATTGATGAGCGGCTTCGAAAAAAATTGAGTTACAGACTCTATTGCGGCCGGTGGACCAAATGGAACGGCCACTTGTCGCCGTCGGATTCCTTCCGGAAAAGCGCCGATATAGTACTTTCCAGGAGGAAGCCAGAATAGGCGATAGTTGCCGCGTTCGTCGGTCTCGACTCCCTGCATCTGATTCAGGACTCGTACGCCGTTCTGATATGCAATTTCTGCCGCCAGCACATGGATGTGCGCCGCAGGTTTTCCGTCTGCGCCTGTCACGTGTCCGGATACCGATGCCATCGGCGCCATTTCAATGCGGACTTTCATCGATGAAGCGCTGTCGATGCCGAAGTCGTAGCCTGGCCCACGTGGATTCCGCTGGCCGTACTCTGCGGGATAGTAGGTGCCTTCCGGATGCGCGGCAAGCAGACGGTATTTCCCGGGCTTCAGATCGGTGAATCGGAAAGCGCCGTCGCTACCTGTGGTGGCATAAGAGACATCGGCGGGATTTGGTACGCTCGGGATGACGATTGCACCTGGACTGCTATATCCGCTGGCAAACACGGGCGGAAGCAGAGGAGAGGCGGCTGTTCCTTCGACTCGCCGCATCTCAATGTTGACGCCGGCGATCGGATCGGTGCTACCGAGTCGGACGACAGTCCCCTCGATCGATCCCGTACCCGCTTGAGGCCATGCCGAGAGCAGGAAAGTCATCAGGAGGAATGCGAGCGCAAAAGTTTTCATAGTCATCCCATTGGTGGAAGGTTCTTCTTAAAATCCGACACAAGCCGCTCAAGATATACCGATGCATCAGTGGACCCTTCTGCCGGCGCCCATGACGCGAATTCCTTGTCGGTGTGAGGATCAAAAGGCCCGGATTTCGATTCGAATACGACGGTGTTTGGTTCAAGCGCGAAGAAAGTGTGCCAGACACTTTCCCGACAATCCAGTGCGACCGCCCCCCGAGATCGATGCAGCAAGACACAGGCCTCGTAGTTGAGCGTCCCATCCTCATGAAATGCAACAAACCCGATGGATCCGGCGAGCAACACCACACTCTCCGCCTTTGGCGGTGCATGATGGCGGTGTGGCCGCACATAACTGCCGGGTTCAATTGCATTGACCATTCGCTGAAGTGAATCCTCGTTGCCGCGCTGCAGTGCGAGTATCTCCCGCTTACGGAAATTCTGCCTCGCGTCTCGACTCTTTGCTTCGATGATGTCGTTGGTGATCGCAAGAGTCATGTCGTGTCTGGACCGGGTCGCAAAGTTGGAAACGCGTTCGAATGTGTCTGCCATAAAGATATGGGGTCAGACTACTCGTTCCCCCATTTCAATCAAGAGAAAATAGCGTGCAAGGAAAGTCCCTCTTCTGAAGGGAGAGGGTGGCCCGAAGGGCCGGGTGAGGGGTAAAGAAATTCTTCACCCCGCACCCGGCTCGCTGGCGCGAGCCACCCTCCCCTTCAGGAGAGGGAAGGCCTCTCCCGCTCCCCTATTTCGGGTAGAATGTGGAGAACTCGATGACGAGGACAGACCCCTCCGAGAGGTCTTCCTGAAAAGGAAATCGCCAACGCGATAGGCCGTATTAGGGAAGCACACCAAGCGCCGCCGCCCACGGGTGGAAGCTGGATGGCACCGCCGCTGCAAAGTGGTTCCAGCAACTTTGAAAGGCGGTTCCCATGTCCACCATTTCGAAAACGTTCGTCGCCGATCTTCATCTCCACGTTGGAAAAACGATTACGCTGCGAGGCTGGATCTTCCGACTTCGCCAGCTCTCGAAAACGACATTCGTCGTCCTGAAGGATTGCACAGGTCAAGCGCAGTGTGTCGCCGCGTCGGAGGTTCTTCGTGAGCTTCATTTGAAGGCGGACGATGCGGTGGAGGTCCTAGGAACAGTCCGCCACGACGAACGCGCAAAGCAGGGAACCGAAATCGACATCGTGTCTGTGAAGGTTCTGAATCGAGCCGCAACTCTGCTGCCGTTCAATTCGTCGTCAAACACCGAGCCGATCTCGTCCGACATTCTTCTGGAGTACCGGCCGCTTGCTTTGCGCAGCGATCATGTCGGTCATGTGTTTCGGATTCAGGCGGCGATCCTGCGGTACTTCCGTGAATTTCTAGCGGAGAATCATTTCACAGAGATCGTGTCTTCGAAGATTGTCTCCGGCGGCACTGAGGGTGGTACCAACCTTTTCGCAATTCAGTACTTCGATCGCGTGGCCTACCTGGCACAGAGTCCTCAGTTTTATAAGGAGCACGGAGTGGCCGGTTTCGAACACGTGTTTGAGACCGGACACGTCTATCGTGCAGAGCCTCATGCCACGCGCCGCCATCTGACGGAATATTATTCCCTGGACCTTGAAATGGGATTCATCGATGGCCCGGAAGACGTCATTCAGCTCGAACGAGAGTTGCTGACGTACATCTTCGCAAGGTTGAATGAAAAGTATTCGACGGCGCTGCCTTCCATGATGCAGGTACCGATCTGGGAATTCTCTGAATGTGTGGAGCGATTGCGTGCCGTTCACAATCGAACCGATCTGATTGATGACCTGGATCCGGAGGGAGAGCGTCAGCTATGCGCAATCGCCTGGGAGGAGTGCGGCGTCGCGGCAGTTTTCGTTATCGGATTTCCGCTCTCTGGCCGTCCGTTCTACACGCATCCGCGTACGGAGACGACTGCGGCCGGTTTTGATTTGCTCTTCAACGGGCTTGAAATCACAACCGGTGGTCAGCGACTGCATCGCCGCGCAGATCTCGAGTCTGCGTTGACGTCACGCGGCATTGCGCCATCGTCTTTCGAGAGTCATTTGCGAATGTTTGAGCTCGGAATGCCGCCACACGGAGGCCTCGCAATCGGTCTGGAACGTCTGACGGCCCAGATTCTCGGTCTTAAGAATGTCCGCGAAGCCACACTCTATCCTCGCGACCGCTACCGTCTCACCCCGTGAGAAATAGGGGAACGAGGGGTCTGACCCCTCGTTCCCCTATTCAGCCGTTCATGGAGATGAGATTGCCGGATTCGTAACGGCGAAGGCCGAAATAGAAAATGCCGACGCCGGCGGCCAGGACACCAAGAGCTCCAGCAATGGCGATTAGCAGATCCACGATCGACATCGAGCGAAGAGACTGCACCGGCAGGTAGCTGATGAAACCTGCGGGAATCACTGTAAACAGGAGAAACTTCACCTTGCCTTCGAATAGCGTCGGGGGATACGTCGCAAACGTAATCGAGATATCCCGCCACTGATCGGACAGCGTGCTCGCATTCCCCAGATAAAAACTCAGGCTTCCGGTCAGGATTCCAAATCCGACAAACACGACCGCCACGACAATCGACAATACGACGAACATCAACGCCTGCTGAACATTCGGTTTTACAAAACCAAAATAGATGACATAACCAAACGCCGCGTCGCCCCAGGCGCTTGGATTGGTACTGCCCAGCAGAAGATGCGGTAACACGGCACGCGGATGCAGCATCCAGAGATCGAGTTCGCCCTGTGCGATTGCAGGGGCCAGTCGTCGGTGGGCATTGCCCATCACCCCATACGCGATGCCATAACCCGCTGTCGTTGTCGCCCAGAGCGACATGACATCCTTCAAACTCCAGCCATGTAGAACTGGAAACCGTGTAAAGAACAGCAACCAGAACACGACCCACGCTCCGTCATTGATGAACATGGCGGCAACCTGAGTGTAGAACGCTCCGCGATATTCCAACTGGGCATTCATATTGATGCGCAAATAAGCCGCGCATAACCGCAGATAGTCGACAAACAATCGAAACATCTCGATCTCCTTTCATCCGCCATTTGAAAAAAGCCGCCTTAAGGCAACAAACTGCACGAATCCGACCATCACGAGAAACACGGCGACGGCGGCGCCCTGAATCACGATCGACTCCTTCAACAGCAGAAGACTTGGATTGACGAACATCACACCCGGCGCGCTCAGCATGCTGGCAAACGGCAGGACCTTCAGGATCGGTTGCAATGCCGCCGGATATATTGCGAGCGGCAGAAACATTCCACCGAACATCATGACGGTGCGTGTGTAAAGCAAAGCCAGCCCCGAAGTGCTTTCCAGCCAGAACGCGCAAAGGCCAATCAGAAACATTCCCAAAAAGTCCAACAGGAATGCCGCAGGCAACGTCGCGAAAAACATGCCGATCCCGAGCGCACTGATCGGTATCGGACCGACAAGGATCAGCGCGAGCACGGACCCCACGGTCAGGTTGATGGCAAATCGCACGAGGCGATCGCCCATGGCTCGGCTCAAATGTCCGCCGGCATACGATAGCGGACGGATTAGATGAACCGCGAGGCGTCCCGTCCTCACGTCCTCGTCCACCTCCGAAGCGACTCGAGGAGCAGACAAATAAATCGCCTCGGTAATGACGAGGTACCACACCATCTGTGGCAAAGTCAGACCTCCGACGCGATCGCTTCCTGTTGCCGCATAGACGACCTTCCAGAGCCGCAGGAAAATGTAGAGAATGACCGTCAGGAAGGAACATCGGTAGATCACTTCACCGCCGTAGGCCAGGTTCGACCGTGCCGCGGTGTAACCGATCCAAAGATATCTGTTGGCACTTTTCATGATGGTCATATCGGAACCTTCTTCCTGCTCTCGCAATAAATTCGCGCGATCACTTCTTCCAGTGGTGGATCCTCCACCGCGATATCGGCAACGGAGCCAGCGTCCAGCACCGCCGCGGTAACAACACGTACCGGAGTGATGGCCGTGTCGATCTGAAGCTTCCACTCGTATCCGGATTCGTGAAGCGTCGTAACTCCCGAAAGCACCATGGGCCGCGGAGCGTCGTGAAACTGCACGCGGAGAATCTTCGCGCCCAGATACTTCCGGCGTACGGCCGCCACGTTGTCGTCCACGACAACACGGCCGTGATTGATCACGACCACGCGCTGGGCCACATGCTCGATATCGCCAGCGTCATGGCTGGTGAGAAAAATCGTCGTGCCGTCGTTGCGATTCCATTCGCAGATCAAGTCGCGCAATTCCTGCCGTGCGATGACATCCAGACCGATTGTGGGTTCGTCGAGAAACAAAACCCTCGGACGATGCAGCAGACTGGCCGCAACTTCGGCACGCATGCGCTGTCCCAGCGAGAGTTTCCGAACCGGCGTGTCCATGAACGGGCCGAGATTGAATCGCTCGATCAACACATCGCGAGTCCGAATGAACTCCGAGCGGTTGAGACTGTAGATACGCGACAGAAGTTCAAACGTGTCCCCGGCCGGCAGGTGATACCAAAGCTGTGAACGCTGACCGAACACGGCTCCAATGCAATGTGCCAGCTTGCGTCGATCGCGCCACGGAATGAATCCCAGAACGGAAACGTTTCCGGAAGTGGGATGCAGTATGCCGGTAAGCATCTTGATCGTCGTCGATTTTCCAGCACCATTGGGTCCGATGAAAGCGACAGCCTGTCCTTCCGGGACATCCATGCTGATTCGGTCTACGGCAACCACCTCGGAAACCGTGCGACTGAAACCCTTCCACCGCGTCAGGACAAAGTTCTTCTTCAGTTCTCGAATTTCCACTCCACGATTCATAGGACCTCCAAAACGACCAGCATTAGAGGACGCACTATTCCCGGGAGCGGCTAACCCAAAAACCTTTGATTGTTACTTTGAAAATTCTTCGAGGTTCGGGAGCGGGGTGGCCGCTCCCGCTTTCTCAGATCTGGGGCCGAAGTTCGCACGGCATGGCAAGAAGGCACACGCCGACGGACGTAATCTGTACGGGCAGATACGGCATTGAGAAAGCGAATTTGGTTCGTCCGAACATAAGGAGACACATTCTAGCGTTAAAACGCACGGTTGGAAACGATTTCCTCCCGATCGCAGATGCCGTGTTAGTGGCCCACGCTTCGCTGAAGCGTGCGTTCGAGCAGTTCCAGACGCAGCCGGATCACTTCCTGTCCCGATCGAATTCGCTGTAAGGTGTAGAGCGCCCACGCCGCTGCAGCGATCGGAATGACCCAAAGAGCAGCAAGAGCCAGGATGATCAACAGTTCGGGAAGTCCCATTCCAGCCATATGAAATCCAGCCATTTCACACTCCATTCCAGGTTTGGGCTACGTCAGGCAGAATACGGCCGCCGAACGTCGCCCACTTTTCTGTTTGTAACTACCGGCGTTGCAGCTGCAACCATACGGCGCCTGCCATACCGGTCGATTGGTCCTGCACGACAATCCGAAGCCGGTCCACCGGACCGGCTTGAACGGTCTGATGAATGACAAAGCCATGCTTCAAAACGTTTTGAAATTGTTCTTCGGTAAAACTCAGCGGCATTGCTCCTGCCAGCGGGTTCTTTGATTTCGAAGACTCCAGGCGCATGACAAGGCTCAGTTGTCCGGTCCGGCGATCTCCCTTTTGAGCGAAATCGAGATGGCTGGCATCCACGTTAATCGTGATTCGATAGCTTTCCGGATTTGCGGAATCCGGCTGTCCCGAAACGACGAGTCCAATCTGAGACGAATTGACATCGCTGCCGAGCAGCTCGCCGACAACGGCCTTGCGTTGTTTTTCCGAAAGAATTCCGGTCGTCGAATAGTAGCCCGCGCGGTAGTGAAGGTCGACGTCCTGCTGGTTCACCTTCACCTTGAGGTCATGCAGCTTTCCGTCTTCGCGCTTATCCGCGGAATAGAAGCCCAGCGTGTAACTCACGTCACCGTCCGCGATCGCAGTAGTGACAGCTTCCTTGAGGTCATTGGTGTGATAGGTGACATTGCCTCCGGTAGCGGATGCGAGACGCATCATCACTTCGGGATAAGCGCCGTTCAGTCCCTGGTAGTCCACGGGATAAAGTGCAACATTGGCATCATTGAGCGCTTTCGAAGCGCGGTTGAGCTGGGATGAAAAATCATCCGGCGTCTCAACTGGCGCCTGGGCTTGAACTCCAAGTGTCCGTTGCCGCACGATCGGTTTGAAGGGAAAACCAGCGGACATCCAGATCAGATTCTTCCGTCCCGGGAGACCGCTCATATGTCGGGCGATGGCTTCGAACGCATCCGCCGTTTCGGAAGCCCGGACTATCGCGGAACTCATCGTTATGGCGTCATCAAATCCCGGGGACACATCTTCGAAGAGAACGGCTAGCTGAGCCTGGGAACTCACTTCAATGCCCGCCTGATCCAGAGCCTGGATCCGTTGGGCCGCGCGAAGCAGGATATTGGGATCGCCGGTGAAATCCTGAACAATATGCAACTGATAACCGAGAACGAAAAGTGCGACTCGATCCCCTTCTCGAATCGTTCGCAGGTAGCCAACCAGTTGCTTGATGGCTTCCTTCTGGTCACTGATCGCGGTCAGGTCGTTGGTCGCGGCACCCAGGCGGGGAACATTATTCGTCTGCCTGCCAAGTGCATCCGTCTGGCTTGTGCCGTCGTTGGATGAATTCATCACGTCGAACAAGATGACCGTGGCTGTGTTGGGAACCTCACCGGCGGCATTAACCGTGTTCGAAGCAAATCCTGGCGGTATCGGTCCCACACTGGTTTGCTTTCGATTGCGCGAATCCGTTGCGGAGAATATATCAATCCGCTGTGGCTTTCCATTATCGAGAACCGTGAACTTCTCTTTGGTCAAACCAGCCACCGGACCGTTTTTGTCACGAACCACGACGCTGATTTGTACAAGGCGTGTTGTGACCTGGATCGTTCCGTCCGATACCGTTTGCGCACTGCCGCCGGCAGCGCTCACCAGCAGGAACGGAAGAAATGCCAGATTTCGTATCCGCATGGCCATCATCCTAATGGATGAAGTTGCGGACCGAGAGTAAATTCATATCGGGACTTCCTCTGATTTCGTGGCACCCGCACGCAACTCGAGAATCATGTGAGTGGAATCGGTAGAGAGGCCATCGTGGCGTAAGCTGCGCGGCTCGATTCCCCAAGTGCGAAAACCCATTTTTTCGTAGAGTCGTTTCGCTTCCGGAGCGACATCGTTGACCACCAGAAGGATCTGCTCCACTCCGTTCCAGGATCGTGCCTGCTGGATCGCGGTTTTCACCAACAACGCGCCAACGCCGGTTCGCCGATTGCCTGAACTGACAAACATGGAAACGAGCAAACACTTGTGCCGTTCCTTTGCGCCGTGGTCGCGCAGGATCCCAACAGTACCCACAAGCGCGTTGTCGATATAGGCACCGAAGAAAGCAGAGTCCTCGTGCACTGCGAGTCTTTCGATTGCGGTTTCGACAAGAGCATTGAATGCCTCCGGAACACATGAGCTGAATGCGAGGGGATACGTTTCCAGCGCTTCAAGCCGAAGCTGCGCCCATGCGGGGGCATCGCCCGGATTCAGTTTGCGAATAGTGCAGGGGATAGAGGCGTCCATCTTTGTCGGCGGATTATAGTTCAGCAGGATTGCAGACTGACATTTCCAATTCTGTGGAGTCTCAATCTATGCAGTGCGAAACCTAATTTTCATTTCCTCACTCCTGATCGCGGGTCTTTTTTCGTCCGTGATCCTGGGACAGAAAGCTTCATCCGCTCCAACGCCGGGCCCTCCGCAGGTGGAACTGCCGAAAGGAAACGGCGCATGGGCGCTACGGGTGGTGAGGACCGGTGGGTTCACTGGGGATTCCTTCATGGACATCACCATCATATCTACGGGGCATGTGATCTTCGATTCGGGGCAGGGGCAACGGGAATCTACGCTTTCACCTGATGTACTTAAGATGTTGGGGCCTGCGGTGCTTTCGGCTAAATTTCCCCAAATTCCCAATCCTGGCAATGATTCAGGCGGATGTTATGACTGTTATACGACCGTAATGACAGTCCGCCGTCGAGAACCAAAGGGAAAAGAGCGAACGTATTCTGCAACCTGGGTTCCCACAACTGTTGGGAGCGTTCCTGAAGATTTTGTGAGTATCTCTCGGTTGGCTCTCGGTTTATCGAATTAGGTCTCGATCCCCAGAAACGCTCTCAGTCTCCTGCTTTCCTCCTCGAGGGCGTCTCGAAAGGCGGCATTGCGAGGTTGTTCTTTTACGAAGCCGACATCCAAATTCAGCTTCCCATCGCGGAGTTTTGCGTTTGCCCAGCCAATGATGTCGTCTTTCCACAACATGGGCATCGCATAATAACCGCGCTGTCGCCTGGCCGGAGGAGTGTAGGCTTCGAAGCGATATGCCCAGCCCCAGAGATGTTCGAATCGACGGCGGTCCCAGACCAGTGGATCGAACGGCGCAAGGAATCTCAGAATGGGTTCTCGTGAGTCGAATCGATTCTGCTGATGAAGTGAGACATATTCGAGTCCGTCGACGACCTGACTCTCCAAACCTCCACCTGCAATCATTCGACGCACGGTAGCACGGGGATTCCCAAGACGCGCATATCGCGCGACGTTTCTGTTCAATGTCTGAATCGGGACCGGGGCCAGGATGTTCACGACGTCGAGAATGAGCTTCTCCAGACGCTCGGCTTGCGGTAATTCCGGACAAGGCCTGGCGGCTTCATAAATTCGAATACCGTTTTCCCGTTTCGCAATGCGAAGCCGTCCGCGATAGTGGAGGTCTTCCAACGCCTGAGTGGTGGCCTTGGAGTAACCTCCCCATGCATTGATGACCCGTTTCCGGCCGTGCGCCTCCTGCAGCGCTGCCGGGTGCGTGGGGCCGGCTTGAAGAACAGCATCCAGAACACTCTTCTCGAGCTTCGATAAGTGGGTAGACTCCCGGGGATGCAGCAACTCCCAGATGCGCCGATGAACGAAACCGTACGCATAAAGAACGTCTTCTTCAATATCCAGAGAAGGGAATCCACGCTCCAGATCGCCGGCCTTGTATCCCTTCACGCGATGTCGAAGTATCAGATCCTGTGCCCGCGCCGGCGAACGAATCGGATCAGCCTGAATGAACCCCATTCGCATCACGGCCGCCTTCAGGCTGGTCGGCTTGAACAGTGATTGAGCCACTGCACGAGCCCGTAGTTCATGGATCGTCATGCCCAATTGTCGCCGATTTCATCTACAATAGGCGCGCTATGGATATTTGGAGGAACCATGATTAAGAAAATCTTTTCGTTGATGATTCTGGCTGGAGTTCTCGTATCTCCGATTCACGCACAGCAGGGACCTCCCGCTGGCGCGCCGGGTGGGGGTGGGGGCGGACGCGGAGGCGGCGGAGCCGGACGAGGAGGAAATGCGGCAATGGCGACGGTGATGATCAAACCCGGCCTATCGATGGTCACCGGTGGAGGCGCCAACGCCCTGGTCCGTGTAACGGATGATGGAATCGTGGTCGTGAATACCAAGAATCGCGGCCAGGCAAACTACGACGCATTCATGGCGCAGATCAAAATGATTTCCGACAAGCCGATCAAGTATGCCGTCGTCGGCGACGTGCATCAGGATAAGAGCGGCAATACGGAATTTTTTACAGCGGCCGGCGTTCAAGTCGTTGGTCACGTCAACGAGAAGGAAGGACTTAAGACTTATCAGAACCCCGCGGGTACTCCCGGGCCCCCGAATGTCACCTTCGACAAGGACTATTCCATCAAGCTCGGTACGACCGAAGTCGCACACGTTTACTACTTCGGAAAAGCGTCCACCGGCGGTGATGCCATTACGTATTTTCCGGATCTAAAAGTCGTTTCGATGGGAGATGTCTACCAGGCCGGTATCAATTGCGATTACGGCCAGGGCGGCAGCATCCTTGAATGGTCGAAGACACTCGACGCGGTTCTGAAACTGGATTTCGATACCGTGATTCCCAACACTGGAAATCCGGCAACGCGTGCCGATCTTCAGACCACGCGTGATCGCCTGGCGAAGATCTCCGTCGTCACCATCGATCAGATCAAGAAGGGAACTCCGAAGGAAGGACTCATCGCTGCCGTGAATGCGGTGGATCCGACGCTGCGAGTGGATTCGTTCATGATGAATAACCAGGCCCGCATCGATGCCTATTACGATGAGTATGTGAAGGCCGCGAAGTAGTTCTGGAATTTACGTGTCGTCTTCTAGTGTGCGTATTGCCCTCCTGAGTCAGGAGGCAGCATGATCGAGACGCAGTCGGGATCATGCGAGGGGTGGTTCCCGCGCGGTGACACTGAGAAATGGTTGCTTGGGAACCACCCCCCGCGGGATCCGCTTTGCGATCCCGCTGCCCTCCTGACTCAGGAGGGCAGTGCATTCAGCCTGTTTGTCCGTATCCTACTTTACAAGTCGCCGGGTCATCGCGCGGCGTGACCACACAATTAGAATGACCAGCCATACCGCGAGCAGGGGCAGAGCCTGAACCTGAAAGGGAAGTCCCAGCGTCAGAGTTCGTATGAGGGAAACGACGGACGTCAACGGCAACGTCCAGGCAATCCATTGAAAGACCTTCGGCAGATTCTCCAGCGGAAAGAAGATCCCGCAAAACAGGAACATCGGGAAGATCAGAAGGTATTGAGGATAGGAAATATCTTCGATCGTCCGCGAGCGTGCCGCCACCAGTATCCCCAGGCCCGCAAATATGAAGGAGCACAAAAAGCAGAGCGGTAGCGCGATCAAAGCTCCCAGGGGAGAGAAATCTCCCATGGCCGTCCCGATCATCAGCACTGCACTGGATGCAAACGTTGCCTTGGATGCATCCCAGATCAGTTCGGCCCAAAGAACCTCCGACAAGGTGATCGGCGTCGTTGCGATCGCCTGAAACACGCGCTGGTAGTACATGCGGATGAAGCTGCCATAGGCCGCTTCGAAGAATGACTGAAAGAGAATCGTCTGGCCGGCGATGCCCGCAAAAATGAACTGCCGATAGCTGACGGAAACATTTCCCAGCTGGATGGTCTTGATCAGGCCGCCCAGGCCAAACCCGAATGCAATCAGGTAGAGCATGGGTTCCACGAACGTCGTGACAACCGAAAAGAAGAGACTCTTGCGATACACATCAAAGTATCGCAGCCACACGCAACGGATTCCCCACCATCCCGTCATGTGGTTTTCTCCAGATGAGAACCGGTGAGTTTCAGATAGACGTCTTCGAGATTCGGTGGGCGTTTCCAGCGCACACCCGCGCGAATTTCTTCGTCGATTTCCTCTTTCCCAATGTGTTTCGTAATGAGTTCCGATGGCGGAGCACAGTCGAGAATCTTTCCCTGGTGCAGAATGGCGACGCGGTCGCAGAGCCGCTCGGCCTCTTCCATGTAGTGAGTGGAGAGAAGAATTGCGACGCCTTTGGCCCGCTCCTCCGCAATCACGTCCCACAGAACCCTGCGGACTTCCGGATCCAGTCCGGTTGTTGGCTCGTCGAGAATCAAAACCCTTGGTTCGCTGACGAGTGCGCGCGCCACCTGAAGTCTGCGCCGCATTCCTCCGGAGAGTTGTTCAACGAGGTCGGCTCTTCGGGTGTCGAGACCGAAGCGCTGCAGAAGCGCTTCGGTTCGACGGCGACCTTCCTCCACCGTCACTCGAAAATAGGTGCCGTATCGAACCATCTGGTCGAAGACCGTAAAGTCGGTGTCGAGCGTGTCGTCCTGAGCGCAGACACCAAGATTCATCCGTGCCTGCTTGGGATGGGTATAAACGTCGGTGTCGAAGATTTTCACACTGCCGGATGTCGCCGGGTAAAATCCGGAAATGCAATTCATCGACGTGGATTTGCCGGCGCCGTTGGGGCCGAGCAGGCCAAAGCATTCGCCCTGGTGAATTTCAAATGAAATGCCTCGGATGGCCCAAACCGGATCTCTTCCCGGAGTTTCGTATCGTTTGGTGAGCTCGCGCACCGACAAAGGAACAGTCACTGGATTTCTATACCAGAATCTTCCCGCCGGCGCACGCGGGCTGATATTCGAGACCGTTCATTCAACGATGGTAGATCCTAAAGTTTGATGGGATCGATTCCCAGCTGTTCACCGATCAGGCGGGCAAGGAGAGCGTCGAGCGTCTCGCCGGTCGTAAATACAAACGCTTCTCCGGACCAGTCGAGTTTGAAGCTTCGAGATAAGGCCGAAATCCAGATCTGACGGACAGGAGCATTGGGACTCACGACGATTTTTCCAGGATTGGGTTCTTCGGTTTCGATGGTGAGTACGCCATTTTGGAACATCACTTCGGCATCGTGTTCTTCGGCAACCACCCCAAGACTCCGGTTCAATCGGTTCAATGCCGCATCGCTTTTCGTTCGGAAATCCGTTTCGGAAAGTGTCATCCCGGAATTATAGGCTGGACGAGGTCAAGGCATCGGAAGATTCCGCCGGTCCGGAAATCGACGATTTTCGAAAAGCAAGGCGGTTGTAAGGCTCCTGCCCGGGGAAGGCGTTGTACACTGAAACGATTAAGTTTCTACGAATCCGTGCACATGGAGAATTCACACATATTTGATCTGGCCCGGCAGTTGATGGCCATCCCCTCGGTTACTGGCAACGAGATGGAAGTCGGTAACTTTCTGGCATCGCATCTGGCGGCATCCGGATATCGCGTTGAAAAGCAGGCAGTCGAATCCGGACGATTTAACGTGATGGCGTATGCGGGAAAGCCCCCTCGGGTTCTTTTGTGCACACACATCGACACGGTACCTTTGACATTGCCGGTTCGCGAAGATGAGACATTTCTCTATGGCCGCGGGGCCTGTGACACGAAAGGCATTATCGCCGCGATGCTGGAAGTGGGAGACCGTCTTCGAGCGGGTGGCATTCAGGATTTCGGTTACCTGCTTGTCGTTGGTGAAGAAACAAACGGATCCGGAGCCAAGGCGGCCAACACCCTGAAATGGGAAAATGAGTTCGTGATCGTCGGGGAACCCACAGGAAACAAGCTCGCAAGAGCGCAGAAGGGCACTTTCATGGCAGAGCTTACCGTACAGGGCAAAGCTGCGCATTCTGGCTACCCGGAGACCGGAATTTCGGCCATCGTTGGATTATGGCGAGTGCTTACCGATTGCTCTGCCGCGGATTGGGGAAGCGATCCGGTATTGGGCAAGGGAACATTCAATATCGGAATCTTCCGGGGCGGGGAGGCCTTCAATGTAGTGCCTGCTTCAGCAACGGCGACGATCATGATTCGAACGATTGAACCCCGGCCCGCCGTCGATGTAAAGATGCGGACGATTGCCGAAGGTCGTGCCACCATGAACGTTCTCGGAGGAACCAATCCGCATATCATGCATGTGGTGGATGGGTTCGAAACGACCGTCGTTTCATTTGGAAGCGATGTGCCATATCTGGGAAACCTGGGGAAGCCGTTGTTGATTGGCCCCGGTTCCATTCTGGATGCTCACACGGTGGACGAAAAAATGAGGAAACAGGAATTGATTGAAGGTGTGGCGCTCTACGAGCGTCTGGTCAGGAAGCTGTTGGCATGAGAATCGCGTTGATCGGTTACGGAAAAATGGGGAAGGAAATTGAAGTCGCCGCTCTGGCTGCCGGCGACACGATTGTTCAGAAGTTTGATATCGATCATCCGGTGGATGTGGCGTCGCTTGCGGACGCGGATGTATGTATCGAATTCTCGACACCGGAGACCGTTGTCGGAAATATTCAACTGGCTCTGCAGGCACAAAAGGATATCGTTGTCGGAACCACAGGTTGGCATGATCGGGTGCCGGAATTGAAGAAGCTGGTTGTGGACTCGGGGCTTCTATATTCTGCAAATTTTTCCGTCGGTGTGAATATGTACTATCGGATTGTGGCAGCTGCCGCCGAACTGATGCAAAACGCTCCGGACTACGATCCATATATTCACGAACTGCATCACCGCCAGAAGGCGGATAGTCCCAGTGGCACGGCTCTGCGGCTGGCGGACATCATGTTGAAGCGTATCGACAGGAAAAAGGAAATTGCAACGCAGCGGATGGATGGAAGAATAGCGCCTGACGCGCTGCATGTGACGTCGACGCGCGTGGGGACTTGCAGAGGTACCCATACGGTGGGGTTTGATTCGGAAGCGGACCTGATCGAAATCACCCATACTGCGCGATCGCGGAAAGGATTCGCGCTTGGCGCTCTCCGGGCCGCGCATTGGCTGCATGGACGGAAGGGCGTTTTTACCATGGACGACGTAGACTTGTAGAAACGGCTTCAGGGAACGGGTCTCAGGAGTGGAAAAATGACTAAGAAAAAATTTCAGGGAACCGGCACTGCTCTGGTAACGCCGTTCCTCAGGGATGGTTCGATCGATGAGCCGGCGTTGCGCCGCCTCGTCAATCATCAGATTCGAGGCGGCATCGACATGATTGTGCCGTGCGGCACAACCGGAGAAGGCGCCACACTGAAGCCAGCCGAAGCGGATCGTGTTCTCGGTATCGTTGTCGAAGAAACCAGCGGCCGCGCACTGGTAATCTTCGGCGCGGGCAGCAACAGCACGGAGACTGCAGTGGAAGGGGCCCGTCGAGCCCTGCGCCTGGGCGCCGACGGAGTTCTGTCCGTCGGACCTTACTATAACAAACCTCCGCAGCGTGGGTATGTTGAACACTTCAGGAAGGTGGCCGAAGTCGGCTGTCCTGTGATTGTGTACAACATTCCAGGCAGAACCGGGAGCAATATCGAGGCCAGTACGATGCTTCAGCTCGCGGAGGTACCCAACATCGCGGGAGTAAAGGAATCCTCGGGAAGTCTTGTTCAGATGATGGAGATCATCCGCAACCGGCCGCCGGATTTTCGAGTGCTGGCAGGCGATGACTACATCGCGCTAGCGCTGATTGCAGTCGGTGGAGATGGATTGGTATCCGTAATTTCCAACGAGGCACCTGCCATGACCTCGGATTTCGTCAACGCGGCGCTTGAAGGTAACATCACACGCGCCCGCGAACTTCAATACAAGCTTCTTCCCTTGATGAATGCAAATTTTGTCGAATCGAATCCGATTCCCGTAAAGGCGGTTCTCGCCATGATGGGTCTGATTGAAGAAAATCTGCGACTGCCGATGATGCCACTTTTGCCGGCTCACCGTGCGCCGCTGCAGAAGCTTGCTGAAGAACTGGGATTGCTGCAGTCGGTTGCTGTCCAGCGATAGGAACGCAACGAAAAATGAAAACCATGAATCTTGCAGACGAGATCGAGCGCTTATTGTTGCTTCCCGCAGAACAGGCGAGGCGTGAAGGCATGGCTGCAGTGAACGAATTCCGGGAAGGCCTGACAAAAGGAAATTATCGGGCCGCCGAAAAGACGGCTGGCGGATGGCGTACCAATATCTGGGTCAAGCGAGGGATCCTGCTCCTTTTCAAGACGGGTGTCGTGGAATCGAAATCCGACCCGGACGAGTCTTATTTCTTCGATAAAGACACTCTTCCGGCAAAGACACTCACACTGGATGACCGTGTCCGCGTGGTTCCCGGTGGATCGAGTATTCGCGATGGCGCCTACGTCGCACCCGGAGTCGTCTGCATGCCGCCGATGTTTATCAATATCGGTGCGTACGTGGATGAAGGCACGATGGTGGATTCCCACGCTCTGGTTGGCTCGTGTGCCCAGATCGGCAAGCGTGTGCATCTTTCCGCGGCGGCTCAGATCGGCGGGGTTCTTGAACCGCCCGGAGCCTTGCCCGTGATCATTGAGGATGAGGCATTCGTTGGTGGAAATTGCGGGGTCTACGAAGGAGTGCTTGTGCGCGAGCGCGCCGTGCTTGCACCTGGCGTACTTCTGACCGGGGGCACGGCCGTCTACGATCTTGCACGCGGACAGGTACATCGCAAAACAGCAGATTCGCCTTTAACCATTCCTGCGGGTGCTGTGGTGGTTCCGGGATCGCGGCCGGCTACGGGTGAATTTGCCGCGGTTAATCGCATATCCGTCTACGTTCCGGTCATCGTAAAATATCGTGACGAAAAGACAGATGCGGCGACGATGCTCGAAGAAGCTCTACGCTGACGGAGCCTGAATATCGGGATCATCCGAGGTCGCGGATGGTTCGGATGGAGTCAGAGATTCCGCAATCAAGCGCTGATCTGGAATGACGGACAACCGTTTTGCGGTCTTTGCCGGTTTTTTCCGGTGAAGAGCTTCGATTTCCTGGGCGATGGCGTAGGCCACCAGTTCCTCTCCATAACGTTGCTCTAGAATTAGCCTGCGGAAATAGTCTTGCGCGGTCTGATGACCCAGCTGTTGAAAACTCAGGTTGATGCTGCTGTTGAGGAGCGCACCAGCGATGGGAACTAGCAGTCCAAGTTCCTTCTCCGTGACGACAACGCCGAGGCGATCTGCAACGTAGGCAATCAGTCGGACCATCTGCGGCGCTTCGCGTTCCAGCAGGTTTCGGTCGATGAGCATTCCGGCAGTACGAGACATAAATTGGCTGGACTCGCGAATGGACGTCACTACCGCCGTCTTGATCGTGAGATAGCCTTCGTCGGAAGTCTCTGTCTGCGGGGCCATGGCGGCAAGAATATGAGGAAGATTCTCCGGATTCTTCGAGGAAAATCCGTAGGTACTGGCGATGCGGCACGTATGTCGAGAGAGCAACGTCATGGAAGTTGTGACGTCCGCCAGAATCAGAGAGGGAATAATCAGCTGAGCGCCCGGGATCCCTTCGACGATCGTTGTCGCTCCGCCGAGCAGCAGACCCTCGGCGCCAAGCAGCATGGAACTGCGAAATCGAAAAGAGTTGGCGACGGTGTCCAACTGGCTCATCGGCAGATACCGCAAAGATTCAATATCGTTGGCGTGTATCCCGCGTTTTGCAAAACGCCGGGTAATCTCCTGAGTTCCGGTAATGTGGTTTGCGACTTGAATGGTTTTGATCAGCCCTTCCTGCACCCACGCATTCACACGATCAGATACGCTACGAACGGCCGCAAGATCCGATTCCCGGCCCATCTGGAAAAGTTTCACGACCGGTTTTCCGGCCATCGAAAGCACCCGCTGAACGAGGTTGGGACGAACACGATGTTTGGCAATCTGGCGTATGACCGCCTGCTCATACTCGGTAAAGACGGGGTTCGCGAGATTCATGAAGTCAGTATAGAACATGCAGTAGTAGTATAATTTTCAACTATGTCCGAAGTCGTCCAGCGTCCCTGGGGCACCTACACCATTCTCGATGAAGGCCCTACCTATAAGGTGAAACGCATCGAAGTTCTTCCCGGATCCCGCCTGAGTTACCAGAAACATTTTCGGAGATCGGAGCACTGGATGACCGTCGCTGGTAATGCCAGGGTTGTTCTGAACGATCATGAGATCCTCCTGGAACCCGGCGGCACTATAGATATTCCCACAGGTGCCTCGCATCGTGTCGAAAATCCTGGAACCGTCCTCCTTGTATTCATCGAGATTCAGCGCGGAGAATACTTCGGCGAGGATGACATCGTACGCATCCAGGACGATTACGGTAGAGCGTAGCAGATTCCCGGACTATAATCCTCTCGCCGCTTTGCGTATTCCCCTCGGTTCAAACCATGATTTCCGACAAGGAGCTTCGGCTCATCTACGGCAAAGATATTGCCATTTCCAGGAAAGGTCCGTTTGCGCTGGTTCATCTCGACCGTCCGGCGCAGGAATTGATCCGCGAACGCACTGCAGAATTCAACCCGGAAACATTCTTCTGTGATCACTGCCCATTCTGCCAGATGGTGAAGGACAGCGGCGTTCTGATCTTCAATGATGCGGTCTTCGAAGAGGACGAAATCATAGACGACTAGGTCAACATGGCAGCCCGTCTTTGCTTTGCATTGTTCGCCCGCACAATGGGTTCATTCAGGAATTGAAGCAGCGGATGAAGAGTGCGGAAGGTTTCGAGCACAATGCTGCCGAATTGTGGAGTCGTCACAGTGTCGGATGGCAGGAGTCTCGACGCCAGGAACTGCTTGTGCCTCAGAAAGTCGCCCGCTGCATGATCAGCAGGAAATCCCCGAGGCACCCGCAACAATTGTTCTCCCGAGAGACCGTCGAAAAGCCGCCGAAATGCGCGGGCATTCAGAATGGTTATCAGTCGTCTGTAGTGGAGGGCAATATGATGGCGAACTGCTGCCAGATCCTCGGTTTGCGGGCTGTACAGCCCTCCTCCAATTAGAAATTCGCTGGGCGTAATGTGAAGGTAAAAGCCTGCCCCCTGGTTCTTTTCCAGCCCTCGGTGGGAGAATCCGGCGGCCACATGAGTCTTGTACGGAGATTTATCTTTCGAAAATCGCGTGTCCCTATAGATACGATAGAGGCTGACTTTGGGGCTTGCCACGATTTCCGGTGCGAACGTGGCGAATTCGGGTGCCAGGGCGTTGACAAGGTCGATCATCGGCTGGCGAACGTATTCCTCGTAGGTCTGCTTGTTCTTCAGGAACCATTCGCGGTGATTGTTCCGCTTGAGCTTCCGGAGGAAGGTCAGGCCGGCCGCGGGAAATTGAGGCAAATTGGATCGAGTCATGGACGTAGAATCACAACCTCAGACAATGTCATCAGATTTCAACGGTGGTCCACACAGCATTATCGAAAAGTTTCTCGCATTGCTTGCGATCAGTCATCGCATGATTGCTGAAAAAGACTTCGATGAACTGTTGAACATCATTACAATCGACGCCGCCAAACTGCTGGAAGCCGAACGTGCGGCAATCTTCCTGCTGGATCGGACTACCGGCCAGCTCTGGGCCAAAACCGCCCTTGGCGTTTCCGAATCGATCCGGTTCGATTCCCGGCTTGGCATTGCCGGCGCTGTTCTGGTTTCGGGTAAAAATATCATCGTCGAGGATGCGTACAATTCGCCCCTGTTTTACCCGTCTGTGGATTCGAAAACGGGATTTCAAACACGGAACATTTTGACGGTACCTCTGCGGAATATTCGACGCGAGATTATCGGCGTTTTTCAGGTGCTGAACAAGGCCGAAGGCAAGTTCACTTCTGAAGATGAACAACTGGTGGAGACTCTTGCGCTTCATGCCGCCGTCGCGCTTGAAAATGCGAAAGAGATTGCAGACCTTGAAACGCGTCAGCAGGCCCTGTTGGAAGAAAATGAATCGCTCAGGCTTGAAGTCGCGGAACGCTATACCACGCGTAGCATTCTTGGAACGTCTGTCAAAATCAGCAAGATTCGCGAACTTATCGATAAGACTGCGCAGAGCGGAGTGTCGGTGCTTATCACCGGAGAAAATGGAACCGGTAAGGAACTTTCGGCGCGAGCCATCCATCATGGGAGTTCCCGTCGGGGAAAACCCTTTGTTGCCGTGAATTGTGCCGCATTGCCCGAAGCGCTGGTGGAAAGCGAATTGTTTGGAATCGAGAAAGGGGTTGCGACTGGAGTCGAACGCCGGGTTGGCCGAATCGAATCGGCAAATGGCGGTACATTGTTTTTGGACGAAATCGGCGACCTCAACCTGACGGCACAGGCCAAGCTGCTCCGGGTGTTGCAGGAAAGGGAAGTGGATTGGGTGGGCGGGCGGAAGCCTGTTCCCGTGGACATCCGGCTCGTCGCTGCGACAAACAAAGATCTGAAGGATGAGATTAAGAATGGCCGGTTCCGGCAGGACCTTTATTTCAGACTGCATGTAGTACATCTGCATATGCCCCCACTTCGCGAGATCCGAGCCGATATTCCTGTGCTGGCTATGTACTTCCTTCGCAAACAGACCCGGGAAATGGATAGGGAAGTGGCGGGCTTTTCATCCGATGCGATGAAGACACTGATGGCTTATTCCTGGCCTGGCAATGTCCGCGAACTTGAGAACGAAGTCCGGAGAGCGGTCGTGCTTACCAGCGGAAACCAGATCGTGCAGGAAGATCTCTCCGAATCCGTTCGGGAAGAGGAACTCGAGGGCTCGCCTTTGGACTCCGAGAGCGTGTCCTCCTCGAAAGACTTAAAGCAAAAATTGAAGGATCGCGTTACAACACTCGAAATTCAAATGATTCGTGGTGCGATGACTCAGACAGCTGGCGACAAGCGGCGAATGGCGAAATTGCTGGGGCTGAGCCATCAGGGTCTGCTGAATAAACTGAAGCGATACGGCCTGCAGTAGGCGTCACCGCTCCAGGATTTCAAACTCACGGACAATGATTTCGATGCTGTTCTTGGTCCCTCCGACGGATCGCTGAAACCGCTGCAACCGCCCCGTCGCAGAATCGAAACTCGCCATCGGGTACGACGAATAACCCGGTGGAGCTCCCAGAAGTTGAGGTTTTCCTTTAAGATCGATCTCCTGATCCAGGGTATGGAACAATCCCTCGACCGTATAGGAATTACCGCCGGCTTCGGGTTCCAGGGAACTTCCATTCCTTTCAAGCGTGACCACCGATTTCGCTCTTACCATGACCTCATACTTGCTGGTATCCATATGGTCACCCGATGTCTCGACCACCATACGGTAGCTGGCGGGACCGGATTTCTCCCATTGGGCCTGCGCCGCATGGAGGGCCTCCGGGGTGAGTTCCGAAAGTCTGGAGCATCCACACAGAAGAAGAAGCAGCAGGATGGGGGTCTGGCGCAAGTCAGCCACCCAGTGTGATCATTTCTATCTTCTTGTGGGACTCGGGCTTGTAGGGGGTGCCGGATTGAAGATGTTTCCATCGCTCATCTGAAAAGCGATCGGTTCTTCCCGACCACTGCGCACGGATCGCATCGGTCAAATCTGCATCGCTGGCACCACGACGCATGAGGGCCTTGATATCGAATCCGGTTTCGGCAAACAGGCAGGTTACCAGCTTGCCATCGGCGGTGAGACGGATCCGGGTACAGCTGCTGCAGAAGGGTTCAGTAACAGAACCAATAATCCCGACTTTCCCGGAACCGTCGAGAAACTCGTAGTCCACGGCGGGCGCGCTACCGCCAGCTCTCCCGGCCACGCGCACTGGAAAATGCGGGTGAATTGCTTCCAGCATTTCGCGTTTTGTGAACGTTTTATCCAGAGTCCAGCCGTTGGCATTTCCGACGTCCATATATTCGATGAAGCGCATTTCAAACCCATTTGTCCGCGCAAACGCGACGAGATCGATCAATTCGTCATCGTTAAATCCCCGAATAACGACCGCATTGATTTTAATTGGTCTCATGCCCACCCGTTGTGCGGCGAAGAGACCCTTTAAGACCGTATCGAGATCGCCGCGCTGTGTAATTTCTCGAAAGCGGTCGGGTTTGAGCGTATCGATGCTGACGTTGATTCGATGCAGTCCAGCGTCGTAAAGAGCCTGGGACTGTTCCACAAGCAACGCGCCATTGGTCGTCAGGGACAGGTCGGAAATCCCGGGAATCGAAGTAAGCGAGCCGACCAGTCGATACAGCTCGCGACGCACAAGAGGCTCTCCGCCGGTGAGGCGGAGCTGGGTCACCCCAAGTCCCGCGAACATACGGGCTAGTCGCTCAATTTCGGAAAAGGACAGCACTTCGGACTTAGCCATCCACGTGTATTCGTCGAAGGGCATGCAATAGGTGCAGCGAAAGTTGCAGCGATCCGTGACCGAGATTC
>Ga0163163_10000630_pt1 | contig 30386 bp, 19 predicted proteins | sample S65metaG_FD_119766 | JGI IMG/M metagenome (GOLD analysis project Ga0163163, IMG submission 119766) | Switchgrass rhizosphere microbial communities from Kellogg Biological Station, Michigan, USA - S6-5 metaG | ecosystem: Host-associated > Plants > Roots > Rhizosphere > Soil | place: USA... | reverse complement strand
GATTCGCAAAGTAACTCCTAACGGGAATGTTTCGACTTTTGCGGGTGGTGGGACAGGAGCGGTCCCGGGGTATGGGATCAGCGTTTCGCTGTCTTCGTATGCGTTTGGCACATACTCAACGATGATAATAGATAAAGCCAACACGCTCTGGATCAATGCCATTAATGGCAGCGCCTACCTTTTGCGCATTGGCAGCGATGGCTACGTTTCCGCCAGCAATCCGGGATTAAGTTTGCCCGGTGGCCTGGCGGTCGATTCTGGAAATAACTTGTATATCTCGGATTATGGCGCGCACAAAATCTATCGCTTTCTCACTAACGGTACTTTGGAAGTGTTTGTCGGCTCTGGTAATTCGGGCTTCGTGGACGGCAACGGAATCTTTACTTCTTTTCAATATCCCACCGCAATAGCAGTGGATCAGGGCGACAATGTTTATGTCTTCGATGCGCAAACGATCCGGAGAATCAATCAAAACCGTGATGTCGTTACCATCGGAGGCCAGCCTTTTGTCTATACCGAAGCCGATGGCGTCGGCACCGGGGCGACCTTCAATACAGTTAATGGGATGTGCACGGATAATTCCGGCAACGTCCTGCTAGTCACCGGTCTCGCGATCAGAAGAATGTCGCTCAGCGCAAACGTTTCAACTGTCGCTGGGAGTTTCTCCCAGGGCGGATATGCCAATGGGCCGGGGAACATCGCGCGATTTAGCGGAGCACATGGAGTTACCTTTTCCCAAGGGATGCTTTTCGTGGCCGACGCAGGTAATCAACGTATCCGCAGCATTTCGTTCAATCCGTCACCTCAAATTGTGAATGGAGCAAATCTTTCCCTCAATACCTATCCTGGCCTGACGATTACGGGGATTGTTGGGCGAACCTATCAGATTCAAACTTCCCCTGATGCGACAAATTGGGTGCCACGTGCCAATGTGCTTTTGCCTTCAAGTCCCTACCTTTGGTTTGATCAGAATCCGGTCTCTGGCAACCGCTTATACCGCGCTCTGCTTATGCCGTAAACCCCATCGAACAATGACCTGTGGTACGGACAAGATTCGGAAGATTAAGATTATGAATAAAATTCGGATTAAGAGAAAAAGTTTCAGCTATAGCGTCGGATTCATAGTTGCGGTTCTGGTTGCAACTTCTTGCGCGGTTGCGCAGGAGAATATGCTTAGCGTCAGGAATATTTCGGCACTCCAGGCCATCAATTCCAGTACCCTTAATGGGAACAATGCGGTTATGGTCCTTGGTTATTACAACCCGGGCGACCGGGGAGGCGGCCTCTTTCAATGGCAACCGAATTCGACCACCACTGCCGACGGCGGTCGCTATCTGGCCTCATCGAATCCACTGTCGCCCCCGGGCCGTTGGGAACGAATGCTCAGTGGCGAAACTGCCAATGTCAAAATGTGGGGAGCGATGGGAAATATTGCTGGCGGTGTTGCTATTCCTTCAAATGTTGCCGCGGCCAACGATGATACCGCCGCGATTCAGAATGCCTTGAATGCCTGTCCGGGTTGGGGCAATAGCGGAGGCTTTTGGACCGCAGAATTATTAGTTCCTACTGGCTTTTACAAAGTTACAAGCACTTTGGTGGCTCACGCCAACCTCATCAAAATACGCGGTGAGAGTGCTCGCATGACATGCCTCGTAATGCCTCTGGGAATCCAAAAAGACATTCTTCGAACTACCGTTGCCGACCGTGCGATTGCTGTGGCTGATGGAAACGCAGGGTACGATGAAAACCTCCGGATCGAGGATATCACCCTTTTTTTTGCTACCGATAGTGGCGGCTATTCAACTCAATCACCTCACAACCTGAATAATTCGGCCCTGGTCATCTGTAATCCGGTGGAAGGAACCACCATTCGGAATGTGTTCACGTCAGGTGGCGGCTATGGGATTCGCTGTTTTGGAGGGGGAATCGGAGCGCCGGCAGCTTTCCGCGATGTCGTTTGCAGCGATGCGGCAATAGCCGGCCTTTGCATTGAGCCAGTGCCGGGTGCGTTTCATGCAAGCGGGCAAGTTTCCATTTCGGGAATTACGGGCGATCAGCGCTTTGACGATTCGCTGTCCAACGCCTGTCTTGTAAAGTTCGTGAATTTCGTGGGTGTAGCCTCGATCCAGGATTTGAATGCCGAAGCGGCCTATGGGGGTGGCGTTATCCAGCACAAATTTCCGGAGCCTTCGTCGGGATGGGGTTCCGGCGCACCCATGGGTCTCATTAGCATCATGAATTGCAGTGTCAATCTGGGCTCGACGTTCAACCGCTACGAGGTCGGTCCAGATTTCCTCGTGCTCAAAGGGGGTGAGCGAACTGCATCCGTGACGATGCAGAATATTAACTTGTACGCGGGAAACCTAATCCGAGACGAACTCACGGGCCGAACTGTCGTTCCACACGATTCGTATGCTTCAGGTCTGAGCCAGGGCTCTTGCAGGGTTCCAACATCGTATGAGGCTCTGTCGAGTGGTGGGTACGTGCGTTCGCGCCTCGTTGTAGGTGATAAAGCCATCTACACCTTCAGTCCACCACAACCCGGGTGGTATCGAGTCATGGAAGGTTTTGCTACCCACGGACATTGGCGAATGGGCGGTAAACTGGAGGTGACAAGTTTTTATGACTCTTCGGAGTTCAGTGTGGACGTACTTGCAACAAGTGGAAGTGATGCAGCGGCCATCAACGTGATCCGAAGCGTGAAAGATGGGGTCTTTCCACCCTCGGTAACCAAAGCCAGAGCTGGCGTGTATGTGGACCCTCAGTCAAATGCTTACGGGTTCGTTGACATCTTTGTAGAACGTTTGCAAACCGATTTGAACATGCAGCCAATCACCCTTGCGTACTCAATCTTTGACGCACGCAATTTGATCGTGAGCTCGGGAACAACGCCCCTGGTCGCTCCGAAAGTTCCGCTTGTGGACGGAAATCCCGCTCCGTCGGGTTATACTTTAACTCAATGTGTGACCAACAGTCTGGTCCGGACCGGGGCGGTTAGCCTCACACAATCTTTGACTAATAGTGTCAACGGCACTGAGTCGAAGTCTCTCACAAAACAGCACCAGAGTTTCATTAACCTTTCAGAAAAGATGCAAACGAACCATTTCCGGAGCCGTTAACTAGTCTAACTAATTAATTAATGGGTACTCAATCAAACACAGGGTTCTGGGGTTCATTCATATTGAGGATTCGAATTCAAGTGAAAATCTCCACAGTTGGAAGAAACAAAGAGGACCGGTTTCCCGGTCCTCTTCAGGGATTCGCACTGGGTCATCAGACGCGGGGAAATGGTTTATCGCTTCGCGCGATAGAATGTTGTTCCCGTCGGTGAGGTGACATCGTACGGACTGGTGACACCGAGCGGAGCAAATATGCCGTTGATTGTCGTTTGGGATTCCAAAGTGCCTTCAAAGGTAATGCGAACGGTCCCGCCGATACGCTCAATGGTAAGCGCAGGCGCTAAATCGTTAAAATTCCAATACGCGAGCAGCCCCGCACTTCCCGGCAGAGCTGTGGGGAGCGTTCCGGTATAAAGATTGGTAATAGTGGGTCCAGTGAGGGCCGTGGAATAAAAAGACCAGTCATCCATCAAACCATGGAATGGCCCGCCATTCCCGTTCCCCAAATACATCTTGGTGAAGTCAGAAAACAGCGGAGCCGCACCGGTGCCTTGCTGGAATAAAATCCCATCGATCCAGATTTGCTTCACGTCATCATTTTTCAAGAAAACATAGAAGTGCCAACTGTTGGTCCAAAAACCATCATTTCCTGTATAGCCAGAGAAGGTGCTGATATTGGCGAAGATGCGGTACGGCGCACCGGTGTAACCGGACGTATCAAAGTAGATATCGTTCTCGATAGGCAGATGGCATTCCAAACCTGCTTGCTGAGGCGCGGAAGGTGAGAATACCTGGAAGCCTGAGTTAATGGCGGTTGTCCCGGGATCGTAGCTCTTGGCCCAGAATGCCAGGCTCATCTCATCATTTGCTCCGGATCCATCCAGGAAAGCGGCATCTGCCGAAACCCATCCTCCAGAAGTTGGGAGATCCATCGCGAAGTCACCTGTGTTCCCTGAATGGCCGCCGCCGTTTGCACTAAACGCTGCAGCACCACGGAGAAAACCGAGGCGCGAAGCAACCACATCCTTCGTAATAATACCGTAAGTATCCACGGTAAACTGCCAGGTCAGATTGGATTGGCTGCCACCCGGTCCTGGGTAGAGCAAAGTGGCTGTGTGCGCTGAATCGGATGCAAAGATAGGATTCGGAACGTAACTCACAGTAGCCTGATCATTCGTCTTCGCGAAAGTTGCCGCGACATTTATACTATCAATCTGCAAAGCCACATTTCCAGCGGTCCATGAGGCCGAGCCATCGGTGTGCACGACCTGCACAAAATTCGGCGCGGCATTCGTCGCATTCGGAGCAGGCGAAACCGTTTGGAAAGTACCGTTCAATGGAATGTCATTGAAATCCCAATATGCCATGAGACCCGGGCTGCCCGATAAAGCTGTAGGAAGCGCTCCACCATACAGGCTTGAAATCTGCGATGGAGACAGCGGCGTTGAATAGATCGAGAAGTCATCCACAAGACCACGGAGAGAACCACCATGCCCTGTGCCAAAATACAAGGTGGCGAAGTCTGAAAACAGCGGAACTGCCCCGGTGCCTTCCTTGAACAAAGTTCCGTCTATCCAGATTTGCTTCACGTCATTGCTTTTTGAGAAAACATAAAAGTGCCAATTGGTCGTCCACCAAAGATCGCCTGTATAACCTGGAAATGTAGTAATGCTTCCCGACATCCGGAACTGAGAGCCGATGTAACCTGAAGTGTCAAAGTAGATGTCGTTTTGAAAGGGAAGATGCGACTCCATTCCGCGGTGTTGCGGAGCTGAAGGGGAAACGACCCAGAACGCCGAATTGACGTCCACTGAACCTGGGGTGTAATTCTTAGTCCAAAAAGCGAAGCTGATCTTATCAGCCGCGCTCGCCGCATTCAGGAAGGATCCGTTGATCGCCAAGTCGCCTCCCGAGCTGGGTAGATTCATGGCGTAATCGCCTGCTGTGCCCGTGTGTCCGGAACCCGTTGTGGATTGAGCCGCGTTCCCTTCCAGGACGGCAGCACGTGAAGCGACAACATCCGTCACGTAAATGCCAATGGTAAAATTCCAAGTCAAATTGCTTTGCCCTCCTGGTCCTGGGTAGAGCAACGTGGCGCTGTGTTGGGACCCATAGGAAAACAGTGGACTTGGGACATAGCTTACCGTCGCCAGGTCATTCGTCTTGCTGAAGGTTGAGGCAATTGTGAGGTTGTCAATTTTCAAAGTGACATCACCCGAGTTCCACGGGACCGCTCCGTCCTGATGCACAACTTGAACGAGATCGGGCGAGGCCGCACTCGCATTGGGTGCGGGTAAAACCACTGAGAAAACACCGTTGGAAGGAATATCATCAAAATTCCAGTAAGCTAAAAGTCCAACGCCACCCGGCAGAGCCGTGGGAAGGGTACCACCATACAAGCTGGCGATATCGCTCCCCGTAAGAGCTGTGGAATAAAATGAGAAATCATCCATCAGGCCGTGGAAAGGCCCCCCGTAACCGTTGCCCATTTTCATCGTGGTCAGGTCGTTGGTTAATGATGCGGTTCCAGTGCCGCTGACGAATAATTGTCCGTCAATCCAAATTTCCTTCGCGTTCGAGTTTTTCGAGAAGACAAAAAAATGCCAATTGGTTTTCCACCAATCATCATTCGTGTAGTCCGGGAACGTGCTGATATCCGCCGCCAGGCGGTAGGCTTCACTGCAACACCCTGCGGTATCGAAATAGATTACATTTTCCAGCGGTAAATGGGCTTCCAGCCCACGCATTCCGTTGGGTGCCGATGGTGAGATAATCTGAAAGGCTGAATTGATAGCGGTTGAACCGTTGTCATAGCTTTTGGCCCAAAACGCAATACTCATCTGATCATTGGCAGCTGCTGGGTTCAGAAAATCGGCCTCTGCCGACAACCAGCCGCCCGCTGAACTCAAATCCATGCCGTAATCTCCAGCACTGCCAGTGTGTCCTCTGCCCGCTGATGTAAAGTGAGCGCTATCTTGAATCGTGGCATCATATCCATGAAGCTTGTCTTTCGTCACTTCAGCAAAACCCGCCAGAGTTCCAAAAACGAAACTAAGCAGCCCGAAAAGCAAAAAATACGCGAAACAACCTCGATTTGGAGTTGTTCTATTCATAAGAAAGTCTGCTGGGTCCTGAAAATCCGGTTTTACTATTTTTTGGACCAAAACCTTATATCTTAACGCAAAAATTTAGACTACCTTTTTCGTTCAAACTCACCTTGTGCATCTGCAAAAGGCTGATGTGGCACTCCACAGGAGATAGGTAGCATAGGCCAATTAGCTTTCCTGAGGTCGCATTTATTTATGACGTGAGAGCGAATGCTTAGTCAAAAAACGCTCGATTTCCCTATCCCTGCCCTCATCGGCGGATTGTTGCTGATCGGAATCTTTTTGCTTTTCTTCGGTTTGTGGTATGAGATTCCCGGAAACGCCTGGGATTACCTGGGGGTGACGGCAAATATTCATTTAGCCAGCGTCTTTACTCTGCTTGTAGCGAGGCTTTTACTGGCGTCGCGCAAATGCGACCGGCGCAATGGCAGCAATTTTTCTTGGAGCAATTGCTCCTCTTACATTTCTTATCGTGAACGCGAAAATGATTAAGGCGCTTCAATCACGAAAGCAGCCTCACCCCACCGAAAGAAATGCCCATTAAACCGACCTCGCCGCTGGAGATCGCTCGAGCTCTGGTTCGTATCCCCAGCGTGAATCCCAACTACGATCCCGCAAGTCGCGCGGAACAGGATATGGCAGTATGGATTGAGTCATGGGGACAAGAACAAGGTTTCGAAACACAAACTCAGCCGGTCCTGGATGGGCGCTCCAACGTCATCCTGCATTGTCGGAATGGCGCCGACCATCCCCATCTCATGTTTAACGGCCACATGGACACCGTTGCTGCCACCGGTATGACCGTCTCACCTTTTGGAGGGGACGTACGGGAAGAACGCCTTTGGGGTCGCGGCTCGGCTGACATGAAAGGACCTCTGGCGAGCATGATGGCTGCCGCGCTGAAACTTCGACAACAGCCGACAACATGGAAAGGTACGCTCACGCTGGCTTGTGTTGTGGATGAAGAATATCGTTATCGAGGAACGCTGGCCTTGATGGAAAAAGCGGAGCAATGGGACTTTGCGGTCGTCGGAGAACCAACCGTGCTGCGCGTAGTGCGCGGTTGCAAAGGTTCCTTGCGCTTTTCCATTCGCGCTCAAGGAAAAACTGCTCACAGCTCCAGACCTGAGCGGGGACGCAACGCGATTGTCGCCATGGCCCGGGCAATTCTGGAACTGAATGCGATTTTTGAAGATCGGTTCTCGAAGATTCGGCATCGGGATTTTGGCTGCAGTACCTGTTCGATTGGATTGATAGAAGGGGGCTCTGGGATCAATATTGTGCCTGAAAATTGCACAATCCAGGCCGATGTGCGGCTTATCCCGGGCCAGGATCCCCTCCAGACACATCAGGAGATTGAATCAACTTTGCGCAGTCGCCTGGCGGATTTAAAAGACATCCATTGGATTTTTGAACCGCCAGGCGTGATGGATCCGGGCTATGAGCTTTCTGCCGACACTCACTTAGTCCGTCAGGCATGCGCGGTTGTAAACAACAGTGCTCCGGAAGTTGTATTTTTCTCGTGCGACGCCAGTAAGATCGCCGAAAAAAATATTCCATGCATTATTTTTGGCCCGGGAGATATCCTAACCGCCCACACTGCCGATGAATCAATTGCTTTGTCCGAGCTTGAAGCGGGAACAGATGCGTATTTGCGGCTAGCTCAGACGCTGATGCCCGCGAATTAGCTGAATTATCATGGTAAATGAACCGTCAAAATCGCCGTCATCGGAATCGGAGCATTCGGCGCTTTGCATGCCAGAACTCTGAATTTTCTTCCGGAATCCCAACTGGTGGCAGTAGTGAACCGCACTCGTTCGAAGGCGTAACAATTGGCCCGAGAACTGGGCGTCCCGCATGTTTTCGGCACGGTGGAGGAATTGATTGGCCGCGAAATCGCAGAGGCGCCTGGTGATCGGGACCAACACCGAAATCCACGTCATAGAGCAACTTTTAAGATCCGCGGAAACAAAGCGCGATGGGTTATCCAAACGAGGCTTTGCTAAATTGATATGTTAACCGCCAAGACTCGCGCAAGGGACTTTCCCAGCCTGGAAAATCGGGAAAATATTATGCACGGCAACTTGGCGGGAGTGTTTCGCGTGTGGCAAGGCTCAAACGGAAGCAGGAACCCAATGATTGGTGGTAATTGACATCTTGTTCGGATTTCGGATTTCCTTCGGTATGAGGTTTTCGGTTTTCGAAAGCCGATGGCTAAAGGCAATTAAACCATATCTATTATGAGCGCAGAAAAACGTTTACTGGAACTTAAACTGGAACTCCCACCCGCACCCAAACCGGTCGCGGTTTATCGAACGGTGGTGGTCGTGCAAAACATCGCCTACGTCTCTGGTCATGGACCTTTAAAGTCCGATGGCTCGATGATTACCGGTCGAGTAGGTGCAGATCTGGATCTGGCAGCGGGCAAAGCCGCCGCGCGACAAGTGGGCCTCGCCATTCTATCCACGCTTCGCGCCGAATTGGGTTCGCTGGATCGGGTGAAGCGGCTGCTGAAAACTCTCGGGATGGTAAATGCCACGCCGGATTTCAAGGACCATCCTGCAGTCATCAACGGCTATAGTGAGTTGTTGGCCGAAGTCTTTGGCCGCGAAGACGGTATTGGGGCGCGCAGTGCGGTAGGCATGGGGTCGCTGCCGGGGAATATCCCGGTCGAAATCGAGGCCATTTTCGAACTAAGGCAGGCATGAATCCACGCCTTAGTCGGCGAAAGTTTGTTCAAGTCTCAGCTACCCTGGCATGTGGATGATGACAAGGAATATCAAATTGAAGAAGCTGTCATTCGATGCGTTCAGGATGCGGTTAGTAGCTTGGAACATCAATGTATGGCATTGCAGCCGAGGTAGCTCGCTTCTATTGTAAACCGCAAATGAAGCGACTTCTGCTGGTAGATGATGATGGCGTGGTAATTCGTTCTTACCGGGATCGGCTGTCAGCCCACGGTTTTCAAGTGAACATCACATTGGATGCTAATGCGGCCATAAACGTCTTGCGTTCCGCGCGGCCGGATCTAGTGGTGCTCGATCTGATGATGCCTGGGATTTCGGGGGTCGAAGTGCTCAAATTTATTCGTTCGGAGCCCCGGCTTGCGACCCTGCCGGTGGTCGTGCTCACCAACGCTTATATGAATGAATTGGGGTTCCAAGCGGATGAACTCGGCGTCCAAAGGGCGTTGCTCAAAGCCCAGTGCAGTCCCTCCGTCTTGATGAGTGTCATCGATGAAATCCTTCTATCCATGCCCAAAGAGCTCGCGTCGGAAACGGCCCCTCCGTCAAAATCAGCTCCGTCCGCGGATCCAGTTCCAAACGCTCCTATTTCCCAAGCGGAAACCCAACCCAACGTGCAGCGATCCGGCGCACAAATCGATGATCCGTCTGTCAAAACTGAATCCAGACCCGAGGCCAAAGCCGAACTACTGGCCCAGGGATCTCGCCTGTGCGCCGATCTTCGCGGGCTCTTTCAGACATTCACCCGGCAAGCAAACCCGGAAACGCAGCGGCGGCAATTGGAGCATTTTTATCGCAATGTCCATTCCCTTTCCGCCAAAGAAGATCTGACAGAATATGCCCAAATCACGCAGATCATGGCCGTCTTTGAAGCGCTCTTGTACACGCTAATCGAGAAACCAGAACGTATCAGTCCCTCGACCATTCGCACCCTGGCAAGCCTGGTCGATTTTGTAGAGGTATCTTTCCAGGATGCTTCCGAACATGGTGCCAGAGGCCCCATTTCGGCTCTGATTCTCGCAGTGGATGATGATCCGCTGGCCAATCACCTTGCGGTGTCCGCCTTGCAACAGGCCCAACTCCAAGCACAAAGCACTGAAGACCCGTTAGTGGCCTGGCAATGGTTGAATCGCGAACATTATGATTTATTTCTATTGGACATTCAGATGCCAGGAATGAATGGCTTCGACTTGTGTAAACGTTTGCGTGCGGTGCCGGGATACGAAAAAACTCCCGTTATTTACGTCACTGGCCATAGTGATTTTGAAAACCGAACCAAAAGTACGCTGAGCGGCGGAGGCGACCTCATCGCCAAACCGATTCTTCCGATAGAGCTGGCTGCAAAGGTGATGATACACTTGATGAAAAGTCGGATGGCAGGATAATCAACCTACGAGAGCACACACAGCGATTTCAGATCACTGTGCGTGCATCGCTCCCGCACTCTACTGGCGCGTGTAGGTAATCTCCATAGTCTTCGCGTTTCCTTTGCTTCCGTCGAACATTTCCAGAACATGGCGGTCAGGGCTTATCACCCGCAAAACGGTTTTCATAGGAATGTCTTTGCGACCTGTGGCAGGACAACTCGACTTCCCTTCCAGAGTGATATTTTTGTTGCCGCTATCCGCCTTTCCCTCGCTGATAAACATTGAAGTTTGCGTATCGCTGATCCATACACTGTTGAAGGTCTGTTTGGTATTGTCGAACCCGAGGACAGTCCGCCCAGTAAACGGTTTGCCCATCATCTGGCCATGGAAGTCTTCCTGCAGGAAACGGCCACCAAACGTCCAGGCTGCTTTGGCGCTTCCCTGTGTCACATCTGGCGACCCGGATGGATCCATCCAGCATTTTACTTCGGCTTTCCAATCGCCCACTAAAGCGTGAAGCGCTTTGTGCGCAGGCCCTGGCGTGCCAGCAGCTTCAACCTTTTTCATCATCTGCTCCTGGTCAATATCTGAGCTCGAGGAAGACAATTTGGAATCGGTTTGGGTTCGACCTCTAGCTTTTTCTTCATAGACATCAGTTTTCATACTCTTTTGGGTTTCTATTGGATCATTTCGTTTTCTCTCTTTTAAATAGGTGTTGCCGAGCTGAATTGGTCCCGATACTAAATTTACTTATCGAGGAATCGGAAGCCTACTGGGCAATTCACCCCATTCCTGGTAGACGCATGAATTGGAAATGTTGCTGACAATTTATAGTGAAATCCGTCCGACTGACGCAATGCGGACTGCTGCAATCCGCTGACTTTCTTGTAAGCTCGGTCTGGGTTGACGTGCCTGGCGCGACTAATAGTCCCGTGACGGTGAGCATTGACTCGACCGACGCATTTTATCGCCTATATGCACCATAAACGCTGGCAACTTTGGTCCAGGATTCCAGTGACATTGCACATTCCAATTACGCCGTTACGGCTTTGTTTCGCGTCCATATTATCTTTGTTCCTCGCTTTCGCATGCTGTGGCGAAGAGCTTCAATGGAAAGGCGGTGTTGCCAAAACAATTATCACTCCGACCAAATCCCTTTGGCTGGCGGGCTATGCGAACCGCACGAAACCGGCCGAGGGCAAATTGATGGATCTTTGGATTAAGGTTCTTGCGCTGGAAGATAGTCAGGGGCATCGCGCCATTATTCTAACCAGTGACACACTGGGGATTCCCCAATCCATTTACCAGCACGTCACTGCAACCATTGCCGAAAAATTCCAACTTAAGCCCGCTCAAGTAATATTATCTGCCTCACACACCCATTGCGGCCCCGTATTGCGAAATGCTCTTTTTGATATGTATCCGCTCGAGGAGGAGCAACGAAAACTTATTGAAAATTATTCTGCGGAACTTGAAGTGAAAATTGTTCAAACCGTTGGTCAAGCCCTAAACAATCTTACCCCTGTTCGCCTTGCTGCCGGTCAGGGAACCGCTGGTTTTGCAGTCAATCGGCGCAACAACGTCGAGAAGGAGGTTCCACGATTAATTGAACAGCAAGCTCTAAAGGGACCGATCGATCATGCTGTGCCGACTTTGGCGGTATTCGGACCTGATGGCCAACTCAAGGCTGTCTTGTTTGGTTACGCGTGTCACAACACGGTGATGGACTTTTATCAATGGTCCGGGGATTACGCAGGCTTTGCTCAACTGGCGCTTGAACACAGCCACCCTGACTCCACAGCGATGTTTTTCATGGGTTGCGGTGGAGACCAAAACCCCCTGCCCAGGCGGCGCCCCGAACTGGCGGAACGATACGGAAACATGCTCGCCGCCGCGGTGGAAGAAACCTTGCGTGCCCCGATGCACACCTTATCACCGCAATTGGAAACCTCGATGGAGATGGTCCCCCTAAAACTTGGCCCGACTCCCCCGGAAACCGAATTGGAAAAAATGATGAGCGAAGGCGGCTTCACGCGACGATGGGCGACAAACCTGCTAGCGCAGATCAGAGGCGGCAAATCAATTATGCGCGATTATCCTTTTCCCCTGCAGGTTTGGCGTTTGGGGAACATGCAATGGTTGATCACATTGGGCGGTGAACCCACCGTCGAGTATGCTCTTGGGTTTAAACGGGAATTCGGCGAAAACATTTGGGTGGCCGGCTACTGCAACGACGTTATGACCTATATTCCCTCGCGGCGTGTTTTAGCGGAAGGTGGTTACGAAGGCGGTCGCGCGATGATCGTTTATGGCTTGCCTGCTTTACGTTGGGCCGACGATGTCGAGGACCTAGTAAACGCAAGCGCGCGGCGTCAGGTGTCCCAGATCCAGTCTGCGGATAAGAAATCCCTTCGTTAGCAAAAAATCAAATCCAGAGGGAAAAGCCGATGGTAACTCTCAAGCCATACGTTTGGATCCTTGCGATGGGCAAAGGAGCATTAAGAGGGCGTGTACAGAAACCTCTCATTAACACCGGCTTCAGCCCGGTGCAGGGAAACGCCTGTCCTAATAACTGTTTTTAACAGTTTGCTTAATAGCGAGAAGCCGTTAAAAACGGCTGACGCTCGAATCGCAGGTCGCAGCACCGGGCTGAAGCCGCGGTGTTAATGAGAGGTTGCTTGCTTGTGAACTATGTGGGTGAAGTCCCTGAAGACATCCCGATCGCAGGGAAAGCATGGTGCTTACGAAAGGTCCAGGACATTCACCGGCTCCCCACGGTTCCGTTGCCATGGCATTTGATTTTGTATAGGCTTTCGGCGCCATGAAAAAACTTATTACTCTCATCCCTGTTCTCATCCTCCTCGCCATGAACGCTAGTGCCGCAGAAAAGCTTCAGCACGTGGTCAGTTTCAAATTCAAAACCACGGCCAGCTCGGAGGACGCCAAAAAAGTTGAGGAAGACTTCCGCGCTCTAAAAGGTAAAATATCTGAGATCGCGAAACTGGAATGGGGCACTAATGTCAGCAAAGAAAAACACGATAAAGGATTCACCCATTGTTTCATCGTGACCTTCAAGAGTGAAAAGGACAGGGATGCCTATATTGTGCACCCGGACCACAAAACCTTTGCCAAGGGTCTTGGCCCGATTCTTGACGATGTCTTTGTAATAGATTTCTGGGCAAAGGATTGACGTGGGGCCCATTAGTCCGTGGGCACGGCAGTAATAGGGCGCTTATGATTCCGTCAAGGTTAAGTCACGCACAGCTTCTTGAACTCAAACGCTGGAATACCCCGACTATCTATAACGGGTGGGAACAAATCACGCGTCAAAATGCCGGGGCTGACTGTTTCAATCTCGAGGAGACTCGGGATTTCATGCCACAAATGGGTCCTATGGTCGGTTATGCCGTCACCGTCGTGATTGAGCCGAGCAACGCCGCGCATCGAAAAAATCCCAATCCCTGGAGTGACTACCGGCGCTATGTGGCGGAGGCTCCAGGGCCAAAGATTGTAGTCGTACAGGATCTCGACAAACCTCGGGTGATCGGATCTTTTTGGGGTGAGGTGAATAGCAATTTGCATCGGGCCCTTGGCTGCGTGGGCACCATTGTGGACGGCGCGATTCGAGACCTGGATGAGATGAACAACGCCGGTTTTAAAGCCCTGGCGCGCCGTCTTTGTGTCGGACATGCTTTCAGCCAGCCAGTCCGGTGGAATTGCGACGTGGACGTATTTGGCCGAAAAATCAAACCCGGCGAACTAATCCACGCTGACAAGCATGGTTTTTTGGTCATTCCGGAGGACGATGCTGGAAAAATTTTGGAAGCTGCCCGCTTCATGGATACAAATGAATGTTCGACTCTCATCGCTGCGGCACGAGAGAGCCAGGGCAAAACCACCGAAGAGATTCTGGCGCTCATTGAGAAGGCCGGAACCGAATTCGGCAAGGCTGCGCACGGTAAATTTCAGCAATCAGGCGAATGGTAAGTTCCCTTTTTGTCCTCATGCTTCGGGCTTGATCCCTCTGTTTATCGAGTCATTCTCGATCCATAAAGTCCATCTCCAGGCGAAGGTTCTTGCACAGTGCAGGTCCTGGGGCGGCAGCATTTGCCATCGGGCCGAGTATTATAGGATTGAATGGTCAGTTTTGGGATTTATAGGACTGTATGGAACGGTTCCTTACGCGGCGTTCACGGGCTGCGCAGGCGGTAAAATCTACTTTGCATCATCGGGTCCAAAACAAAGTATCGATTGCTCGAAAACGTAGGTGTTCCGGCCCAGTTCGACCAGACGGCCGATGGAGAAAGGTTGGGGGCAAACTCCAGTTTGAAAGTGAGATCATTGGCAAACCAGGATAATTGGGCATTGGTGCCCACGCGGGCAATCTTCAACAGCGGAACCGTCACTTCGAAAGCGCCAATATCAGAGCCATCACCCTCATCGACGTTGGGGATTTCAAAATAATCGAAGGGGCGTCGATGACCCCGCTGGTCGGTGAAAATGCCGAAACTGCTTCCGCTATCGATGGCTGGACTGCCCGGAAGCAACGCCATCGTTGGGGTGGGGCCGCCATTGTTTTGTAACGGTCCCAGCAAAGGATCCACGCCGAAAAGGCTATGCAAGGTGAAGCCGTTGATGGTGAGACCGTTGGTATCCTGCACGAGGTTAAAATCGGTGGAGACCACCGAACCCCAGCCATCCCCGCTGCCGAAGATAGAATTTCCAGCGATGATCGTATTCCCAATATTGGCACTGGAAACATAAATGCCGGCTCCCAAGGATGCCTGGTTCCCCACGATCGTTGAGTTGCGGTAAATGCCAGGGGATTCATCATAGATTCCTCCACCCGTACCGTTGAACGCCTTGTTGCTGGCGACCGTACTGGTCCACAGTTCCAAGGTGCCCAGATTGTAGATCCCTCCGCCATTGGCTGAGGCTCCGAATACCTGGCTCGACCCGTTCGTCGCCACACTGTTGTAAATTGTGCAAGCGTTCAGCGAGACAGTACCTTCGTTATAAAGACTGCCGCCGCGACCGTTTCCTCCCTGAGCGTCCGAGCCGCCGCCAGTAGCGATGCCACCAGCGCCGCCGATGACGGAGTTTTGGGCGAGGATGCACCGATTCAACGTGAGGGTGCCGGAGTTCGCAATCGCGCCGCCAAGGGCATCGCCACCCTTGCCGGCTATCCCTGAACCTGTTTCCCCACCCGCTCCACCACGGGCGATGTGGTTGCTGATAATACAATCGTTCATCGTGAGGTTGGCCTGGTTAAGAATTCCACCGGCCCGCGCCTCTTCCCCATTGCGCTCCGGCTGTCCGTATTCACCGACGACAGAGCCGTCCCGAATGGTTAGCCCGGAAATCACGGACGTGCCGGCAGAAACTCCGAGCACGCGATACAGCTCATCTCCGCTGAGGGACACGAGGGAGGCCCCAGGTCCGTTAATGATTAAGTTTTTGGTCAGATACAAGCCAGGCCCTACCGAAATCGTGCCGACGAGATTCGAGGCGAAATTGATCGTAGTCAGGTCCTCGGCACCGGCAAGAATCACGGCGTACTGTAGAGACCCAGGGCCCGAACTATTGAGATTAGTGACCAGCGTTGTCCGGAGGCCTGATTCAAGAGCGCCGATATCTGTGCCATCTCCGCCGACAGCATTAGCGACAGAAGTCTTATCGTAAGTTCGGATCCATCCGCGTTGGTCGGTCGTTGCGCCGCTGCTGTGGCCCTTGTCGATGGCGGGACTGCCGTTCGTCGGTTCGGCCGTCCAGGTTAACCCGCCATTATCCTGCAACGGACCAAGGAGCGGGTTGACAGGGCTGGCGGTGCTGCCAAGTTGGTCGTTGGCCGTCCAGCCGGTGCTGTTCGTTCGGTTACCCACCAGATTGAATCCGCCGGAGAAAATGGTGCCATAACAATCAGGCGCGGCTGCTGCGCCATTAATGGTGCTCGTGTTGCCGGCGATGATGCTGTTACGGATCGTGACGGCTCCGCCTTCCGCGGCGATGCCGCCACCGATTAAGGAATGATTGCCGAAGAAAGTGCAATTGGTGATCAGGAGGTTGCCGGAAGTACTCAGCGCTCCTCCACCGTCGCCTCCTGTGTAACCGTTTCCATAAAATGTGCAAGTGTCCAGGACGAGCGAACTGCTGTTATGGGAGATTCCCCCGCCCGTCGTGCTGAACCCGGTCGCGGTATTGCCGGCCACGGTGCAGCGGCGCAGGATCGTGGTGGCATTGGACTGGACGTAGATTCCCATGCCGGTTCCGGCAGCGCTGTTGCTGGAAATCGTGCAGTCGATAAGGATCAACGATCCGTTGGTTTGAGCAACGCCACCGCCGTAAATGGAGGTATTACCGGTGATGGTGCAGTTACTGAGCGATAAAGAGCCGCCTTGCTGCAGGATTCCCCCGCCAAAGTAATTGCTGCCGTTGGCGATGGTCATACCGGAAAGGCTGACGCTGGTGTTCAGAGTATGAAAAACGCTGTTCGTTTTAACCGCATTTTGGATCGTTAGAAAGCGATCACCGATTCCAATGATGTTCACACTATTGGAAATCAGCAGTTCGCCTGTACTAAGTAGAATGGTATTAGGACCGCTCAGGGCAAAGACAACGGCATTGCTTCCGCCGAGCAGGTTGCTATCGAGAACTGCCTGGCGCAAAGAACCCGCGCCAGTGTCATTGAGATTGGTAACCACGAAAGTGGCGGCAGGAGCAATGGACCTGCCAGCCAGGCTCGCGACGACAAGGAAAAACAAAAAGAATAGCGGGCGAAACGGTTGCATCCTCGCATGCATATGTCGGATTCCTTTCGATTCGGGAAATTGAGCTAACTAGATAACACTTGCGGAGAAAAATTTCAAGCAGAGGTTCTGCCAACGGCGCGAATTGCAAAATGGCTCCCTAAGCATTGTAAAAGGATGCTTGTTACCTCACACTAAGTACCGTGTTAACCTTTAATATTTGAACGCTTCCTTACCAAAATTTTTTCGCCTCAAACAAATCCTTGACGCGCCTCGGTTAAAGGATGTTGTAGATGGCACCCGCGCCGCGCTGGCCAGATTACCGGCAGCAGGATGCGTTCGACGCGGAATGACCATCGCTGTCGGCGCTGGGAGCCGCGGGATTTCCAATTATGACGCGATCATCCGAACCATCTGCGAAGAATTGAAACAGCTCGGCGCGACGGTGTTTATCGTTCCAGCCATGGGCAGCCATGGAGGCGCTACCGATGCCGGCCAATTGGAAGTGCTCGAGCACTATGGCATCACGGAAGGCTCGATGGGTGTGCCAATCCGCAGCAGTATGGAGGTCATTGACCTTGGGCGCGCGGGTTTATTTGTCCTTTATCAGGATCGCAATGCAGCGGGCGCCGATGGGATTGTGCTGGTGAATCGGATCAAGCCACACACTGATTTCCATGGTCCGATTGAAAGTGGGCTGCTTAAGATGGCCGCGATCGGATTGGGCAAGCAGAAGGGAGCGCACCAATTTCACCAGGCGACTGTCCGTACCGGCCACGCGGACGCTTTGTTGACCATCGGACGCGAAGTACTGAGACTGAGCAAGATTCTGTTTGGAGTTGGTATCATTGAAAATCAGCTCCATCAAACTGCGCGGATTGAGGCACTCCCTGCCGCTAAAATGGAGCAGGAGGAGTCCATGTTGTTGACTGAGGCTCGGCGGCTCATGCCGCGATTACCTTTCGATGACGTGGACCTTTTGATTGTCGATGAGATGGGCAAGAATTTCAGTGGTTCAGGACTGGATACCAACGTCATCCGGCGCGATGCGGATGGCAGTTTTATCCGGCCGGGCGCCTCTGGAGTGCGTCGAATTTATGTGCGCTCGCTTCATCCATACAGTTATGGAAACGCTGTGGGCGTGGGCTTGGCTGATTTTATCCATCGTCGACTGCGAGACGCCATGATTCCGGAAGCCACCTGGATAAATGCCATCACCGCGCTGATGCCGGCCAACGCGCGAGTGCCGATGGATTTTCCCACCGATGCCAAGGCTCTGGAAGCTGCGTTATCCACTCTCGGCCATGCCGATCCGCGCTCAGCCAAAGTGCTTTGGATCAAAAACACGCTGAGCTGCGAGACAGTTCTGGCCTCGGAACCTTATCTGGAGGAAACAGGCTCTCGAAAAGACCTCGTTGCTGCAAGCGCGGCCGCTCCGCTTGCATTTGATAGTAAAGGAGATCTTACTTCAGTGTTTTAAACTTGAGGGTCGGGCGGGCAGGCCTTGGGCTGCCGCGGCCATGCCCGGCCTGGAGTCCACGCACAACCTGTTCCAATACTCTTCCACGAGCTACGACGGCGCGCACGGAGGACGTGCCCTACCGTGGCTCAATCCACAAAGATCAACTCGTTTGAGAGCAATAAAATTTGCGCATACTGTTCGACGGCGCCGAGTTTTGAGGAAGCCGAGACATGGGTGATGAATTTTTCTCCCATCTCAGCCTCAGTATTGTTGGCAGGCCTTTGAAAAATCAGGCGGTAAAGAGTATCCACTTTTTCACGAGGTTTGGAACAGCGTTTGAGTTCAGGGCGTTCGGCCAAATTGCGCGCTTGTTCGATGACAAACGGGCTATTCATCAGAAATAGGGCCTGTTGCGGAACGGTGGTGTGAAATCTTCCCTGGTTGCTCGTGTCAGGATTGGCAAAATCGAATGTTCGATACACAGCAGGCAAATTCTGGCGATCGATAAGGCCATACAGGGTGCGCCGCGTCGGGAACGGCTCGCTTTGCAAATCCACCGGAAGGCCACCCAGTTTCAGATCCAGTTTTCCTGAAAGGGCCAGCAACGTATCTCGCAACGCCTCATAATCGAGTCGTTGACGGTTCATGCGGGTAAGAAACCGGTTATCCAGATCGCTCCTCAAGCTTTCCGGAGAAGCATCGCTTGATTGCTGATATGTGGCGGAAAGCAAAATGAGTTTGTGTAAATATTTTGTGCTCCATCCACGTTCCATGAACGACGATGCCAGATAATCCAGCAAAGCCCGCTGCACTGGTTCTTCCGTCCGCACACCAAAATCACCGGGTGTACGGATCAGGCCTTCACCAAAGTGATGCAACCATACACGGTTTGCAAACACCCGCGCAGTAAGAGGATTGTCCCGTGAAGCAATGGCCCGAGCTAGTTCCAGGCGGCCACTACCGTTAGTGAAAGGCACCCGGTTGAGTGGGCTGAGGATTTCCACAAACCGCCGAGGTGCTTCGTCTCCGCGGTTACCCGCGTTGCCGCGAATGTGGACATAAGAATTTGCTGGATTGGGACGGTCCAACAACGCCATCGCGCGCGGCGGCGCGCCGGGATGGGTCCAGCCTAGCGCCTGAATCCGGTTGCGAAACGGAGCAGTCCCTTCACCGAGCTTGCGAGCCAAAATCGCTTCACCTTCCGCTTGAGGCACATTCACAGCCGTGCCTTCGCCGTAGAGAACCAGGCGCAAGATTTCACGGTGCGGCGATGCCAGAGATTCAGGCAGAGGCTTTTTGTCCTTGGTTGCGGATTCGAGCGCGGATTTCCAATCGGAATCAATCTCTTTAAACAGTTTCGTATAAGCCTCTGCTGCTTCCTTCAATGAGTTGGTAGCCTGTGACAACGCCTTAGCGGCGACCGGGTTCGCCAGGTCAGGCTGTGCCTGAAATTTTGCGAGGAGCGGTTTTGCATCTTTTGAGTAATCTTTCAGCGCTGCCAACTCAAACCAGGGAGTAAAAATTGGGTCCGGCTTTTTCCTGCGCGCTTCAAGATCTTTCATCCAACGCCGTAGCACGGCCGGATTGAGTTTCCTTTCGCCGGCAAAGGTATCGAACTTTGCGTTTTCCGGCAGCATAGCCGCGTCTCGTGCCCCTAACATGTAGTCGCCGACATTCTGACGCAGTTCATCCCGGAATTTTGCCACTTCCTTGTTTTTATATTCAGGGATTTCGCTTTCGATTTTCGCCTTTTGTTTGAGGTAATCCTGATAATCCGGAGAGTCACGCAAGGGACCCAGCAATGGCAGGTCACCCGGTGCCGGTTCGTGGCTGCTAGCGAAAATGCCATGGAGCGAGTAATAATCCTTTGTTGGGATCGGATCAAATTTATGGTCATGGCAGCGCGCACAGGCGACGGTGAGTCCTAGTGTGCCCCTGGTAACGACATCAATGCGATCATCGATAATATCGTCCTGGTTGTTCAAAAATCGGCGACCCAAAGTGAGAAACCCGAGAGCCGCCAAAGCACTTTTGTCTTCACTTGAAGAGATCGAGTTAGTGCCCTTAACGCCAGAATCTTTCGTATTTGGAGCAGGGAGCAAATCCGCGGCGATTTGCTCGGTCAAAAACTGATCGTACGGTTTGTCCTCATTGAATGCTCGAACCACGTAGTCCCGGTAAGTAAATGAAAAAGCGTAACGCCGCTCTTCACCTCCTGCCAAATAACCTTTGGTATCCGCGAAACGTGCCAAATCCAGCCAATAACGTGCCCATCGTTCACCGTAATGAGGCGAAGCTAGCAACCGATCCACCAATCGTGAATACGCATCAGGTTTCTCGTCCTTGATAAAGGCTTCGACTTCGTCATCCGTGGGTGGAAGCCCAATCAAGTCATAAGTCACGCGTCGGATTAGAGTTCGCCGATCCGTCGCGGGAGCCGGTCTAAGCTGTTTTGATTCCATTTTGGCCAGGACAAAATTGTCCACAGGAGTCTGGACCCAGCGCTTCAGTTTTACCTCAGGGACAACTGGCTTTTGGAGAGGTTGAAAGGCCCAATGTCGGGCGCGAGCTTCGGCAACTTCTGTCAATGGCCGCGGACTGCTGCGCGAAGCTTGCGGCATCGGAGCCCCCATTTTGACCCATGCTTCAAGGAGGGCGATTTGTTCTGCTGAAAGCTTTTTCTTGGGCGGCATTTGGAGATCGGGATCACTAAAACGAACGGCTTTAATGAGAAGGCTTCCGTCCGGGTCACCCGGGATCAATGAAGGACCCGAACTGCCTCCTTTAAGGATTGCTTCGGGACTATCAACCCGCAAACCGCCCTTGATCTTCTCTGCTTCCAAGCTATGACATTTATAACAATGTTCGGCGAACAAAGGCCGAATCTTGCTTTCAAAAAAGTCGGTTTGCGCTGTTGTGGAGGCAGGGCTTGCAGAAAAGGGGAGTATGAGCCATACGAGGCAAACGCAAAAACCACAAACCCTTAAAAGGAGCAAACCTCTGTCCCGCCTGTTCCTCATCTTATCCAGTCACAACAAGATCAAAATCAAGGTTTTTCCGAAGCGTGTTTGCCATAGCCTTATTTTAGACGTCCCATTGTTTGGCGTCAAATTGAAGCTAGGCTCATGAATCGCTATGTCCTGCAACACGATGTAGTAGTTTGGCGAACTTCACGGCGAAGAGCTCAGCGTTGCTTACGTTCGCGCTACCTCCGTAGCCCCCGACGTGCAGTCAACGCCATATGATTGTTCGATTTTTGGGTACGGTTATACCGGGTAGTGGTGATTGTGTTATCGGACTCAGCAGGTCCAACAAAAGTGAGTCTTGACTTCACAGACGCAGAATTCAGCATCATAACCAAAAGCGGTCGTGTTCCATATGAAGATAACACGGAATGGATCCTGATTTTCCATGAGCTGGTTTAAATCATTTTGGAAAGGGTTCACGACACCTTTACAACGTGAGGGACGCGGAGTGACCGAACCATTGAATAACTTTAGCCCTCGTGCGCAACAAGTACTGGAACTCGCACGCAAAGAAGCCGACCGATTCAACCATAACTTCGTCGGAACCGAACATCTGCTACTTGGACTAATCCGCCTTGGACAAGGCACGGCGGTCAATGTTCTCAACACGATGGGACTCGATCTGGAAATGGTCCGACTGGAAGTCGAAAAACAAGTCGGCACTGGGCCTGATCAAAAGATATTCGGGAATATTCCTTACACGCCGCGTGTGAAGAAAGTCCTTTCCTTCGCTGCGTTGGAAGCAAGATCGCTCAATCACACCTACGTAGGAACCGAGCACATCCTTCTTGGGCTGCTGCGAGAGGGGGATGGCGTCGCAGCACGCGTACTCAAAAATCTTAATGTCGATATCGAAGCCACTCGACAAGGTATTTTACGAGAGCTCGATCCTAACTTTTCTCCACCAGAGAACACTGCTCTCACGCCGCAAACAAGCGAAGCGGAACCAGAGTCCGATGTCATTGATACGGCCCGGCGGTACGACGTATATTGCAATGAACAAGACAAAGGCGTGGTGGTGTATCAAAACGCGCTTTTCAAACGAAAGAAAAACCTGTTCCCAACCACTGACTATGAAGTTTTTTCTGAATTCATAGAACTGGAACAAGCCGATGGGCAAACGATTTTCATCGCGCGCTCTTCAATTCTCAAGTTTTGCGCGCACGGTATAACACCCGCTTCTCAAGCAACGCCTGACCGCTGATGTGAACTAAGCAAACGATCTCTGTTCCAAAGCAAAACGAAAGCAGAAGCTGCCTAGCCGCCACCAGGGGAAGACAAACCATGTGTGCAGAGCCGAACCGGCTGGGTCCTCAAGACATCGAGCAGTTCGCTGTCACTCAGCCGGGTGAGCCATTTCGAAATATTTTCGCGTCCAGACGAAAGCAAATCGAAGCATTGAGAAGTCCAGGGTTGCAAGCAAGGCACCGCCAGCCGAAACGCCCATTCCCGGTAGTCTCTGAGGCAATAAAGGAGTGTTATCAGGGCATTGGAATCCTGGTAGACCGCTCCATCATCCCCAACAACCAGCAATTGGTTATTGGTTAGGAAAGATTTGATGCCTTCGAGTTGGTCAACCAGTTCCGGAGATTGGAACGGAATGAAGTTCAACGGCGTCAACGTTTCCTGCGCTCCGAGCCATTGACGCCAGCGTAAGCAAACAGGACATTGGGCATCATACAGTATGAATAGTTTTTTCACACTCACCTCTGCCGTTCAAAGGCCAGTCGGAACGGAGCTCCGAAATTCCATCTACCGTTTTCAAAGGCCTCGATTCGGTTTCAGGTGGCCTTGTGGAAGAACCGGAGGCAGTTGACTGTGATGGCTACCCCGACGACGGAGCTTGGAGAAGACGAACAAATTCAGGAAGTGCATGAACCCCAGCACCACTAAAACCAATCCTACCTTGGTGCTTAACGTCTCCAGCGCCGTTTGCGTGTCGATGGCTTTGTCCCCATATTTCAGCGCCAAAGTGACAAAACCAATGTTCACCAGGTAAAAGCCGACGACTAGAAGGTGATTTACAGAATCGGCCAGTGGCTCATTACCCAGAAAACTGTCCACCAGGAATATACGGCCGTTCCGATGGAGAGTTCTGGCCACCCAAATGGTCATGACCACGCTGATGCCCAGGTAGGCCAAATACATCAGCACAGTGATCCCTGCAGGTTCGAATAGTGCGAATAATGGTTTCATAAGTCCTTCGGGTTATTGTATTCCTGTTATTTCTGTCATTACAGAAATAAGATACATCGGGCTTCAATACTTTTCAAGTTTTTTCAACAGCAGGTCCAATGTCTGCTACGCGCGAATCCACAACCGTCTCAGGGAGTGTTTGAGTTCCAAGGAAACAAAAACGACAACTGCACATTAGCCTGCGCAACGATAAAACCCGGATTACAAAAAATCTTTACTACATGCCCACCTTCTGATATCGGTATTGCCTCAATCCATGCACACCCACCAACCATCCATCTCACGAATGTACCATGAACAAAAACCCATCCTCCATATACGGTGCACAGCGGACGTGTTATATGGTTGTCGTTGGAATCATCTTCCTTGTAAACATTACGCTGCTGTGTCCCCTCACTTTCGGCGCCTCAAAATTCTGGACCGGCAACACCGATGGCAACTTTAGCAACGGCGGCAACTGGGTAGGGGGTGTTGCCCCGGTGGCCGGAGATGATCTGGTATTCCAACTCGGCGCGACTCGATTGATCGTCACAAACAACTTCAGCCCCAATCGCGCCTTTACCAGTTTGCTGTTCCAAGGGAGCAATTATTTCGTCCGCGGCAATGCCCTGCTCATTACCAACGGCATCAATTCGATTAACCCTGTCGGGCCGAACACGATTGACGTGGATGTCGATGTGCGCGCATCACAGTTCTGGGAAGGCACAGGGGCACTCGCAGTGCTCGATGTCAACGGCGACATCAATCTCAACGGCAATACACTCACGGTTCGTGCCAACACCGCTGACTTTTTCTTCAGCGGCGTCATCAGTGGCGCGGGCAATCTCGTGAAGACCAATGTCGGCACACTCCGATTGGATGGAATCGGGCAAAACACTTACAGCGGCTTTACAAGGTTCGATGGCGGCGTGTTGGAGTTGGATAAGTTTGCTATTTTCCCCTCCTTGACAAATTTCATATCAATTCCAGGCGACTTAACCATCGGCGACGGCAATGGTCTTGTGGGGACTGATGTGCTCCGGCTCCTGGCGGATGACCAAATCGCCAATACCTCCGATGTTACGGTGAAGAACTCAGGACTGTTCAACCTCAATGGCCACGATGATCATATTGGCTCCCTCACGATGCAAGGCGGTACGGTGGACAGCGGCACCGGCATTTTGTTTCTCGGCGGAAACCTCACGACTTTAGCCGATGTCAATACGGCGTTCATCGAGGGGCATCTTTCGTTGGGCGGTTCGTCGCGCACGTTTGATGTAAACTCTGGCCCTGCTTCGGCGGATCTGCGGATCAACGCCGTCCTTAGCAGCGACACCACCAGCCTCTTCACTACGGCAGGTTTTACAAAAACCGGTGGGGGCAGCCTCTTTCTCGCTGGCACCAACACATACAACGGCGTTACTACAATCAACGATGGCCAGGTCGCGTTGCTCAGCGACCGTGCTCTCGGCGCAACGACTACCCCACTCGGCGCTTCGGCCGGCGTGGTCGTGAATGCGAGCGGTAATCTGTTTCTGAGCAGCGTCCAGGTCACTAATGAAGACCTCACGATCAATTCAGCGAATCCTGGCGGGGCTTTCAATGCCAGCGGCGCCTCCGTCTGGACCGGCGATATTACTCTCAACACGGATACTTTCATCGCAAGCTCCGGCTCGTTGTTACTCAGCGGCCCTGTCTCTGGTGTCGGTGGCTTCACTAAACTCAATACTGGCTCACTTACGCTTTCGGGCACAAACGCCAATACCTATGCCGGGGCTACCATTGTCAGGGACGGGACATTGCTTCTGGACAAAGACACCACCGTTGTCATCGACGGCGCTATGAGCGGTCCCTTGATCATCGGTGAAGACGAGTTGCCTACAGGCGCGGACTTGGTGCGCTACTTGCATTGCTGCCAGCTTCCCGATGACACGGACGTCACCATCAATACGTCGGGCCTGCTCGATTTGAATGGGTTCGGTGATAACGTTCGAAACATTACATTCAACGGCGGCACCCTGGATGCTCCCCTACCAGGCAGCATCCTTCCGCTGGGCGATATCACGGTCAACTCTAACACCAACGCGCAGGCCATCATCAGCGGGCGCATGAGTGTGCTCTCCAACCCCATTATTAATGTCACCGGTCACTTCTTCTCGCCGGATCTTAGAATCGACGCGACCTTGATCGGGGCCGGGGGTTTTACCAAAAACGGCGTGGGCGAAGTTGGACTGACCACCTCGAACAGCTTCACAGGGGTCACTACAGTCAATGATGGTTTCTTGCTCGTCGAGGATTCCTTTGCGCTCGGCGCCACGAACGGTGGTACGATCGTCAATGCTGGCGCAGTTCTGTCGCTGGACTTTGGGGTAAACGTGCCAAGAGAAGCTCTGACGCTGGCCGGGACAGGGCAATCGAGCTTTGGCGCACTGAGTTCTGCCTTCGGTTCCAATTCCTGGGCGGGTGACATCACCCTCTCGAGTAATGCCACGATTTACGTGGATTCGGGCGACTTCCTGAATGTCCTCGGGTCGATCACTGGCGCTTTCGACATTACCAAGACGGGGACCGGAACGCTTGCTTTAAGCGGGAGCACGGCGAACAGTTTTGACGAGCTCTTGGTCAACGCCGGGACAGTTCTTCTCCAAAAAACCATTGCCAACGCCGCAGGCCCGGCAGACATCACTGTCGGGGACGGCGCAGGCACTGATATCCTGCGATTAGGGACAGACAATCAAATCCCGGATACAACTCAGGTTCACGTCGGCTTCGGCGGGCGTTTTGATCTGAATGATCAGATCGAGACCACGGGGTCAATTGATGGCCGGGGACTCATTGATCTTGGCTCCGGTAGCTTGCACGAGGGCGCGGATAACTCTTCTTCCTTATTCAGCGGTCTAATTATCGGCACGGGCACCCTCTTCAAATTTGGCACTGGTACTTGGACATTATCAGCCAATAACACTTACTCGGGTCACACTACCGTCAGCGCGGGAAAATTGGTAATCGACGGATCGCAACCACAAAGTGACATCACCGTCAACGGAACGGCCACTCTGGGTGGTAGCGGGGCGATAGGCCAACTCGGGGTTTTCGGCAGTGTCGTTCCGGGCACCAGCCCCGGAATGCTTACCACCAGCAACGTGAATTTCGCTGCCCAGGGTGATTATTTCGTCGAGATTGGCGGAGCGGCTCCCGGCACTGGCTACGATCAGTTGAATGTCCAAGGCACCAATCAATTAGGCGGCTCCACTCTTCATGTCTCTCTACTCCCTGGTTTTGCTCCGATAGAAGGGCAGGAGTTTGTTATTATTAACAACGACGGGGCGGAGGCCATTCAAGGGACCTTCGCCGGCCTGGCAAATGGTTCCGTGCTCACGGTCAACAATCTCCAATTTGTCATTCGTTACTCAGCCATTTTCGAAAATGACGTCGTTCTTACCATCACCAATACCGGCGCTCGTCTCGCGAGCGCTAGTGTTACCGGAGGCAATGGAGATGGTAATATCGACATCAATGAGTGTAACTTGCTAACAGTCATCATTACTAACGTAACTGGCGGAACGCTCTCGGGTCTGACAGGCACGCTGGTGCCCAAGACCCCTGGCGTCTCTGTCACGGCCAGCACATCGGCTTATTCAAATATTCCCACGGGCGGGCTTGGCACAAACTCCACTCCATTCCAGTTCAGCACCGGCCCCGGGTTCGTTTGCGGAACGAATGTGAACTTCGAGTTGGTTCTCCAAACCGCTGCTAACGGCACCTTTGCCATCCCAATCAGCTTCACCAGCGGCTCGGCCGGCTCTTCCGTTCGCTTCGATAATAATAACGTCACTGCTATTCCCGATAACGGCAGCATCAATATACCGGTCGTGGTCTCGGGGATCACCACACCTATTAAGAAAGTCACGGTCTCGCTCCACATCACGCACACGGCTGACAGTGACCTCGACATTTCCCTCATTGGCCCGGATGGCACCACAGTCAACCTTTCGAGCGACAACGGCGCGACCTTGTCTGATTACGGAACAGACTGCCTGGATGATCGAAATCGCACGATATTCAGCGACACTGCAACAACGAACATCACGGCAGCCACGGCCCCATTCGTAGGAGTATTTCGGCCCGAGCAACCCTTGAGCGCGTTCAATGAGAAATCTGGCACGGACGTGAACGGAGTTTGGAACCTCCACATCGCTGATGACACTGCCGGCGGAGTCGGCTCCATCCGCTGCTGGTCCCTTTTGGTCTCACCTACCGTATGCAGCGACGCGGGAGGGGTTTGTGAAGCCTGCCCTGAAGGTCGTGTCATTCAAGGCGCTATCTCGTCCGGCAGTCCCACACAGGACGGCCGCTTGACCCGCAATGGTGTTATTAGTTCGTGTGCCGGTTTGAAAGCCTGCCCGGCACCCACTGACCCTGGCAACTTGCGGCATTACGACGCCTATACCTTCGAGAACGGTGAATCCAATGCCTGCATCACCGTAACCCTCGATACGGACTGCGATCTCTTTAGCGAAACCTACGCAAATAGTTTTAATCCGACGAACCTCTGTCAAAATTATCTCGCGGATGCCGGGTCCTCGATTATCGGCGGCACGACAAGTTACTCGATCAACGCCGCCGCCGGCGCGCGTTTTGTCGTTGTGGTCAGCGAAGTCACCCCGAATACGGGTTGCGCCTATAAGCTCACTGTTTCCGGCGGCAGTTGCCGTCCAAGGCTCAACATAACTAAAACCTCTCCATCGCAGGTTCAGCTTGATTGGAGTACCGCTGCTATCGGCTTCTCCCTCGAGAAAACCAACGTGCTCGGTTTCCCACCCGGTGAGCCGTGGATTCCTGTTCCGGGGGCGCCAACCATCAGCAACTCACGTTTCCGCGTCACCGACTCGATCGCCTTGCCGCCGACCAACGGCTTCTACCGGTTACGCAAGCCTTGACCCATCGGCATTACCTGCGTCAGCCGCCTCTCCTCAGGGGCGGCTGAACGGAGAGCGAGCCGTCCTCGGGCCGCAGCGCGTTGTTACATTCAATCGCTCAGGAATGTTTTCGCGTTGCCAGTGCTGTTTCTGCATCTAAGTCTCGAGTCGCCCAGATCGAAGTTATCAACCCGCGATCTGACTTTTCCTGATGCTACATCAGTGCTGACTCTACCTATTTTTAGGGATGCACAAGCCCCTGGGCTGTGTGCCAAACAAGTGAGGCATGAAGTCAAACTATTTGTCCACAGGGATGCGGTCTGTGTGTTGGCGAGTCGGCTTGCAGCCCGTGAGTTTCGTTTCGCCCTTTTTGGGGGTCATTGATCCGCTTTCGAGCCAGGTGGGACGTGGGAGAAATGCCTTCGCCGAACGAGCCCTTGCAACCCATATGAAGATGAGATTGGCCTTTGGCGGGAGCGCCTGCCGGCGTATGCAGGCGATGTGCATGGTCGTGGGAATGCTCGCCACCGAGGCACTTTTTGCTGCCGGTCCAGCCCTTCAGTTCGCAGGCGGAAGTGACCAACTCTTCCCAAACTATACGGTGGGCTGGACCTTTACTGTCTCGAACACCGTGTCCGTCCAGGGACTCGGCTGGTTAGATTCGGCTTCAGATGGCTTCCTCGATGCCCATGAGGTGGGCATCTTCACGCAGCCTGCCTCGGGCACTGGAACGCTGCTCGTGTCGGCGACCGTGACCACCACCGATAGCTTGAGCAACGGCTTCCGCTACCGGTCTATCTCCCCAATCGTCCTGCTCCCAGGAGATTATGTCGTGGCCGGAACAACAGGTAATGATCCATTTGAGGCATTCTGCACCAGCGTCACGACCATCTCGAACGTCACCTTCGGCCAGGGACGATTTGTCGGCACGGTTAACAACAATCTGGCTTTTCCGACCCAGCCCTCAGACAGGGGAATCGCCTATTTCGGTCCCAACTTTCTCCTGTCGGCCTCCAACTCCCCGTCGCCGTCAATTACAATGCAACCGCACGACCAAACTGTGCTACTAGGGACAAGCGCGTCCTTCAGCCTGGCGGTTTTCGGAGATGCGCCCCTGAATTACCAATGGCAGCTCGACGGGACCAATCTTGCCAATAGTGTCAGAGTAAGTGGGGCACAAACTAACCTCCTTACGATTAGTAATGTGCAGTTTTCAGACGTGGGGAACTATTCGGTATTCGTAAGCAATGCTTTCGGTTCCGTGATTAGTTCCAATGCCCTGCTAACCATTGCCACAAACCTCACCTGGACCGGGACCGCCTCGAGCGATTGGAACGATCCCGCGAATTGGAGCCCTCAGCAGGTGCCTACGGCCAGCAATCATGTGGTAATCAATTCTGGCAATGTCACCGTTTCCGCGGATGCCCCATTCGCGGCACTTGATTGGAACGGGGGTCGCATTTACGGAGCGTTGACTGTGGCCAGCAACGGGGTGCTCAACATCAGCGGTTTAGGCCAGACGCAATTCCTCGCGGGAGTGCTGACCAATTACGGCACCATCAACTGGTTCGGCGGTGATTTGAATATCGCCAACGACGATGGTGGCTATGACCAAAGCGGCGCAATTTACAATCAGCCGGGCGGTATCTTCGACATCCAATGCGACCGCAGCCTGCTCAATCAGTACTATAACTATTTCTATGACGGCTATTTCACCGGCT
>Ga0163163_10000629_pt1 | contig 30399 bp, 23 predicted proteins | sample S65metaG_FD_119766 | JGI IMG/M metagenome (GOLD analysis project Ga0163163, IMG submission 119766) | Switchgrass rhizosphere microbial communities from Kellogg Biological Station, Michigan, USA - S6-5 metaG | ecosystem: Host-associated > Plants > Roots > Rhizosphere > Soil | place: USA... | reverse complement strand
GAGAATAACGCCTTTCATCGCTCCAACAAAGGGATCCTTCAGGCCGAAATCCGTGGTTAAGGTTATAATCATGCGGTTCTATGCAGCGAATCTACCTCGATAGTAACGCAACGACTCCGGTGCGCCCAGAAGTCGTGGCCGCCATGCTTCCGGTATACACGGAAGACTACGGGAATCCCTCGTCTATCCATTGGTTTGGTCAGCGCGCAAAGGCTCTGATGGATGACGCACGGGCGCAGGTTGCCCGGCTGGTTAACGCGGAAACTTCGGAAATCGTTTTCGTCAGTGGCGGTACAGAGGCGGACAATCTCGCCATCCGTGGAATTGCCGAGTCGCAAAAGTCTAAAGGACACCACATCATTACGTCGAGCATCGAGCATCACGCGGTCCTTCATACCTGCAGAGATCTGGAAAAGCTGGGTTATGAAATCACCTGGCTCCGAGTATCCGCGGACGGCCTGGTGGATCCCGAAGACGTTCGCCGAGCGATACGTCCCGATACGATCCTCATCTCCGTCATGCACGCCAACAATGAGATTGGAACCATTCAGCCGATTGAGGAAATTGGAAAGATTGCCGAAGCCGCCGACGTCTACTTTCATTCCGATGGCGTGCAGTCGACAGGGAAAATTCTCGTCGACGTCAAGAAACTGAAAGTAGACTTGTACTCCATCTCAGCGCACAAGATCCACGGACCCAAGGGCGTAGGAGCGCTCTTCATCAAGAAGGGCAGCGTAGTAAAGCCACTGCTTACTGGCGGGGGACACGAACGCAATCGGCGATCGGGAACTGAAAACGTCGCAGGGATTGTGGGCTTCGGTGTCGCGGCGAAGATGGCGCGCGAGGGGTTGGGTTCGGAAATGACGCGCGTGAAGGAACTTCGCGACCGGCTGGAATCCGGATTGAAGAAGAACATCGACCTGATCCGCGTCAATGCCGAGAATGCGCCACGCCTGCCGAACACGTCGAACATCATGGTCGACTTTGCGGAAGGTGAAGGACTCGTAATCTCTCTTGATCTGAAAGGCATTGCGGTTTCGACAGGATCGGCGTGCTCATCGGGATCGCTGGAGCCGTCGCACGTACTGACAGCCATCGGGAAGACTCCGGATGAGGCCCATGGCAGTCTCCGATTCAGTCTCAACTCCATGAATACTGAGCAGGACGTGGACTACGTTGTGGAAGTTCTGCCGCGAATCGTGGATCGCCTCCGCGAGCTGTCACCGTATTACAAGCGAGCCTGATATGGCATATGCCGCCAAGCTGATCGACTATTTTGAAAATCCCCGCTGCGTCGGCGAAATTGAAAATGCCGATGGAGTCGCACAGGTGAGCAACCCGGTGTGTGGCGATGTCATGAAGCTTTGGCTTAAAGTCGATGCCGATAAGATCATTGACGCGAAATTCAAAGCCCAGGGCTGCAGCGCCGCGATCGCAACGAGTTCGTATGCAACGGAGATGATCATTGGCATGAATCTGAAACAGGCACGCACGATTACAAAGGAGCACATCGCCGACGCGCTGGGAGGATTGCCAGGCTCGAAGATGCACTGCAGCGTTCTGGCGTGCGATGCCATTCGTGAAGCCTTGAAGGGATTCGCATGATCGCTATAGCCATGAGTGGCGGCGTCGACTCGTCGGCAGCTGCGGCGTTACTCTGCAATCAGGGCGAGGAAATCGTCGGACTCTCCATGCAACTATGGAATCAGCGGCGGTCTCCAGCTTCGCAGAAGAACGGCGAAGAATCCGCCGAATCCGAAGTTGCCCGTGCCGGCCGCTGCTGCTCGATCGACGATATCTGGGATGCGCGCCGCGTGGCGACCCATCTCGGGATACCGTTTTATGTCCTCAACCTCGAGAATCAATTTGAAGAGACGGTCGTCGCGCCGTTCGTGGCCAGCTACATTCGCGGAGAGACGCCGAGCCCGTGCATTCTCTGCAACAACTTCGTGAAGTTCCACCACCTGGTTGATCGCGCGGCAAGCATCGGCGCGGATCGTGTGGCGACAGGGCACTACGCACGCGTGCGATTCGATGAGGCTCTCGGGCGCTGGCTGCTGCTGCGAGGCAAGGATCGGAAGAAGGACCAGTCGTACTTTCTGTTTGGTCTCACACAGGATCAATTGTCAAAGACAGTGTTCCCCCTGGGCGAACTGACGAAGCATGAAGTTCGCGAAATTGCCCGGCAGGCAGGTTTGCCAACTTTCGACAAGGCAGAGTCTCAGGAAATCTGTTTCGTTCAGGGAAACTCGTACGCCGAGTTCGTGGAACAGTACGCAGGAATCGAGGCGACATCGCCGGGCCCCATCGTCGACGCCCAGGGCGGGGTTGTGGGCACGCATGCGGGCATCCACAAATTCACCGTGGGACAGCGGAAGGGTCTGGTGGCAACGGGCCGCGCGCAATATGTTGTAAAAATCGAGCCAGCCGCAAATCGCATTGTCATTGGCGAAGACTGCGAACTTGGCCAGCGGCGATTCGCAGTAAGGGATGCAAACTGGATTGCGATTGAAAAACCCGTCGAGCCGATTCGGTGCGAGGTTCAGATTCGAAATCGATTTGAACCGCGATATGCAACAGTCGGCATCGAGGATGGACAGGTCATTGTGGAATTCGATGAACCGCAGCGCGCAGTGACGCCCGGACAGGGTGCGGTCTTCTACTGGGAGGACGTTGTGGTCGGTGGCGGCTGGATCAAGAGCGCCAATTGAACTACTTCAATTACTTCACCGAAATCGAAAATTTCTATCAGACCAAACGCGAGACCTTCACGCTGGTCTCGTCCCTCGACTGGGTCCTCATTGAAAACTGGAAGGAACAGGGCATTCCTCTGGAAGTGGTACTCAAGGGCATTGACCGGGCCTTTTCCAAGGCGAAACGCCGGATCAATTCGCTGGCGTACTGCATACGAGCTGTCGACGAAGTACTCCACGAACAAAAGGAAACGCGCATCGAACGGCCGAATCTCCCTGAAATCCCGCAAGATGAAGTTCAGGCGTTTCTTGAGAAGATTGCGGGAAGAACATCGACACTGAACCCGGTTTTTCCAGAGTTCTCATCGAGAATCACGTCAATCAGCGATGCAGTTCGCGTCGTTGACACATCAAACTTTCGCGAGGCCGAACAAGCCCTTAACGCTCTTGAAGAAAAACTCATTGCGATTCTGAAGGTGGCTTCTGACGAATCCACGATGCGCGAGATTCAAGGCGGAGTGGAAGCCGATCTCGCCCCGTGCCGTGCGACAATGACCACCGAACAACTATCCATGCTCGAACAGCAACTGTGGCGCCGGAAGCTGATGGAGCGTTACAACCTCGAGCGCCTGAGTCTGTTCTATCTGATCTGATGCAAGTCACAATTGAAAAAATGGTTTATGGCGGAGCGGGTCTGGTCCGCACCGACGACGGCGTCCTCTTTGTCCCGCGCACCGCGCCTGGCGATGTGGTCGAAGTTGAAATTTACGATCGAAAGAAGGATTACTCCTCCGCTCGTGTGACCTCTATTGTTCAGCCGTCACCGGATCGGCAATCTCCGGATTGTCCCAACTATGAAACTGCCGGCTGCTGTCACTGGCAGCATATTCGTTACGACCGGCAACTTCAGATCAAGGAGGCCGTGCTGCGGGAAACCCTGCAACGTGCCGGCCGCATTGCCTGGGAAGGGCCAATCCGCGTTATCAGCGGACCCGACCGGAATTACCGTCTGCGCGCCACGTTTCATGTGCGCGATCGCCGCGTGGGTTTTGTTCGCGAACTAAGCAACACCGTTGTCCCCATTCAGGAGTGCAGTTCGCTGGTTCCTGAGCTGAATGCATTCATTCCGGACGCCAACAGGCTGCTGGCATCCTTCGATAAGGTGGAAGAAATTCGCGCCGTGTCCGGCCCCGCAGTGGCGGCAACATTCGACGGACGATCGACGGGAATGGAAAATCCACGCATTCGCGTGAATGACTTTGTGTTCGACATGCATCCGGACGCATTTTTTCAATCCAATCGATTTCTGCTGGAGCAGTTCATGGACGAAGTCCTGGACCAGGCCGGAGCGACTCCGAAGTACGTGCTGGATCTGTTTTGCGGCAGTGGGTTTTTTTCGATTCCGGTGGCGAAGCGAGCGATAGAGCTGCTTGGCGTGGAGTCGAGCCGGATTGCGGTGCGTGAAGGACGACTCAATGCGGATCTGAACCGCATTGAGAACCTGCAGTTCGTCGAGCGCGAAGTCGAAACCGCGTTGAAGGATGCTGACGTGAAGCCGGATCTCTTGCTGCTGAATCCGCCGAGAACCGGATGCGGCAAACAAACGGCGCAGATCATCGCGAAGATGATGGTGCCGCGAATCGTGTATGTGTCGTGCAATCCGAGTACGTTTGCGCCCGAAGCTGCGGTATTTCTCAAACAAGGCTACAAACTGGAACGCATCACGATGATCGATCAGTTTCCCAACACCTACCACATCGAAATGATTGCGGCTTTCAGCTTGCAATAGATGCTGACAACAGCGAATGAAGTTTTCATCTGAATTCGCTATACTTCCTGAGCCCTTTGCAGTTCGAACGAGGACTGCATGGTTCCTTTACTCTTCCCTCTTGTCGCTCTGATTTCCGGCATTCTCACGGGTCCGTATCTGAGTCCAAACCCCGTGTGGATATGTCTCTTCCTGTCGATTATCCCTGGTATCGCCCGACGTCCGCTTTTGCTGCTGCCGGTGTTTCTGCTTGGCGCTGGACTGCGTTCTGCAGTCCCAACTGTCCCTCCGGACCCGGGAATCGATGCCGTCCGGCTTGTCGGAAAGGTCGCGCGTGCGCCCGACTGGCGGGGACTGGGCGTATACCTCGATGTTCAGATACTCCGTATTGATGGACGACCGTACCGAGGGCGCGCGCGTCTTACGGAGTTTCTCGACAATCCGGAGAAAATTCAGCTTTTTAAAGCGCTCGATATTGGAACTGGAGACCAGCTCGAAATAGTTGTCGCGCTGCGGCGGCCTTCAACCTATCGCGACCCGGGAGTCTTCGACTTTCGCCAGCACCTCGAACGCGAAGGCATCTACTGGACAGGAACGGTGCGGAACCCTCGTTTGATCACGGTCCTGGGCCGTGGATGGCATGGCCCTGATCGCGTCCATCGGTGGGTTGAGGATCGAATCTCCAGGCATTTCGACGACGACAATATTCGAGGCCTGGTGATGGGTATGGTGCTTGGACGCACCGCCGGGCTTTCTGCCGAAACGCAACGTCAATTCCAGGCTGGAGGCGTATTTCATCTCGTTGTCGTTTCGGGCTTCAACATTGCGGTCATCGCGGCAGGCGCTGTATGGATTGGCCATTTCATCACCCGAAGACGAGGAAGAAGGCTGATTCTTACTCTTATCGCGGTCGCGGCATATACCCTGCTCGTTGGCTGGCAAATGCCAGTTGTCCGAGCTGCGATCATGGCGTGTGTTTTTATAGTGGGTCGAGCGCTGGATCGAGGACACTCTCCCTTGAATGCGGCGGCATTGTCCGCGTTCGTTCTTCTTCTGATCGAACCATTGGCGATTACAGACCAGAGTTTCCAGATGACGTTTGCGGCGGTGATTGCGGTCCTCGGAATTGGGATGCCTGCAATCGAATGGGTATTCGAGAAGTGGAACCTGCGATTGCGCCAGTTCGACGATATCGACCGGGACGGATTACTGGATGCAGATATTGCGGACTGGCGAGTGTCCCGCCGGATGTGGTGCGAGCTCCATGGCGTTCCTCGAGTTTTCATAACGGCACCCATTCGAGGAATCCAATTCATATGCGAGGCGTTCCTTGCGACGATTGGCGTTGAGGCTGTCTTTATCTATTTCATGGTGGACTCGTTTCATCGAATGGCCCCGATATCTCCCCTCCTGAATGTTCCGGCAGGATTGATCGCGGCGGCAATTACGCCTCTGGGGTTGCTTTTGATCGTGTTGCCTCGCGTAGCTGCAATACCTGTGGCATGGGGCATACGCCTGCTGACGCGCATTCTGTTATGGACTCTACGGACAGGCCTGGGAGTACCACACACTTCGTTTCGGGTCCCTTCGGCGCCTTCCGGAATGTGGGTGCTTTATGGAACGGTGGTAGTACTGGTCGTTTTGGCAATTCATCGGAGATTGAAGTTGCCTTGTGTAGCCGGGACGGCCCTTGCGGCAGGAATTCTAACTGTGATGGCGCTGGCAGATTTTTCTCCGAGACCGCCACATGATGTCGTTGTGACGTTTCTCGATGTGGGCCAGGGAGACTCCATCCTGGTGGAGTTTCCGGACGGCAGGCGAATGCTCATTGATGGAGGTGGTGTCGCCGCGGGAAGATTTCTCGGCCTTCGAGACGAAAGCACGTTTTCGATCGGGGAAGATGTTGTGAGTGCGTACTTGTTCTCGCGGGGAATTCGACGTCTCGACACCGTCGTGCTGACGCACGCACACAACGATCATCTGGATGGATTGTTCGATGTTGTGGCCAATTTCCAAATCGGGAACGTTTGGCTTGGAAATAATCCGATGATTCCACCCTACCAGGCATTTCTGGGGCTGCTGCAGGATCGGAGAATCCCAATTCGCTGGGTCTCAGCCGGCGACCGGATTGGCGAGTTCACAGTGCTCCACCCGCCGGCGGACTATAGAGTTCGCAAGACTGCACAAAACAACGACTCGGTGGTTTTGCTTTTGGACACGGGTCGGCAGACAGCCCTGTTTACCGGTGACCTCGAAATCGCGATCAATACCCCGGACTTCGTAAACGTCCTGAAAGTGCCTCACCACGGAAGCGGCGGCACGAAGTTGAGAGTTCGATCCAATGTGCGGATTATTTCGGTGGGGGCCAATAACCCGTTTGGGCATCCTGCCAGATCCGCTTTGCCGGCATTGAGAACCGATCAGCTTGGGGCGATTCAGGTCACACTTTCCGGCGAGCGACCCGTGGTGGAACAGAGTCGGTAAGCAATTGGTCCTGTTGAAATTCTGCGGTTTATAGAGGTTGACTCCAAACTGGCCCATGGACTAATCTGGCCGAGGATTCTCTCGCCACTAGAACACGATCGCAGCGGCTCTGTTTTAGTGGCTTTTCTTTTAGGAGCAAATTTTGAAACTGGGCCACATCGTGATTTTGATCGCCGCTGTTCTGGCAAGCTCCTGCCATTCCTCGGTACAAAAGCAAATTCCTCAGGCACAGGTGGCTGTGCCTGTTTCGCCGCAATCGGCATTACCACCCGCGTCATTGCCCGCATTTCCCCGCCCAGTACCGGTAGAGGCACCGGTTGCTTCGGTTCTTCCCTCAGAAAATGCCGTGGATCCAGTAGGCCTTGCCATCGTGGAATCCAGAATGAGATTTGAAAAAGGCCAGGACCTGTATCAGAACGGGTTCATGGTCCGCGCGAAGGACGAGTTTGATGGCGCGGTAGATATCCTTCTCGATTCGTCGGCAAAAAATCCTCAGAATGCGCGACTCCAACACGAACTCCTGAGCCTGGTTACAAAGGTTCACACCATGGAGGTAGCCGCCATACAAAACGGTGACGGATTTACCGAGCCGACCGGAGACCACGCGGCGATTGACGATCTCCAGAACGTCACGTTTCCTCCAGTGATCGATCCCAGGTTGAAACAAGTCGCCGAAGAAGAGGTCGAAAACCACAGCCACGATTTACCCATTGTCGTGAACGACCGGGTGCTTGGGTTTCTGGAGTACTACCAGAACGGCAGAGGTCGAAATTCCATCATCGCCGGGCTCGAACGAATGGGAATGTACCGCCCCATGATTCAAGGGATTCTGGACGAAGAAGGGGTGCCGCTGGACCTGATCTACCTTTGTCAGGCCGAAAGCGCTTTCCTCCCTCGCGCTTTGTCCAGAGCCTCGGCAAAGGGAATGTGGCAGTTCATCTCCTCGCGAGGCGCCGAATACGGTCTGAACCAGACCTGGTGGGTCGATGAGCGTTCGGACCCGGAAAAGTCCACCCACGCGGCGGCGCGTCATCTGAAGGATCTGTATTCAGAGTTTGGCGACTGGTATCTCGCAATGGCGGCGTACAACGCTGGACCTCAACGAATAAAGAACGCGCTCGAAAAGACGGGTGGAACAACGTTCTGGGACCTGGCCGATAAGAAAGTCCTGCCGAAAGAAACCATAAACTATGTCCCCAACATTCTTGCTCTGGCCATCATTGGATCGGACCCGGTTAAATATGGATTCGATATCAAGCCGCAGGACCCGCTGGAAACGGATCGAGTCACTGTCGACAAGGCCACGGACCTGCGCGTCATCGCGGAAGCCATTGGTGTCCCTTTGGCAGACCTGCGCGGTCTCAACGGCCAGCTCCTGCAGATGACGACTCCTCCAAACGATCCCGATTTCGAACTAATCCTCCCCAAAGGTTATGCGGAAGCATTTGCGGAAAAAGTGGCGGATATGCCGGTCAGCGAGCGTATCCGGTTCCTGTATCACCAGGTGAGTAAGGGAGAAACCCTTTCGGTAATCGCCAAGAAGTACGGGGCCACGGTCGCCGCATTGCGACAAACCAATAATCTGACTCCCAAAAGTATACTGGCTACCGGCCAAACTTTGATGATCCCCAGCAGTGGCGTGGTCGCCCCGAGACCTTCGACTTCCTCAAGCGCAAAATCGGCGGCAGCAAAATCGGCGACCAGCGGCAGATCCACTTCTTCCACAACGACAACTTCCTATACGGTTCGGAAGGGTGATAATCTCTCCGATATTGCGACCCGATTTCATGTGACCGTTGCAGATTTGAAAAAGTGGAATAATCTCAGCTCGAACCAGATCCTTGCCGGCAGAAAGCTGATCGTGGCGCAGGCGGCCGCTTCATCCGGTACCGAACCACGTAAGGTGGTTCATCAGGTGCAAAAGGGAGAAACTCTGGGCAAGATCGCCAGCGAGTATAGAACGACAGTGGATGACATACTTTCCTGGAACGCCAGGAACGACCTTTCCGTCTTGCATCCCGGAGACCAGATAACGCTGTTTGTCAGTGGTACAAACTGATCTGCTACCTTTCCAAAGGCACGGCGTCTAACGACCGTAATCATGGAAGCAATCTTGAGAAGGGCCGAACAACGCGCACACGATTCCGATGAAGAAAAGCTCCTGATTGAACAGGCGCAGAGTGGCGATCGGATGGCTTTTGAGGAGCTCATTCGAAGGCATGACCGGGAAATCCTGCGTCTTGCCTTCCATATGCTTGGAAATCGCGAGGAAGCACGTGAAGTATTCCAGGAGACTTTCCTGAAGGCTTACCGCTCCCTGAGCCGCTTTCGCTTTGAATCGAGCTTTTACACCTGGATCTACCGAATTGCCACGAACGTCGGACTGGACCACCTTCGCAAGCGTCAAACCCTGAAGGAGGAAGTTTCCTACGAATCCGACAGCGAGGCCCACCCGGACAGGCCTGCCCTCAAGGACACTCTGGCCGCCACTACCTATTACAGCAATCCCGAACGCCGGTTGTACGGCAAGGAGGTTGGGGCCAGAATTCAGGAGGCACTAAAAACCCTTTCCGAAAAAGAACGTCTTGTATTTGAATTGAGGCATTATCAGGGGCTGCGCCTTAAGATGATCGGCGAAATCATGGGGAGCACCGAGGAGACTGCCAAAAACTACCTCTTCAGGGCAACCCAGAAACTTAGATCTCACCTCAGTGCAGTGTGAGAATCCATATCACGGTATTTGATTTTTATGGCAGTCGCGGAATGTAAGGAAAATCAGGATCGAATTGTGTTGTTCCTTTACGAGGAACTCACCGAGCGTGAACAAACCGAACTGGAAAATCACCTTCAGGAATGCGGAGTTTGTAACGATTCGTTTGAACAGCAGAAGAGCTTCCATGCGGCACTCGCAGAAGATACCGGGCCGTGGAACGTCCCATCAGACCTCCTGGTCGAATCTCGCCGAGCTCTGGCTAATGAACTGGATCGTATCGAACGGAAGCCCTGGAGCAGAGGGTGGTGGCGCTTACCCGCATTTTCGTTTGTTGTCACACCGATGCGGCTTCTGGAATGGACGACACTGGTTGCCGTGGGACTTGCAGCTGGCGTCTACCTGAATTCGTCGGTGCTGCGCACTGGTTCTTCACCGTCACCGATTGCTTCCTTGCCGGGCACCCCCGGTTCGGGATCTGAAACCGTTTCCAACCTGAGGATCGTCAATTCGGATGCAACCGGTAACGTCGAATTGGCAGGAGACATGGTTCGGCCCATGCATTTCCAAGGCAATATCATGGATGAATCCGTCCAACAACTGCTCGTAGGGGCAATGCGGGATGGACGGAATCCAAGTTCGCGGATGAGCGCGGTTGAATTATTGTCCCGACAGCCCGATAGCCGCCAGGTAAAAGAGGCATTGATTCGTGCCTTGATCGAGGACGATAATCTCGGGGTTCGGCTCAAAGCGCTGCAAATCCTGAAGCCGTTTGCCAATAAGGACAAGGACGTTCAGGCCGCATTTATGAATGCGCTGGCTTATGACGAGGCGGCGGGAGTTCGTGTCCAGGCAATCGAAGCGCTCAGGCCTTTTGCGCATGATGACTCCGTTTCAAAAACTGTACAGGAAGTCACAAAGGACGACGATAATCCATACATCAAGCTTCAAGCGATCCAGTTCGTGGGGAATGGCCAGTGAGAATTGCGAATAAAATTCCGAAGGCATCTACATCCGTACTCGTACTTATATTCTGCTTGATTCCTCCTGCCCTCTATGCACGGTGTCCGATTCCTGCAAACGGCACTCTGGAAGTCGTCGCGCCAGCCGGTAACCTGATCATCGATACGTCGGGAACGGACGGCGTCGACTGGGATGTCACAGGGAATCAAATCAGCGCAAAGCAATCGTGCAATGGAAGTGTCGTCCACATTGAGGGCACTGCTTCCGGGGGCGCCGTGAGGCCCATACCGGATTGGCATATCAAGGTTCCGAGGACCGTCATTCTCGACCTGGTCACTCATGCGGGGAGCATCACCATCGGAAACTCCGACAGTAAGATCAATGCCCGTACCGGTGGAGGAGATGTTCTCGTCGGCAACGTCAACGGCGAAATGTCGATCATGAGCCGGGCCGGAAACATCCGCGCGGGAGATATCGGAAGCAATGCGGATATTCGAAGTTCCGAGGGTGGAAACCTTGTACTCGGGAACGTAAAGGGCGAAGTCACTGCATGGACTCTCGCGGGAGACATCACGATTAGTAGTGCCCAGAAGGTTGCCAGCGCCATCACCGGTGGCGGGAATATGCTGATCAGCAGAGTTTTTGGCTCATTCAAGGGTAAGAGCGATGCGGGCAGCATACGCATCCTTGAAGCCGGTTCCTCGGTCGAGGCAACCACGGGATCCGGAAGTATCTATCTGAAACTGGTTCCTAATAGACAGTCTGGTGAACTTCACGTGAATCTGGAAGCGGGAACAGGAGACATCCAGTTATGGCTGCCTACGGGAATGAAAGCTGACATTCAGGCAACCGCCCAGGGCTCCCAGATCCATTCCGATTTCCCCCTGGTGGCTCAGGCGCCGCGCGGAAGTATCCGCGGACTGCCTTCGAACATCGACCCCGGAATCAAGGTGCCTCCCGGAATGACATTTGCAGCACCGCCGTCATCGTTTCAAACGACCGAGACGGGTCAGCGCAACGGTGGAGGCAATCCGATTCATCTGCGCACCACGGTAGGCAAAGTCGAGATCAAGCTCTTCAATTAGTTCTTCTTCTCGCCGCGAACGACCGCAACGCGCAGCAATGCGGGATCCAGATATTTTCGAACGACATCCTGCACCATCTTCGGAGTAACCTGACGGATTTGATCGCTGTACTTTGTCACGGAAGGAGCCCCCGCGCCGGAAAAGACCGCCCTCGCATACTCCAGAACCATCGAATTGTGGGTCTGCATACTCATTTCATAACTGCCAACCGAATACGCTATGGCCTTCTTCACTTCGGTATCGGTAACTCCGTCTTTGCGGATTCTTTCAATCTCCTGTTCCAGAGCCGCCCGAACGGCATTTTCATTTTCCGGGGAGAATGCCGAATACGTATAAACAGCACCGCCCCGAGCAAAAAACGAATTTGCCGTTAATACGGTATAAGCCAGGCCCTGCTTTTCTCGAATCACATCGAAGAATCTGCCCCCCAATCCGGAGACGATGTTCTGGAACACCACAAGGGCGTACCTCTCCGAAGTCGTCAAGGTAGCACCCGGAAATCCATATACCAGCGCGGTCTGCTGGCGGCTCATCGATTCCACGGTTTCGCGATTGGGAATCACGGACGCCGCTGAATTTGCGGCAGGAAGTTTTGAGAGCACGCGCTCGGCCATGTCCTCGTTCGTCAGCCTGTCTGAGAGAGGAGCAACCAGCGATGTTCCATTCGTGTCGCCGGCGATAACAATCAGCGGCTGAACCTTTCTTTCGTTGGATTCAAACCACTTTCGAACGTCATCGGTACTGAGCTTCCCCACTGTGTCCGAAGTCCCAACCGCAGCGCGGGAGTACGGGTGACTCCCGAACAAAGTCTGCATGAAAAGGCGAACCGGAAACGCGTAGGTATCGTCGCGCAGGTTCCGTATTTTGGACAATTGAAGTACTTTTTCGCGGTCGACTTCCTTCGGATCGAATTTAGGCTGCTGCAGTACGGCCATTAATATGTCGAGCGCCTGCCCCATTCTTCCGCTCAGACCTTCCACGATATATCCGAAAAAATCCGGATCGTTGATCACCTGAATGCTGGCTCCGGCATTCTCCAGACGGCGCGCAATATCGGACGAGCCGAGTTGATTTGTTCCACGAAGTGCGGACTGCAGCATCAGCTCCGTTATTCCTGAGTTTTCGGCAGTTTCGTAGAGGCGGCCACCGGGATAAAAAATTCCAAAAGACACAAGGGGCAGACGATGATCTTCGACGATGTAAACCTCCGGTCCACGCAGAATGGACCGCTTTTCAACGGGCTTAATAGCCTCCACTGTAATCGAGCTGTTCATTTCCGGAATTCGTACGCTCACCGGTAGTTCGGATTCTTTGCGTTGCGGCGTCGCTTCCGCGACTTTAGCAAGAATGCTGCGGCGGTAGTCCTCACTCGTGACCAGACTGTTTTCGCCGGAAGTCGGAAGGTACAGAAAGGCGCTTAGATTTTCCGAAATCAGATATTTATTCACCACGTCAACGACCTGCTGCGCTGTGACTTTCTGGATATCCGCCAGATATGCCGCCGATCGTTTCCAGTTTCCAAGCGCCTCGTTCTCTGCAAGGTCCTTGCCGACACCATCGACGGTTTCCAGTTGCGATAAGTATTCCTGCGCGATCTGCGCTTTCGCACGAGCGACGGTCTCGTTTGTCAGGCCCGACTGTTTGATACTCTCCAGTTCTGCGAGAATTCCGACTTGTGCATCCAGAGGCGTTGCCGTCTCAACGTCGATTTCGAAGAATCCCAGATCCACGAATGCGTTGGCCGATGCCGATGCACTTGTGATCAAACCCTTCTCGTCGCGCAAATGTTGATTCAGCCGGCCGGATCGGCCATCGGCAAGGATGGAAGCAAGCACTTCCAATGCTCGAGTTTCCAGCGAGAGAATTCCAGGCGTATGGAATCCGATCGCGACTCGCGGCTGTTCAATTGGACCGCGTTGATATCCGAAGCGAATGCCTGTTTGTTCCGGTTCGCGCGGTGACACATCACGATCGAGCTTTACGCCCACAATCGGCAATGCGACGGGTGTCTGCGCATCTCCACCATAGAGGCGGACAACCTCTGCGAGCATCTGGTCGCGATCAATCGGGCCGACGATCGTCAGGATAATGTTGGATGGCCTGTAGTAGCGCTTAAAGTAAGCGACAAGGTCGCCCCGCGTGAGTGCTCGAAGTCCGGATTCAGTCCCAATCCTCCATCGCTTCATCCGGTGCTGCTGAAAAGCAACTTCGTACAATTTTTCCGACGCCACGGCAGAAGGGTTGTCCAGCTTGCGATTGTTTTCCTGGATCACCACTTCGATTTCGCGTTTGAGTTCATCGTTGTCGAAGGAAGAATTCCAGAGGGCGTCGGCCTGGATTTCCAGTGCTTTGATCGCGTTCTCGGAGGGAACCACGGTGTAGTAACTGGTGCGCTCGTAGTACGTGGAGGCATTGAGATAACCTCCGAGCGCCTTTGTTTCCCGTGCAACTTCGCCAACGGAACGGCTGGGTGTGCCCTTGAAGAACATGTGCTCGATGACGTGGGAAATTCCGCTGATGCGGTCATCTTCGTCAAAATAACCCACCTTGACCATGGTCGTTATGGCAGTCAGCGGCACAGCCGGATTCTCGCGCACGATGACGGTAAGACCATTCTGCAGAACAACCTTCGTCGTTTGTTCCTGATCTTCACGGAATGTGTACGGGCTCACGATAATCGCTTCTGGCAGACGGACTGGAGTGTTCACTTGTAGTAAGAGCGCCAATACCATCGAAAACATACGTGTAATCCTACAAAAAATGGTTCAGCTCACATCGATCCTGCGAGTGCCATCATCGATATATTCGAGAAATACTCTTGTCGCTCCCGAAGTTTCAAAATTTCCAAGCCGCTCAGCCCATTCCACGATTACTGCAGCCTCGGAATCGTCAAAAATGTCTTCCAATCCAAGTCCGTCCAGCTTTCCGTCTTCGACACGATAAAGATCAATATGGTAGATCCGGATCCGACCCTTGTACTGATTAATGAGAGTAAAAGTCGGACTCGAAACATCATCCACCGCCGCAATTCCAAAACCCGCTGCAAGTCCACGAGTGAATGTGGTCTTGCCCGCGCCGAGATCGCCATAGAGAAGGATGTGCGCGGGAAGGGTCATGGACTCGGCAAGACGGCGAGCAAACGCATAAGTCTCTTCTTCGGATCCTGAAACAATACCCGCCATCACTGCCGCAGCTTTTCCCACGCGGAATGGAGGTATCGGAGAATGTCGGTGGCCACCATTGTTTCCTCTCCGAGTTCTTCGGCGGCGAGATCCCCGGCGAGTCCATGGAGATACACCGCCAGACAAAGTCGTTCGATCACAGTTCCGAAGTGTTCCTGCGCCATAATTCCGGCGATCATGCCGGTGAGGATATCGCCTGAACCTCCGGTCGCCATGCCGGGGTTTCCAGTGATATTGATGTAAACCGAGCCATCGGGAGCCGCGACAACCGTTCGAAATCCCTTCAGGACAACGTATACGTTATTCGTCGTTGCGAAATCGCGGGCAACATCGACGCGATGGAGTGCAACGAACGCGATATCTTTTCCGATAAGCCGGGCCATTTCACCCGGATGCGGAGTGACAATCACAGGGTGCTCGTCTTCACCTCGAAGTTCGTCACGATGGCCGGCGTATGCATTCAAGCCGTCGGCATCCACCACAGTGGGAATCTGAGCCTGTTTAACAACGCTCCGAATCATTTTCTGTATTGACGGTTCCGATCCAAGGCCGGGTCCGATGGCAAGAACCGTTTTCCCAACCAGCAGCAAGACAATAGCCTCGTTTGTATCCGGCAGAGCTTCAGTCATGAGTTCGGGCATCGACGCGGCAACAATTGGAAGAACACTTGCCGGCGTCGCAACGGTCACCAGACCGGCGCCCGAACGCAAAGCAGATTGACCCGCCATTGCTGCGGCACCACTTTTACCGACCGAACCTCCGATGACCAGAACCTTTCCGTAATCTCCCTTGTTGGTTTCTGCCGAACGCGCACGAACTGCCGCGACGAATTCCTCAGGAACAATCAGATCCATTTGAAGCTCGGGCGATTCGAGCAACTCGGCCGGGTTTCCGATATCCGCGAGAATGACATCGCCTGCGTATTCCTGGTTCGGGGAAAGCACGAGACAGGGTTTCACGGCAGTGAAAGTGACGGTCGCATCGGCTTCGACGGCCGGACCGATGGGGTGAGCACTGTCGGCTGGAAGGCCCGAGGGCAAATCAATGGAAATGATCTCCGCTCGCGGAAAATCCTCGCGCAGACTATCAATGACTTCACCGTATAGCCCGCTCACGGGTTTCGTCAGTCCCGTACCCAAAAGCGCGTCAACAATGATGTCCGCATCGAGCAACTCGACCTTTTCTTCGTGCCACTCTTCGGCGTCTCCGATGACGGTGGGCGGATACCCGATGGCTTTCAGGATGTCGAGGTTGGTCCTGGCATCTCCGGCAACATCCTCTTCGCGTCCCAGGAGAAATACGAATGGATAGGTCCCCTTCTGAATCAGCTGGCGAGCCACAACAAATCCGTCGCCGCCGTTGTTCCCCTTTCCGCAAAGAATGCCGATCGTCAGGTCCTGGAGATCCTCGAACCGCTCCTCCAATGCTTCCACGACTCGCATGCCGGCATTTTCCATGAGCAGGATGCTCGGAATCCCGAATTGCTCTGAAGACAACCGGTCAATCTCGCGAATCTGTTTGGCCGTGAGGATTTTCATGATGGATTCGAGGATATGCCATTTTCCTTAGACCAATCCAGACTACTGTTGTCTAAGTCGCGGTTAAGGGGGTTCGGAAAGTACCATGCCAAAAATTACGTTTCTATTCGGGGCCATTATTCTGACTGTAGCTGGAGCACATTTCGTATCGGCGCAAACGGAGCCGAAATCCGAAACACCACCCTCAACCACTTCGGCAAACGTTCCCACACATGTACCGGCAGCACAGCAGGAAAAGAAACTCACGAAGAAGGTTGCTCCGGTTTATCCCAAGGAAGCATTCGACGCAAGGCTGACCGGGATCGTCAATCTCGAAACCACTATCGGCGTCGATGGAAAGGTGACGAACGTTCGCCAGATCGGTAACGCCAATGCCCTGCTGGTGAAGGCTGCCGAAGATGCCGTAAAACAGTGGGTCTACAAGCCAACGACAATCAATGGAATGAAGGTCGAAGTGATCACCATCGTTTCAATCAATTTCAAGGTAGGCGAGTAAGCTCGGTCCGTAACCGGCGCTGTCCAAATGCCGGGTTTTCCACCAGCTTGTTCTCCAAGATGGGATTGAGCTGCGCCAGGATCGTATCGCACTCGCGGAATTTCGGATCACGATTCATCGTTCGCGAAGGTCCGACTCCACCGTGAATTGAATGCGGTTCGACGTGGCTTTTGATGCTTCATCTTCGACCCACAGCTCGAACGTGCCTATGTCCAGCATCACTGTATCGATCTTGTGAACAAGTTCGCCGGCGCCATTCGCACGAAGCCGGAGCGGGTTGTATTCAGTTTTGTCCTGCCGAATCAAATGAGAGATAACAGCACGGTTTGGTGTAAAACCAGTGCCAGTCACGTAAAGGATCTCGCCCGACTTCACGCGAGAGCGGTCCGCTTTTATCACCAGCTTCTGCTGTGCCCATGTCAGTGGACACAACGCCAAAAGAATTGCGGCCAATCGCAGGATGGCAAGACTGGTTCGATGCGCATTACGATCGATATTTAGAATCCGCGACATTCTTTCAGATTATCCCCGTACTTTTTCATTTATTCCAGGGGCTCAATGCATTTGCGCAAGAGGTTGGCCCTGACCCAAATCCTAAATGTCTCAAAAAGCTCCCTGTGTTGGCGGTAGTCGAGGCTTCGGCGATTACGGAATCTTGAACGCTTCTTCGCGGAATACTTTTCGATTGCACCGGATTGTAATCTGTCCTCGCCGCAGCCGGAAAGCAAACGGCCAACGTAGTCGGGATCCGCGATACACGAGAAGCCATTTCAAGTCTCCGGCCGTCGTCGAACACGGCGAATGGAAGTGAGGCCTGAGATTCAGCGCAGACACAAACCTCTGTACGGACATCACTGACGCGCAATTGACCATTTCAGCTGGAAGACCCGCTCCACCGTTTTTTGATACCCTCAGCAGATGTCTTTTCAGCCAGACCTCGACGCCTATTTTGCAAGGATTGGCTACGCCGGCCCGCGCAATCCCACGCTGGAAGTTTTGAATTCCATCGCAGAAGCGCACGTACAGTCGATTCCCTTCGAAAATCTGGACGTACTGCTTCGCCGACCGATCCGCCTTGAGCCGGATGCCATCTTTCAGAAGCTGGTTCTGGATCGTCGGGGCGGATACTGCTTCGAGCAGAACGGCCTACTACTCGAAATATTGGGTACCATCGGATTTCACGTTGCGCCACTCAGCGCGCGCGTGCGATGGCAGCGGCCGCGGGACTTTACGCCTCCGCGAACTCATGTCTTCCTTCGAGTTTCGATTAACGGTGAAAACTGGCTGGTCGATGTCGGAGTTGGTGGCTTGTCCCCCACCTCTGCAATTCGCCTGGAGGAAAGCGGACGTGTGCAAACGACACCGCATGAGCCGCGCCGCATCGTGCGTGAAGACGGCCGGCTGTTTCACCAGGCCCTGCTTGGAGAGCAATGGTGCGATGTCTACGAATTCACTCTGGAGGAAATGCCGCTCATCGATCGTGAGCTCGGGAACTGGTACACCAGTGCTCATCCGGAGTCGCACTTCAGAGATCGCCTGATCGTTGCCCGTGCCGCACCCGAAGGTGTCCGGCTCACGCTGCAGAATGATGAGTTCAGCATTCGTGGACGCGACGGTCGCGCGGACACAAAGAGACTGAACTCGCCTGAAGAACTACTGGAAGTTCTCACAACGCACTTTGGCCTGCACTTTCCTGCAGGTACTCGATTCATGTCGTAAGCCTCCCGTTTAGTTGACAGTGCTTTCGGAAGCCATTAGGGTGTTGCGCATGAAAAGAACTCTCCTTATAGCAGTGTTTCTGCTCACCTGCTTTTCTCACTCGTCCCGGATGGTTGCGTTTGCTTCAGAGAACCGGGTAACGGCGGGAGAATTCCTGATCGATCCGCCAACACTGATCAACCTCGGATTCGAATGGTTCATCGATGGCGACGACAATCGAAATGCAACCGTCGACGTTCGATATCGGAAACGTGGTGAAACTGCTTGGAAGCAGGCACTGCCGCTTCTGCGTATCGGCGGCGAGGAAATCTATAACGGGACACAGCTGGATGTCGTCACTCCCAACATGTTTGCCGGAAGCATTCTAGATCTGGAGCCGGACACGGCCTACGAGTGCACTCTCACACTTTCTGATCCGGATGGCGGCACCGCCGTCAAAACCGTCACGGTCCACACGAGGCCTGAACCGAAGCCTTTCGAAGGCGGACGCGTTTTCCATGTATACCCGCACGGCTACAAGGGACCAAAGCAGGAGCCTTCCTTTGAAGGTCTGCTTTGCGCTTACAACCTCACCTGCTCCGGAACCGACTGGGCTACTGCGGCGCGCCCGCGCGTGAAGGCCGGCGACACGATTCTGGTTCATGCTGGCGTCTATAAGTACGATCGCTACGAATACACGAACAATCTTGCGGTCAGCACCGTCCCGTTTGATGGAACCTACTACCTGACGGCGAGTGGAACCCCGGAGAAGCCCATCGCCATCAAAGGTGCCGGAGATGGCGAGGTGATCTTCGACGGCAACGGGGCCTTCAACCTCTTCAATGTCAAAGCCGCCAACTACAATTACTTTGAAGGCATCACCATTCGAAACACGGAAATCGCAGTCTGGGCGGGTACTCAGTTCATCGTGGGCTCAAAGGGACTGACCGTGAAGCACTGCCGTTTCGAAAATATCGGCATGGGCGTGTATACGAACTATTCCGGATCCAGTAATTTCTACATCGCGGACAACTGGTTCATCGGCAGAAACGACCCCAATCATGTCATCGGATGGAATGGTCCGGACTTCTGGTCGCAGTTTGCGACGGCGGAATCGGGACAGGTGTTCCCTCCGAAAATGCTGTCCTACATTGCGGTGAAGGTCTACGGACCCGGGCACGTCATCGCATACAACTACGTCGCGAACTTTCACGATGGCATCGACATTGAGACCTACGGGAACCCCGATGGTTCATCCGCGGCCGACGGCCCGAAATATCCAACGAAGGAATACTGGGACCGCCGGCCTGTCGCCATCGATTTCTATAACAACTACATGACGAACTTTCACGACAATCCGTTCGAAACCGATGGCGGCATGCACAATGTGCGCGTGCTGAGGAACATGATGATCAACTCCGCCTCGCACGCCCTCTGCAATCAGCCGTCAAATGGCGGCCCCGTGTATTGGATCGGCAACATTGCCTATCACCTTCCGGGCGGATCGACGCGTTTAACGAATGGATCGGCCGGCGTGCTCTTCTACAACAACACCATACTTTCCGAGACCACAGCGCAAGGAGCGTCCAATGTCCATTGGCGCAACAATCTTTTTCTCGGCGAGAATACGACGCCCGCGATATTCGCGGTCAATACATTTACGAATTACTCCTCTTCCGACTACAACGGATTCCGCCCCAATCCCGGCGCGGACTTTTCATTCCAATGGAATTCGCCGCCAGCCACAGCCGTCGCGGATTTCACGGGCCCCGGACATCAGGCTGCCCTTCAGACTCGACGCTTCGCGAAGCTTTCCGACTACAGCCAGGCCACGCATCAGGATGAACACAGTGTCGCTGTGGACTACGACATCTTTATGAATGTGCCGAAGCTCGATCGCAACGATCTTAAGAATGTGCAGAAGGTTTATAAGGCCGAGGACTTCGATTTCAGGCTCAAGCCGAATTCCGCCGCTGTCGACCGCGGTGTCGTGCTCCCCAACGTGAATGAAGGATTCACCGGTCGCGCCCCCGACCTCGGCGCGCTGGAAACAGGCAAACCCATTCCGCACTTTGGCCCGAGGCCATAGATTCCAAGATGAAGAATCAAAGTGCGGGTTTTTACGCACTTTCCGCAGGATATGCCACTGATCCGCGCCATTGACCGCGAAGCTGCACGGAACAACAATCGCTTCTCGGCGATCGTGCTGGGCATCGTCAAGAGCGACACATTTCAGATGAACTCGAAATGAATTTCATCCGATTCGCATCAGCTTGTTCAACTCCGCCATCGTCAACACCCGATCGAGAAAACCAAACTGACCGGTGTCCTTCACCTCTCGCACGGCGTCGAGCAGGCCCGCCATTGCGGCGCGATAGAGCGAGGTTGCGAGGCTGATGCGTCGGACCCCGGCTGCCGCGAGTTCAGTCACCGAAAAAGACTTTCCTCGAATTCCCACCATGAAATTGACCGGCTTCGTCACGGCATTACAGACTGCCCGGACAGCGTCGAGATCCGGCAGGCCGGGGGCGAACAGCACATCTGCGCCCGCAGCCTCAAACGCCTGAAGGCGAAGGATGGTGTCTTTCAGGCTCGGGCCGGGATAGAGCAGATTGTGCGCACGAGCCGTCAGAGCAAACGGAAACGGCAGAGCCTTTGCCGCCTGAGCGGCTGCTGCGATCCGATCGACGGCGAGATTGAATTCGAATAGGGGGCGGTCCGGATTGCCGGTCGAATCTTCGATGGTGCATCCGACCAGTCCTGCTTCGCCCGCAAGTCGAACTGTTTCCGCCACGTCTTCGGGACGGTCGCCGAAGCCCTTTTCCAGATCGGCCGAAACAGGCAAATCCGTCGCGTCGACGATCGATCGTGAATGCGAAAGCGCCTCGTCTCGCGTCAGCTTGCCGTCCTTCATACCCATCGATACTGAGGAAGCCCCGCTCGACGTGGCCAGGGCCTGAAATCCAAGGCCCGCGAGCAACCGCGCGGAACCGACATCCCATGGGTTCGGAATGACGAAAGTGCCGGGACCTTCGTGGAGCGCGCGGAAGCGCAGTGCCTTTTCGTTTTGGGAGATGCTCATGGAAGTAACCTCACAATTATGGAATTAGGAAAATGTTTCGTGCGAATCCCTCGCCCGAAGGGAGAGGGTGGTGCGAAGCACCGGGTGAGGCGTACAAAATAACAAATACTGAAGAAATATTTTCGGTACCCCTCACCCGGCCCTTCGGGCCACCCTCTCCCTTCGGGCGAGGGATTTGCCCAAAATCGCCGGCTCAGAACTGGAATCGCAAACCCACTTCGATTTCTCGAGCGTCCCGCGCACTGGTGGGCGTACCGAAGAACGGAGAAGTCATGATACCGGAAGGTGTGCCGAAATTCGTATGGTTGAACGCATTGGTCATGTTTGCAAACACGTTCAGGTTGGTTCCCGAACCTGTTGCGGCCCCGCCCCTGCCAAAAAAAATGGCTTTCGAGATATTGAAATTGAAAACGACGTACCCTGGCCCTATGACGCTATTGCGGTGCACGCCGGGCGGCCGATCGTTGAAATTCGTATCGAAGTTGTCATCCGATCCGGTCGTAATGTTGTAAGGCGAACCACTGTTCGTCGTCATCGTCCCGGTGAGAAAGACACCGTAAAACAACTTTGAGTTCACGGTCGCGTTGAACTGATGAAGGGGTTGAGTCTGTCTTCCCCAATCGGAGTTCAGATTGTAATTGTCGGAAGGTGTGCTGAATGGACCATCGCTGTCGCCGTATAGAGAGTAGTATCCGTAGCCGGCGCTTATGTTGAATATGCTGAATCGCTGCCGCATATTCACGCTGATGATCTTCGATCGGGACAATGCGGTGGATTCCAGGTTCAGGATATCTCCCTGGCTGGGATCCGATCTCGTGCTCTGGCCGGGGAGAGGGGCATTGAGATTGCGGCCGCGGAACAGATGAACTCCTCGTTTGTATTCATACTTTCCGCTGAGAAAAAGATTGTTCGAGAAAGTCCTTTCAAGCGAGATCGATGAAATCATTTCGTACGGCGCAACAATGTGAGCATCAGTGACTCGAACCGACGTTGGAGGAACGACCGTCACGTCCCCGGACTGGAACGGATCCGGATACGATGGATTGCTGATCACGGTTTGGCTCTGTCGTGTGCCGTCGTACCTCCTCTGGATCTCGACCATCCAGTTTTGCAAGCGCGAATAATAGAACCCCGCTCCACCCCGAATCACAGTGGAATGACCCAGTGCATAGGAAAACCCCGCGCGCGGCGCGACGTTATTGTGATCCCCAAGATTCGTCTGCCAGTCGTAACGGATGCCAAAGTTTGCTATGAATTGCCGCGTCACTTTGAGATCCCCATCGACGAAGGCCGATGTTTCAATCTGGTCGTTGACGAGCAGAGGATCGCCACTATTGACGCGGAATGTCTGAGGCGTGCCGGCCTGATAGGCATCCAGATCCGAAAACGTGAAATTTCCGAGAAAAGTATCCTGAGAAAACGATTGGCTCCTGATGAAACTACTCGATACCCCCGCTCTCCATGTAAGCATCGTTCGCGTTTGTGAAAAAAGGGTGTTGAAGCTGTAGTTCCGGAAGTCGTTCAGGTTCGTGTTCTGAGCACCGCCACTGCTGAATGCTCCCAGAACGTCAATCGAAACAGCATCCGTCACTGGGGTTGTTTCATTGTGATTTTGCCAGGATTCAACATACGTTTCGAAAAGCGTTCTGCTGGAGAACACGGTCACCAGTTTTCCCCACAAGTCCAGATAGTGTTCGTGCCCGTTCGATGCGCGGTCGGGCAGGGTATATCCTCCGACACCCTGATTGCTGCGACGATTTATTCCGTAGCCGAGTCCAAACAGGACAGAATTTTTTTCGGATAGTTGAAGCGTTCCATCGGCGCCGACAGACCGGCCCAGGTACGGGTTCACGACTCCCATGTCGAATGGCCCGTCCAGAGTTATCGCATGAACGGTGCCAACGTTCTGGCTCTCATTCTGATTCGCGTTGGCACTCATTGTCAGTCTGTTTCGAACAACGGGACCGCTGAAGTTGAAATCGAGCTGACGCTCTTTATATGGAGGCTTATTGTCGGCGAACGGATTGCGCGCATTGAGCGCCGCATTCTTGAATCGAATCTGGGCTTCCCCATGATAAGCTCCAACGCCCCCTCGCTGAACCGTTTCAGAACTGGTCGACTGGCCGCTATACCATCCGTGCTCTGCCGTAAATGCGTTGTTGGTGATACGCATGAACTGCGTTTCCTGTTTTGCCGAATTCCCTCCTGTGAGTTTACGGATCAGCTCATCCAGCGTCTGCGCTCCTTCGCCGGCTTCATAGCCTTCCCAGGTCTTGTGCTGTTCCTCTGTCAGACACTCACGGAAACCCTTTCTGAATTCATCAATCATCAATTTGATGCCCGCGACGGCCCGATCGTGTTGATCTCCCTGGACGGGTCCCCCGCGGTAGTCCATTAACTGATTGAGGAGGTCCTCGGAAGCCTGCCGCCGATCCTCAATCAGGACGGCGACAGCCTTCTCCTGTTCCGGAGACAAAGGGGTTCCTGCCTTCTCAAAAACCTCCTTTGCCTGATCGCGAAGTTGGTCGAGCGGGTTTTTGGTAGTGGATTGCTGTTGCTGTGCGACGAGCGGCGTCACAAAGAGCAACAACATGGCGAAAGCGCGTTTCAGGTAACCTCCTGCTAAGACTCCCTCATCCGACAGTTAGATGCTTCAACCCGCCACTTCGTTCCACTCAGGGAACAATATTTTTCATCTGGAACGGAGGACTCTTCACGATCCCGGAAATGATCGACGACCAGCGGTAGTCGTTCGCGGCCGATGCCCTCAAAATGCCGCGGACAGCAGGCATTTCGTAATCATAGAGCCGCCATGCCCGGGCCTTGCGGCCAAGCGCGTACCCGAGAAGCTGCTGCGTCATGCTGGTATAGTACGCGTCCCGAAACTTCAGCAATCCGGCGCGGAATTCGGCCGGACCGTTGAAACGGCTGCCATCCGGGAAGGTGCCGGAGGCGTCGATCATAACCCCTCCATCAAGAATTCTCCATTGCCCGACCCCGTCGAAATTTTCCAGGGCGAGACCCAGCGGATCAAAAATGGCGTGGCAGTTCACGCAGGCTGGATTGGCCTCATGAGCCGCCATCATTTCACGCATCGTACGCGGCGGAGTGCCCGCGGGGTTTCGCAACGGCGGAATGTTGGCCGGCGGATCGGGCGGTGTTGTACCGAAAACGTTTTTCAGAACCCATACTCCTCGCGAGACTGGTGAGGTGCGGCTGGATTGCGATGTGAGAGTGAGGACGCTGCCCTGACCAAAAAGTCCGGCGCGATTGGTGCCAGGCAGGGTCACTCGCCTGAATTCCGCTCCAGAGATATTTGGAATTCCGTAGTGCCGTGCCAGCCGATCGTTCAGGAACGAATAGCTTGCAGTCCACAATTCCTGAGCACCATGATCTTCACGAAGCTGGCTATCCAGGAACATTCTCGTCTCGGTTCTCATCGCCTGGAGCGTTGTCTGATCGATCTGTGAAAAGAAGGCCGGATCGGGACTGCTTTTATCAAGGTTATCCAGATTAAATTTCGGTTCGAAAAAACTCGTCACCAGATTGATCGATTTGGGATCCTGTAGCATGCGCTTCACCTGCCGATCCAGGACAGTTGGGTCATGCAATCGACCTTGTCGCGCATCCTCCAGAAGTGGCGCGTCCGGAGCGCTGCCCCATATGAATGTCGCAATGCGCGTGGCCAGTTCTTCGTCCGTCGCCCGGTCTGCCATCAAAGAGGCATTTGCCGGATACGCCTGATCCAGGGCTGCTTCCAGTCTGGAAACAACAGACTGGAAGGCAGCCTGGTCCGGTCGCGGAAGCCCGGAGGGAGGATCTCGCCGCGAGCGGAGTCTGCGTAGTACGTTTTCCCAAACGGCGGTGTTCTCGCCGACATTCTTTGTGGTCAAAGTATCCAGTGCAAGTCCTCCGACATGACTGGTCTGGTTGTGGCACCGGATGCAGTATTCCTCAAACAACGGGGATGCGACCGCCGATACATCCGTTCCGGCCGGTCTGCCAACACCCTGCGATCTTGCCGGCGATTTCTGAGTCAATACGGCAAGTCGCATTTGCGCCGTCTGTGCCTGCTCCCGCTGTTCCGGATACACGCGCACCACTTCCGCATACAAATCCGCGGCTTCGGGCTGTCCCAGTTTTTCCTGAGACCCGGCAGCGCGGATCAGCGCCTTCGCTGCCAGACTGCGATCCTTGCCGGCTTCCTTCGCGACCTGCAGATAGAGCTCGATGGCCTGCGGCAATTTACCGGCAGCCTGCTCCTGTACCAGCGCGCGCTGGTAAATTTCCTGCGCGTTCTGCGACAGAAGCGATAGCGACAAACCAAGCACTAACAGAACTCCCAGCGTTACTCTTTTCATCATGATGGCCTCCCTGGCGGGTAACGATAGGGCGTAATGACAGTCAAGGTCCTCATGGCGATGTCGCTCATTTGCAAAGTTACCGTAAATCGTTTGTCATGAAATTTCACGGTGAACGAACTGGTATCCGACGCCATGAACGGTTCGGATGTAGACAGGCCGCGCCGGATCCGCTTCGAGCTTGGCTCGAAGCCCGGCAATGTGATTGTCCACGGTGCGAGTGACCGGATACGACTCGACACCCCAGACTTCGTTCAACAGCTCATCGCGAGTGACGACTTCTCCCGTGCGGCTTCCAAGCAGACGGAGGATCGCAAACTCCTTGCGGGTCATTTCAACCGTCTTGCCGCGTCGACGGGCGACATACCGAAGGAAGTCGATTTCAACGTCTCCAAAGCTCAGGTCGTTCGGAAGAGTTTTCGAGGAATTCGTTCGTCGCAGCAGCGCGCGAATCCGTGCCAGCAGTTCCATCACCGAGAAAGGTTTTGTAACGTAGTCGTCGGCGCCGAGGTCCAGGCCGACAACGCGATCGGCCTCCTCGCCTCGAGCGGTCAGCATCAGAATGGGAACCTGTTGACCTTCCGTCCGCAATTTCCGGCACAACTCCAGCCCGGTCATCCGCGGGAGCATGAGGTCGAGCACGATGAGATCCGGATTCTGGGTGTGCTGCAGTTTGTAGCCGGCTTCACCGTCGGTGGCTGTCAGCACGTCGTATTTCTCAAATCTCAAATTGTCGGCCAGGCCGCGAAGGATGGCGGGGTCGTCTTCCACGATGAGAACTTTCGTCATATCGGCTCCTGCATGGGGATTCGAACGGAGAATGTACTGCCATGTCCCACTTCACTCGTGACGCGCACCCTTCCTTTGTGTGCTTCGACAATATGAAGGGCGAGCGTGAGGCCGAGGCCTGTTCCCGCGATGGAATCGGTTTCCGCCGACCTCACGCGGTAAAACTTCTCGAAAATCCGAGACTGGTCTTCACGTGAAATTCCGAGACCATGGTCGACAATGTCGATAAAGGCTTCGTCCCCGCTGCGGCCAACGCGCATCTCAATCTGACGCGCGCTTCCCGAGTACTTCATGGCGTTTGCGAGAAGATTCAGAATCGCCTGTTCCAGTGCGTCCGCGTTTGCCTGAAGCGAGGGTATGTTCTCGTCGATAATTACCGTCAGCGTGAAACCGAGTTGCGACAGCGGATACTGCATGGTTCGTGCCGCAGACCGGACAACATCGGCCAGACAGGTGGGTTGCATGCGATAAACCTTGCTTCCCTGCTCGATTCTGGAAAAATCGAGCACATTATCCACGAGGCGCGAGAGCCGTTCGCTTTCGTTAACAATCGTTCGCAGGTATTCGGAGGTTTGCTGTTCGCCGCCGGCTCGACCCATCACGAGGGTTTCTGCGAACATGCGAATCGCCGTCAGCGGCGTTTTCAATTCGTGCGAAACGCTGGCAACGAAGTGAGACCGCATCTCCGCCATCTGAACCTCTCGATTCACGTCGCGCAAGAGCAGGTATGCGGCAAGCAGCGTTGCACCGATCGTCAGGATCAGCACGGCGGCATACAGAACTCCTGGTACTCCACGCGGAGGCCCAAAGCGGCCAGCCGGCCACCGCACCTGAACGTCGACAAACCCTTCGCCAAGCGGGATCGCATTATCCGTGCGTTCTGCAGTAAGAGTCGCGCCGGCTGGCACGATTCGCGCGGACGACACCGCCATTACCACCGGCGCTGCAAATGGCGTGGGAGATAACACCGTGAGGAGCCACGGATCGTCGCCATATCCAATCCATGAAAGGTCTCCGGGAGCCGAACGGAATGCGACCTTGAGCCGGGCCAACCGATCCTGGCCGTCGTTGGCCAAGGCCATTATCTGTTCCATATCGTGGATCTCGGCGGACAGCTTCCGGTTTGCCTGTTTCCTGCTGTCGTTCGATACAGCGTTCAGCAGGAACCGCAAAAGATAAGCCTCGCTGGGAGACCGCCAATGCGTGACGTTGACTCGATGGATCACGAATTCCCTGGCAGTGGCGAGATCCTGTCCGCTGGTGATGAGACGCTCTGAAGCGTAGAGGCCAAGGGGAATGCCGTCATCATCGGTAACGGCGTCACACTGTTCCAACATCGCATGGTAAATCGTTGCGGCTTCCTTCAGCATCGTGGCTTTTGAAAACGCACGGCCAAGCCACAGCTGCGCTTCGCATTTTTCTGTTGGAGTATGGGCTGCGTCTCGTGCCTCGGTGTAGGCCGCTATCGCGTGCGTTGCATCGTTGGAGCGAAATTCGAAGAACTCGCCGTCCAGCTGATGTTTTGTGAAGTCCGTGCGGGGCACAGGGGAAGCTTGCGTTTTTTCCCAGGGCAGGACCATGCGGTCCTCACCGAAAGGAATAACAAAGACGATCGGCGAGTCCGCCGGAATACCAGGACCGGTTTCGCCGATCAGCCGATTCACTTCCTGCAGCTTGATGGCCTGCAATCGCGCGGAAAGCTCGCGGCGAAGCTGGTCGAGGGCATCACGGCGTTCTTCGGCGGCCCTTCTTTCTCCCAACTCCGTTTCCTGATGCACGACACGCACCGCCAATGTGATCAGGACTGCGGCTGGAATGAGAATCGCCAAAACGAGGAGGAAGATCCGGCGATGGTGCCGGCGAGTATCGCTCTGGTTCACGGCGACATTCTAGATCGCAAAGTGAATGGAATTTGTCACGAAATTGTCTGGAGGGCGAGGAATGAAAGGAAAGGCCCACACCTGTTCAAACTTGAGAGATGTTTCGGGCAAATCCCTCTCCCGAAGGGAGAGGGTGGCACGAAGTGCCGGGTGAGGGGTACAACATGAAAAATAATTTCGTGCGGTCCCCCTCACTCGGCCCGCTGGCGCGGGACACCCTCTCCCTTCGGGAGAGGGATTACGTTCAATGACTGAACAGACGGCTGAAAAAAGGCATGACGATTTCGACGGCGATCAGGATGATGACAATCCACTCCAGCAGTTCCATGCGGCGTGCCGTCACCATATCGGAGATTTTGCCGTAGATTCCATCCAGGGTCTCCAGTTTGCGAATGATAGTTGCGTCCCACTCCACCATATGAAACCGGTCGGTTGCCGCTCTATAGAGACGCGCCAGGTACTGGTCGCCCACAAGCTTGAGCGCATTGTTCACACCTTCGAACAGAATCGCGGAATCGACCTGCCATTGCGCGACGCGCTGCAATTGAGCCGGATCTGAACCGAATGGGAATCGCCCCCAGGGACGCTTCGAGAGCGTTTCATAGGCGAGAGTCAGAGCGCTATCCAGGCGGTAATCCAGATTCCGCATTTCCATCAATTCCACGTTTGCAAATTCCAGTATCGCGATGATGTCTTCCGCTTCCGGATCGATCACGATCGCCGAATTCCAATCGACCACCGTCAGATCATCCCTGCCAAACGAAATCCGCCGCGACATCGCATCGGTGACTTCCCCATCGGAAAGCTCGCGGGTTTCCGCTCGAAGTGTTTGCGCCAGTGTCTGCCGGTGATCGGCAACGATTTCCGTCACGGAAATCGTCGGGCTCAATCCATCAATCTGGTAGATGACGTAGTCTTCCACGAAGTTTGAAACATGCGGTTTGGAAACGGCTCCGTCGATAACCGCGAGGATTTGTTCGACCCGTCTCCGTGAATCTTCAAGGAGAATTGCATTCTCATACAGATCGTGACTCAGTGCGAGCAGGTTCGAAAGTGGACCTGTCAGCGGAATGTCGTAAATGACCGAAGCGCCGCCGAAATCGTAAAGGATCACATCCACGCCGGGGTTCGTATGGAAATTCCCTATGGAAAGGCTCCGTACTTCCTGTGTGATACGCAGTGGCGGCGGCTGATACTGAAAATACTGAGGGGCACGTCGCTTGTGCTTGATCGTTTCCCGCTGCTTGACGTCCTTGATGCGGCGTTCCGCTTCGTTCAGATCGACAGAAAATGCGATGTCGTAGGCCAGAATCGCATGACATGTTCCGCGAACGATACTCGGCATGAGGCTTTGGAGGAGAAGTTACGGCCGGAATTGGCCAGCTACACGTTTAGAATCGCGAAAGCTTTTTCCAGATCCTGGATCGGATCCTTACCCGTGGCCGGCCTGTACTCATGGGCAATGTATCCGGTATAGCCGGTATCCACGATCGCCTGCGCGATAAAACGGTAATTGAGTTCCTGGGTTTCGTCGATTTCGTTCCGGCCCGGGACACCGGCGACGTGGAAGTGGGCAATCTTGTCGATGTTGTCCCGCAGTCCACGCACCACATCGCCATCGGCGATTTGAACATGGTAGATATCGTAGACGATTCGGATGTAGGGGGAAT
>Ga0163163_10000628_pt1 | contig 30437 bp, 24 predicted proteins | sample S65metaG_FD_119766 | JGI IMG/M metagenome (GOLD analysis project Ga0163163, IMG submission 119766) | Switchgrass rhizosphere microbial communities from Kellogg Biological Station, Michigan, USA - S6-5 metaG | ecosystem: Host-associated > Plants > Roots > Rhizosphere > Soil | place: USA... | reverse complement strand
CTTCCCCTCGTCGACCACGATCTCGCCATTCACCAGCACATAGTCGACACCCGTCGGCACCGCGACCGGATTCTCATACGTCGCATTGTCCTGGATCCGATCGAAATCGAAGACCGTCAGGTCAGCCCACAAGCCTTCTCGCAAAGCCCCGCGGTCGAACATGCGCATGCGCGTCGCCGGCAGCGACGTCAGCTTGCGCACCGCATCCTCGAGCGTGATCACCTTGCGCTTGCGCACGTACTCCGCGATCAGGCGCGGGAAATTCCCATATGCACGCGGATGCGGCAGGCCGATCGCATCCATCTCGCCGAGGCGCTCCGCTGCGCCCGAATCGCTGCCGATTGCCATCCACGGCGCCTTGAGCGCCGTCTGGATGTCGTCCTCGCTCATCATGAAGAACAGCGCCATGGCGCGGTTCCTCGGCGCGGCCTTGAGCAGAATGTCCCAGGCGACGTCGGCCGGATCGCGGCCGAGCTCCTTGCCGATGTACTCGAAGCTCTTGTAGCGATACTTGTCGTAGCGCTCGTCGAAGGCATTCGCCAGCACGACGTGATCCCAGCCGCCGGATGCGTGCACGAGATTCGACCAGCCCGGCTGCGAACCAGCCTGTAGCTCACGCTTGAGCCGCTCGCGAACGCGCGGACTGCGGAGTTGCTTCAAGCCCTGATCGACGCCGCGCTCCCACACCCAATTCGGAACCGTGATGTCCAAGCCGGTACCGCCGGCGGCGTAAAGATACATGTCGGCGGCGATGTTCACGCCGCGCGCACGAGCGCCGTCGATCAACGTAAGCGCCTGCGGCACGAGCTGTCCCCAGCCCGGCTGATACGCGCCCTTGAAGTGAAACACTTCCACCTGGATGCCGGCCTGCTCGCCGATCTGGATCGACTCGCCGATCGCCGTCAGCAGCCCTGCGCTCTCGTCACGCATGTGACTCGCGTAGATGCCGTCGTACTGCGCGGCGACTTTCGCGAGCTCGACCAGATCCTGCGTCGATTGGAAACTGTCGGGCGGATAGATCAGTGCGGTCGCGATACCGACGGCGCCGGCGCGCATTGCAGTCGCGACCAGCTCCTTCATTTTCTCCAGCTGGGCCGGTGTCGGCGCGCCTGACCCCTCGCCCATGACGGCGACGCGCGCCTGCGCCGAGCTGTAATAGGTGCCGAAGTTGAGCGAGATGCCGCTCTTCTCCAGGCCGCGAAAGTAAGCGTCGATCTCCGCGGCCGGCACCGGCGTGCCGCCCTCGCCTGCAATCGCGCTCGTCACGCCCTGCAACAGCTTGTTCTCCGCGAGACCTGCACGTTGCAGCACCTCGCCGGATTGATCCATCAGATCGATCCAGCCCGGCGATACATAGTGATCGTGCGCGTCGATCTCGCGGCGGCCGCGGCCCTCGCAGCGTCCGATTTCGGCAATTCGTCCGTCTTTGATGGCGATGTTCGCGCGCACCCACGGATTGCCGAGGCCGTCGAGCAACCGACCGTTGCGGATCACGACGTCGTAGGTGGATTCCTCAGCCATGGCGGATGTCGCGGCAATCGTTGCGACGCAAATTGCCATGGCCAGCGCGAAAACCCGAAAAAATCGTTCCATGAGAAAAATAGTACCAAAAGAAAAATTGACCCATATGGAAAATTTAATATAAATTCGGAAACTACCTTTCGACGGTCCGCTGCAGGGGGAAATCGCATGACCGCAGTCTCACGCTCCGTTCTGTTTCCTTTCACCGCCCTTCTCACCACCGCTGCATTGCATGCGCCGTACGCCAACGCGGCCGAAACGCCCCCCCGCGACATGCAGGTGTTGCAGGAGGTCATCGTCACTGCCACCAAGCGCAGCGAGCGCCTGCAGGATGTCCCGATCGCGGTCTCCGCGATCACCTCTGAGGACATCACGACACGCGGCTTCACCAACTACGCCGACATGCTGAACTCCATCCCCGGCGTCTACTTCCAGGACCTGGCCGCCGGTGCCGGCACGATCCGCATCCGCGGCATCAGCGCCTCTGAGGGCGGTGTCCCGTCGACGACCGCGACCTATTTCGGCGAGACCGTCACCAGCGTGCTCACGAATCATGGCGGCAAGCCGAACCTGCGCCTGGTCGATATCGATCGCGTCGAAGTGCTGCGCGGTCCGCAGGGCACGCTGTTCGGCGCCAGCGCGCTGGCCGGCGTCGTACGCGTCATTCCGAAGGCGCCGAACCTGCAGGAGTTCCAGGCAGACGTCGGTGTGCGCGGCTTCACCACCGCGCACTCGGGCGACGCGAGCTATCACGCCGAAGCAGCCGTCAACTTCCCGCTCATCACCGACAAGCTGGCGCTGCGCGTGGTCGGCTACAAAGACGATATCGCCGGCTACATCGACAACACTTTCGCCGGCCAGCCGGAGATCGACTGGAGCGCCGGGCTCGGCTTGCCGGACGGCTCGCTGGTCAGCCCGGCGATCGCAGCGTTCAAGCGCGAAGACATCAATTCCGAGGACACCTGGGGCGCACGCGGCACGCTGACCTGGCAGGCGACCGATCGCCTGAAGTTCGAGCTGATGCACGCGACGCAGGACGTCGAGGTCAACAGCGAACAGTTCACCGATCCCCTCGGCGCCGGCGACTATGACCAGAGCCGCGGGCTGGATCCATTCGAGCAAGGCGGCAACGGCGAACGCCTGGACGTCGACAGCCTGGTCATCAGCTACGACTGGGATGCCGTGTCGCTGCTCTCGGCGAGCAGCTGGACGGAGATGAAGCGCTTCGGCAACCAGGACATCGCGTTCCTGGCGGCGGCCAGCGGCTTGCCGCCGCTGCCGTGGGGCCTGCACGACACCAGCGAAGGCGAGGTGTTCACGCAGGAAGTGCGGCTGCAGTCGCGCGGCGACCAGCCGTTGCAGTGGCTGCTCGGCGCCTACTATCTGGATCAGTCGGCGAAGTTCTCGCAGTTCGTCCCGGATTATTCCTGCCCGACCTGCCTGGGCCAGATCGCACGCGGGCAGGATTTCGAGCTGGACGCGCCGCTCGCGAAGTTCTACGAGAACGAGCAGAAATCGATCTTCACGCAGGTCAGCTACGACCTGACCGACCGCTGGACGGTGGGCGTTGGCGGCCGCTACCTCGAAGACGACATCACCGACTTCGACATCGCGGCTGACGGATTCCTGATCCGCGGCTTCGAGCCGGGCCCCACGACGCCCGAGCCGCCGCAGAGCGGTCACGTGGCCGAGTTCAACCCATCGGCGTACCTGCGCTTCGAGCCGAGCGATACCACCACGCTGTATGCGCAAGCGGCGCGCGGCTTCCGCAGCGGCGTCGTCAACCCGCTGATTGCCGACACCTGCCAGGCGCAAGCGCAGGCGCTCGGTGCCAAAGAGTTCACCGATCCCGACACGCTGTGGAATTACGAGCTCGGCGCCAAGTCGCAAGTCGCGGACGGCCGCGTGTCCATCAACGGCGCGGTCTATCGCCAGAAATGGGAAGGCGTGCAGCTCGGCGTGACGCTCGAGTGCGGCTTCTCGCAGATTCTGAACGCGGGCGACGCGACCAGCGATGGCGCGGAGATCGAGCTGGTGGCGCAGCCGGTCGATGCCTGGCGCTTCAACATATCGTTCTCGTTCAACAACACCGAGTTCGACAACGTCAAGCCGGAGACGGGATTCCAGCCCGGCGAGCGCCTGCCCGAGGTGCCGAAGGTCAACGGCAGCGCCGGCGTGCAATACAACTTCGACCTGGGAAGCATGTGGACCGGCTTCGTGCGCGCCGACTACGTGCACGTCGGCGACGTTCGCCTGAAGTTCCCGACGCCGACGGCTACCGACCCGTTCAACGCCGTCATCATCACGGAAGATGCCTTCGACACGGCGAACCTGCGCCTGTCGTTCCAGCGCGGACCGCTCGGGCTCGACGTGTTCGGCAACAACCTGACTGACGAGCGCGGCGTCGTGAGCACGGATCAACCGTCGTTCGGCAGCCACGAGACCATCATTCGCCCGCGCGAAGTGGGCGTCGAAATGCGCTATTCGTTCTAACGACTATAAAGAGGGATACCGAATGAGTATTCGTACCGCCACAGCGTTGGCTGTCGCATTGTGTTCGCTGCCGCTGCTCGCGCTCGCGCAAGGTGGTGGAGGTTCGGACGCGTTTGCCTACAAGGCGAGCGACGCCGCCGCGAAGCCGCTGCCGGCACACGGCCCGACCACTGTCGAGGAGATGGAAGCGTTCGTCGACGGCTTCATGTCCTCGCAGATGAAGGCGGGCCCGGTCGCGGGTGCCGCAGTCATCGTCGTGAAGGACGGCCAGGTGTTCTTCCAGAAGGGCTACGGCTACGAGGACTTCGACAAGCGCGTCCCGGTGGATCCCGCGCAGACGCTGTTCCGTCCGGGCTCGGTCTCGAAGCTGTTCACCTGGACCTCGATCATGCAGCTGGTCGAGCAGGGCAAGCTCGATCTCGATGCCGACGTCAACACGTATCTGAAGGACTTCCAGGTCAAGTCGACCTGGCCGCAGCCGGTCAAGCTGCGCAACATCATGACGCACACCGGTGGCTTCGAAGACGGCGGCGTCGGCTATCTGTTTGCGGGCAAGGCCGAGGATCTGTTGCCGCTCGGCGAGTGGGTGGCGAAGCACGAGCCGGCGCGCGTGCGTCCGCCGACCACTGACTTCAACGACGGCACTGGCGCTTCCTACTCGAACTGGGCCACTGCTCTCGCCGGCCACATCGTCGAGACGGTCTCCGGCCAGTCGTTCGACGACTACGTCGCGCAGCACATCTTCCAACCGCTCGGCATGGAGCGCAGCACCTTCGGCGAGCCGCTGCCCGAAACGCTGGCACCGCGCATGTCCGGCGGCTACAGCTTCGAAGCTGGCACGTTCAAGTAACACGGCTTCGAGTTCATTCACGCCGCAGGTCCGGCCGGTTCGCTCTCCGCGACCGTTACAGATATGGCGCGCTTCATGCTCGCGCACTTGCAGGACGGCAAGCTCGGCGACGCGCAGATTCTCAAGCCGGAAACGGCGCAGATGATGCACACGCGCGTGATGAGCCCGGATCCGGCGCTCAACGGCCACGCACTCGGTTTCTATGAGACGTACATCAACGGCCACCGCATCATCGGTCACGGCGGCGACACGCAGTACTTCCATTCCGTACTGAGCCTGATGCCGCAGACCGGGATCGGCCTGTTCGCGACGGTGAACACCGGCGGCCAGGGCGGTCGCACCTCCGTCGAGCTCGAGCGTGCGTTCTTCAAGCATTACTACCCCGCGGAGCTGCCGGTCGTAAATCCGCCCGCTGACGCCAACAAGCGCAACGCGCGTTACGCCGGCAGCTATCGCACCTTGCGTCACTCGTTCACGAAGTTCGAGAAGGTGTTCTCCGCCTTTGGCGACGAGACGGTCACGGCGATGCCCGACGGCACCCTGTTGATGGGCGACTTGTTCGGCAAGCCCGATCGTTGGGTCGAAGTTGGCGACGGCGTGTTCCGCTCGCAGAGCCGCGACGCCTTCGCTGCGTTCAAGGGCAATGAGGGCGGCCTCGCCACGAGCCTCGTCGGCATGTTCCCGCCCATCGTCTCCTCGCGCATCAGCTGGTACGAGACCGGCAAGTTCCACGGCTTCGTCGTGGCCATCGCCGTGCTGCTGTTCATCACGATTCTGGTCAGCGCAATCCGGCAACGTAAGGCCGATCGTGAGCTCGGTCAGCTGCGTTGGGCGCGGCCGACGCTGGCGCTCGGCGGCGGACTGCTGCTGCTGTTCATCGTCGTGATCGGCGGCATCCTCGCCGGCGGCTTCGAAGGTCTGATCTACAAGATTCCGACCTCACTGTACGTAGCGCTGACGCTGCCGCTGCTCGCGATCCCGCTGGCGCTGCTTGCAGCGTGGTTCACGGTCCGCGTGTGGAGCGCCGGTACGTGGACGCTCGGTGCTCGCGTGCACTACTCGCTCGCGGCCGTCGCAGTGCTCGCATTCCTCCTGGTCCTCAACTACTGGAACCTCCTTGGCTACCGTTTCGGCTGAACCCCGAGCGTCGACCGTCAGTGCGCTGACGGTCGACGTGCCGAGCCCTTATCTGCTGTTCCTGGGCGACACCACCGAAGCGCCGTATGCAAAAACGGCATTCGGGTTGCGCGACTGGGCACGGGAGAAGTGCGTCGGCGAGTACGCGCTGTCGCAAGCGACGGTGACGGCCGGCCTGCCGCGGCTGAGCCCCGCCGAAGCACGCTCGTGCGGCGCGCGCTCGCTCGTGATCGGCGTCGCCAACCGCGGCGGCACGTTGAATACGGAATGGTTGCCGGCGTTGATCGAAGCGCTCGAAGCCGGACTCGACATCGTCAGCGGCATGCATGCACGCCTCGCCGACAATCGCGAGCTCGACGCTGCCGCTAAACGTCTCGGTCGACGGCTCATCGACGTGCGCCGCCCGCCCGCGGGAATTCCGATCGCGTCGGGCCGCAAGCGCAGCGGGCAGCGTCTGCTCACTGTCGGCACGGACTGCGCGCTCGGCAAGAAATACACCGCACTGGTGTTGGCTCGTGAATTCACTCGTCGGGGACACGACGCAGATTTTCGTGCGACCGGCCAGACCGGCATCCTGATCGCCGGCAGCGGCATTCCGCTCGACGCCGTGGTTTCGGACTTCGTTGCGGGCGCGGCCGAGCAGCTGAGCCCGGATGCCAATGACGATCACTGGGACATCGTCGAAGGCCAAGGCTCCTTGTTTCATCCGTCGTATGCCGGCGTTTCACTCGGGCTGCTGCACGGGACGCAGCCGGACGTCATCGTGCTGTGTCACGAGGAAGGCCGCGAGCGCATTCTCGGTCTCGAGGACTATCCCCTGCCGTCGCTCGCAGACGCCATTTCACTCAATCTCGAGCTGGCGCGGCGCACGAATCCCCGTGTGCGCTGCGCTGGCATTTCGCTGAACACAGCGGCACTGGACGCAGCTCGTGCACGGGCCGTGCTGGCCGAGCGCAAAGCGCAGCTCGGCTTGCCGGTCGCGGATCCGATGCGCAACGGGCCGGAGCTGGAGGAGCTGGTCACATCATGTCTGTCATCCAGGGCGAACGCGTAAAACTGCAGGTCGATGTCGAGAAGTGGCCGCTGAAGGCCCCGTTTCGCATCACCGGTTACACCTTCGTCGAAATCGACGTCGTCATCGCGACGCTTTCGATGGGCGGCTACAAGGGGCGCGGCGAAGCGGCGGGTGTCTACTACCGCCACGAAAACGCTGCATCGATGGTGGCGCAGATCGAAGCGGTGCGCGCTGAGATCGAAGCCGGCATCGATCGCGAAAATCTGCGGCGCCTGATGCCCGCGGGCGGCGCACGCAATGCAGTCGATTGCGCGCTGTGGGATCTCGAATCGCAGCTCACCGGCACGCCGGCGTGGAAGCTCGCCGGTCTCAATCCGCCGGTGCCGCTGGTCACGACGTTCACGCTCGGCGCGGACGATCCCGAGCAGATGGCGCGGACGGCGATCTCCTATGCCGGCGCGCAGGCCATCAAGCTCAAGCTGACGGGCACGGCGATCGATGCGGAGCGCGTGAAGGCTGTGCGAGCAGCGCGGCCCGAAGCCTGGCTCGGCGTCGATGCCAACCAGGGATTCACGCGGGCTTCGCTTGCCGATCTGCTGCCGACGCTCATCGAGGCCCGAGTCGGCTTGATCGAGCAGCCGTTCCCGATCGGCCGCGAAGCAGACCTCGACGGTCTGCGCTCGCCGATTCCCATCGCCGCCGACGAAAGCGTGCAGGATCTGAAAGACGTCGCCGGCCTGGTCGGCCGCTTCAACGTCGTGAACATCAAGCTCGACAAGAGCGGCGGACTCACCGAAGGACTGGCGATGGCGCGACAGGCGCGCTCGCTCGGCCTCGACGTCATGGTCGGCAACATGACCGGCACCGTGCTGGCGATGGCGCCCTCGGCGCTCGTCGGCCAGTTGTGCCGCGTCGTCGATCTCGACGGCCCGATCTTCCTGCGCAATGACCGCTCGCCCGCCGCCGTCTACGAAGGCGGCACGTTCTGGGCGCCGCCCGAAGTGTGGGGCGGCGGAGCCCGCCCCCGTTAATCATGCATGCAGTGAGTAGCGAAGTCGCCGCTGGCGCGCAGCGCCAGCACAAGGATTGGTTCGGTCAGCCGCGCGGCCTCACGATCCTGTTCCTGACGGAAATGTGGGAGATGTTCTCCTACTACGGGATGCGGACGCTGCTGGTCTACTACATGGTCAAGCAGCTGGCCATGACGCAGCAGAACGCATCGCTCGTGTACGGCATGTACACGGCGTTCGTCTACTTCACACCGATCGTCGGCGGCATCGTCTGCGACCGCTGGCTCGGGCGGCGCAACTCGGTGCTGATCGGCGGCTCGATCATGGCGATCGGCCATTTCATGATGGCGTTCGAGCCGCTGTTCTTCCTGGCGCTCGCGACCATCGGTCTCGGCAACGGCCTGTTCCTGCCGAGCTTGCCGAGCCAGATTCCCGGCCTGTATCGCCACGACGATCCGCGGCGCACGACCGCGTACAACTATTACTACCTCGGCGTGAATGTCGGCGGCTTCCTCGCGCCGCTCGGCTGCGGCACCGTCGGCGAGCTGTACGGCTGGCACTGGGGCTTCACGCTCGCGGGCATCGGCATGGTGAGCGGCCTGCTGATCTATATCTTCGGCAGCCGTTATCTGCCGCCCGAGCCGCCGCGCGTCGCGCCGGTGCAGCCGGTCGTTCGACAGCAGTGGTACGAGGCCAGCATGGCGCAACGATTCGCGTTGCTCGCCGGCATTTCCGGCGTCGTCATCGTCTTCCGCGGTGCGTACGAGCAAATCGGCAACACGCTGCCGCTGTGGATCGAGCACGTCGATCGCTCGATCGGCAGCTTCCAGATTCCGATGACGTGGTTTCAGTCGCTGAACCCGCTGCTGGTGTTCACGCTGACGCCGTGGTTCGTCGCACGTTGGGTGCGGCACGCGCGCGAAGGGCACGAGCTCACGTCGATTCGCAAGATGGCGATCGGAGCGGGCGGCGTCGCCCTCTCCTATCTTCTGCTCGCAGCAGTCGCGATGTTCAGCAATGGCGCAGTCGTGGCGGAAGGCTGGATCTGGCTCGCCATCTTCTTCGTGGTGATGACCGCGGGCGAGCTGTACATCCTGCCGATCGGCCTCGGCCTGTTCGGGCGGCTGGCGCCGGCAGGATTCAGCGCCACGAGCATCGCGCTGTGGTTTCTTGCGGCGTTCTTCGGCAATCTGCTGGCCGGCGCATTCGGCACCCTGTGGAGCAGCATGACGCCGCCGCAATTCTTCGCATCGACGGCGGCCATCGCCGCGCTATCGGGCGCGTTGCTGCTGGCGTTCAATCGGCCCACGCATCGCGCCGAACTCAATGAGGGTTCTCCATGAGCACTCGCTTCCTGTCGCTCGTCATCGCCGCCCTGGCTACTTCCGTCGCGCTCGCGGACATCCCGCAAACGAGTCCAACCAAGGCCGCGCCGGTAGCACCGCCGGTTGCAGAGCCTGCGGCGCACGGGACTCCCGTACCACTTACCGCTGCCGATGCTGCCGCGTTCCTCGACGGTCTGCTGCCCTCCTCCATGGCGATCGGCGACGTCGCCGGCGCGACCGTCGCGATCGTCAAAGACGATGCGTTGCTGCTCACCCGCGGCTACGGCTTTGCAGACGTCGAGAAGCGGATTGCGGTGGATCCGCAGCAGACGCTGTTCCGCCCTGCTTCGATCTCGAAGCTGTTCACCTGGACCGCAGTGATGCAGCAGGTCGAGGCCGGCAAGCTCGATCTCGATCACGACATCAACGAATACCTGGATTTCAAGATCGAAGGCTACGGCGGCCAGCCGATCAAGCTGCGTCACCTGATGACGCACACGGCGGGCTTCGAAGAGTCGTTGCTCGACCTGCTGGTGACGGACATCAACAAGCTGAAGCCGCTCGGCGAGGCCCTGAAGGACAGCATTCCCGCGCGAATCTATCCGCCGGGCACGGTGCCAGCGTATTCGAACTACGGCGCATCGCTCGGCGGCTACATCGTCTCGCGCGTGTCGGGCGTGCCGTTCGAGCAATATATCGAGGAGCACATTTTCAAGCCGCTGCGGATGGAGCACTCGACGTTCCGTCAGCCCGTGCCGGAAGCGCTGCGCGAGCATCTGTCGAACAGCTACTCCTTTGCATCGTCGGGCAAGCCGGTGCCGTTCGAGCTCGGCTCGGACTCGCCGGCCGGCGCACTGTCGTCGCGGGCGCCGGACATGGCGCAATTCATGATGGCGCACTTGAACGGCGGCTTGCTGCCGGGCGGCGACGATTCGAACCGCATCCTGAAGCCTGAGACGACGGAGCTGATGCACAGCGCGGCGAACCGCCCCGGTGCCGGCGTCGATGCGATGGCGCTCGGCTTCTACGAGCAGTCACGTAATGGCGTGCGCGCGATCGCGCACGGCGGCGATCTCACGGCATTCCACAGCGAGCTCGTGCTGGTCCCGTCGGCGAAGGTCGGGCTGTTCGTCTCGTTCAACAGCAGCGGCAAGGGCGCTTCCGTCTACAAGATCCGGACCGCGCTGTACGAAGCCTTCATGGACCGATACTTCCCGCGCGAGGCGCCGCCGCAGGATGCACCGCCGGCAGATCCGAAGATCCACGCTGCTGCAGTTGCCGGTCCCTACGAAGGCAGCCGCCGCGCGGAAAAGAGCCTCTTCAGTTTCTTCTACATGTTCGGCCAGTCGGCGGCGACCGCCAATGCCGACGGCACGATCCAGGTCGGCGGCCTGACCGGGCTGAACGACCAGGAGAAGAAATTCCGCGAAGTCGCACCGTGGCTGTGGCGCGAAGTCGGCAGCGAGATGCGCCTCGCGGCCACGCACGACGAACAGGGTAACGTAACCAGCCTCGTGCCGGATGGCTATGGACCGATCATCATCTTCCAGCGCCCGCCGGCGTGGCGTGACAAGCGCTGGCTGCAGCCGGCAATCGTCGTCGGTGGGGCCGTGGTCGTGCTGGCTCTGCTGATCCGGGTGATCGGTTCCCTGCGCCGCCGTTTCTCGCGCTCGGCCACCGCGATTCCGGCGCCTGTCGCCGATGCGAACCGCGGCCGCACCCTCACAGCGATTCTGCTGTGCTTCGCGTTCATCGCCCTGGCGGTGACGGTGCTGCTGATGTTCTCCAGCGCGTCGTTCTGGGTGATTTCGTCGGAAGCCAGCTGGTTCGTGCGTCTGCTGCAGTTGTCGGCACTGGGTGCCGTCATCGGCGCCGTGATCTCCGTGATCGCCGCCATCGATACGTGGCGTGCACCGACCCGGAAGCTTTCGCTGTCGATCGGCAGGTCGCTGCTGGCAGCCAGCTGCCTGGTCTGGGCCTACGTGGCGGTGGCTTTCCACTTCTTGGCGATCCACTTGCAGTACTGAGCTATCCTATGCGCCATGAAATCGAAACAGCCGACGCTCGGCACGCTGCTCCGTAAGCTCAGGGCCCGCAACGACTGGACGCTCAAGGAAATGAGCGAGCGCACCGGCATTCCGGTCTCGACGCTCTCCAAGGTCGAGCACGACCGCCTCACGCTCACCTACGACAAGCTCCAGCAGCTCAGCCACCGGCTCAACATCCGCATGTCGGAGCTGTTCGCCGAAGGCGACATCATGCCGGACGCACCGGTGACCGCGCGGCGCAGTGTCGGGCGCATCGACCGCGCGATTCGCGTCAACACCAAGAACTACGACTACTACTACCTGTGCCCGGAGCTGCGTCGCAAGCGCATGATCCCGGTGCTCACTCGCATCCGCGCGCGCAGCGTCGCGGAATTCGGCGAGCTCGTGCACCACTCGGGCGAGGAATACATCTACGTCATCGAAGGGCGCGTCGAGATCCACACCGAGTTCTACGATCCGATCACGCTCGAAGCGGGCGAGTCGATCTACATCGATTCGAACATGGGTCACGCCTACGTCGCGGCGGAAGGCTGCGCGGAAGCGACGGTGATCGGCATTTGCTCGAGCGCCGACGACGGGCTGATGCAGTCGCTGATGAGCCTGCACTCGGACGAGCCCGTGGCCGTGACCGTCGACGACACGGAAGCCGCGAAATCCGAGCGCCCGCCGGTGCGTTTGAAGCGGCCGAAAGTCAGGACAACGGCCACACGATCATGATCAGCGGCACGCCGAGCAACAGGATCAGCAGCGACAGCGGCGCGCCCAGCCGCGCGTAATCGCCGAAGCGATAGCCGCCCGGCCCCATCACCAGAGTGTTGCACTGATGCCCGATCGGCGTCAGGAAGTCACACGCCGCGCCAAGCGCCACCGCCATCAGGAATGCATCCGGCCGCAGCCCGAGCTTCTGCGCGAAGCTCGCGGCGATCGGCGCCATCACCAGCACTGTCGCGGCATTGTTGAGGAACGGCGTGATCATCATCGCCGCGAGCATCATCAACGCGACGGCTCCGTACCCGGGTAGCGACTGCGCTGCCATGGACAGCGCCGAGGCGATCAAATCGGTGCCGCCGGTCGTGCGAATCGCTTCGCTCACTGGAATCAGCGCACCGAGCATGATGAGGATCGGCCACTCGACCGCCTCGTACGCCTCGCGCAGCGGCAGCGAGCCGAGCAGGATCGTCAGCAGCGCAGCGCCGAAGAAGGCAACTCCGACCGATAGTGTGCCCGTGCTCGCGAGCACCATGGCGACCAGCAGCACCGCGATGGGAATCAAGCCGCGGCGCACGCTGCCTAGACGCAGATGTCGCGCAGCGAGGGGCAGGCAACCCAGCTCGCGCAATTGCGCGGGCATGTGGGAGAGGACACCCTGCAGCACGATCACATCGCCGGCGCGCAACTCGATATCGCGCAAGCGCTCCGTGAAGCGCTGACCGCTGCGACTGACGGCCAGCAGATTCACTCTGAAACGGTCGTGCAGGAACAGGCGGCCGGCGGCCTGGCCGATCAACAATGAGCTCGGCCCGATCACAGCTTCGACCGTGCCGATCTCTTCCTTGATGATCTCCTCGGTGCGACTGGTGCGGTTCTCGCCTTCCAGCTCGAGATCCGAGCCTGCCACCGCACGCTCCAGTGCAGCCGGCTCGCCTTGCAACAGCACGATGTCGTTGGGCTGCAGCACCATGTCCGGCAGCGGTGCGGCGGTCTGCTCATCGCGCACCACCGCAGTGACCATCACTTCCTGGTCCGTGTGCTTCCGCAGTTCGCTGACCGTCTGGCCGGCGATCGCAGAATCCTCCTTGACGCGCGCCTCGGTAACGTAGTCCTTGATGTCGATCGCCTCGCCCAGCGCCGGCGCTCCCCGGCGGTCCTGCGGCAGCAAGCGATAGCCGAGCACCAGGAACAGCAGTCCGGCTGCCGTCAACCCGAGACCGACCGGGGTGAAGTCGAACATGCCGAAGGGCTCGCCGAGCAGCTCGCCGCGCAGCCGCGACACGATGATGTTCGGTGACGTGCCGATCAGCGTCATCGTACCGCCGAGCAGCGAGCCGAATGCCATCGGCATCAGCAGGATCGAGGGCGAGCGCTTGGAGCGCTTGGCCATCTGCATCGCGATCGGAATCATCATGGCGAGCGCGCCGATGTTCTTCACGAACGCGGACAGCAGTGCCACCGAGCCCGCGAGCACTGCGACCTGCAAGGCCGCGGAGGTGATGCGGTGAGCGATCGGCTGGATCGCGATCTCGATGATGCCGGAGCGTGCGACTGCCGCGCTGACGATCAAGGCGCTCGCGACGATGATCACGATCTCGTCGCTGAAGCCGCTGAACGCCTTGTCCGCCGGCACCACCCCGATCAAGACCGCGACCAGCAGCGCGATGCCCGCGACCAGGTCATAGCGCAGCCGGCCCCACACGAACAAAGCCATCGTGCCGGCAATGACCGCGAAGGCCAGTATCTGCTGGAGCGTCATCGTTGACGCTCAACGTGTGGGATTCGGCTTGCGTTCCCACGATGCTAGACTCGCCAGCCTCCTTGGAACGCGGAGCTACCGACATGAAGGCGACGATTCTCGGTCTGGCGATTGCGGCAACGGTGTTGCTGGCTGCCTGTTCGAAGGAACAACCTGCAGGCGCGCCGAGTGAGCGCGAGGCGACCGCGGCCGCTCCGGCCGGGAAAGCGACTCCCGCAGAACCGGCAGCGGAAGGCGCTGCGCAAATTGCGCCGACCCAGGGCAATACGGTCACCGGGTCAGTAGCGTTGAGCACCTCGTCGGAGGGTGTGCACATCACCGGCACCGTGCAGGGCCTGAAACCCAATGCGGAATTCGGCTTCCACGTCCACGAGAAAGGTGACTGCAGCGCTCCGGACGGCAGCAGCGCCGGCGGTCATTTCAATCCCACGTCGGCCGAGCACGGCAATCCGACCAGTGGCACGCGCCACCACGCCGGCGACATGCTGAACATCAAGTCGAACGGCGAAGGCGTGGCGCAAGTCGACACGACCGCCGCCGGCACGACGCTGCACGGCAATCCGCCGACCGACATCATGGGCAAGGCCATCGTCGTGCACGAGGGCCCCGACGATTACACGACTCAGCCGTCCGGCAATTCCGGTAAGCGCGTCGCTTGCGGCGTTATCGGAGCGCCGAGCTCGCCGTAATTGCGGGTTCATGAGCTCCTCGGTCGTGGAGCATCGCGCGCAGCTTCGCTAGCGCGTACTTCTTGCGACTGAGAACGGTGTCGCGCGGCGCTTGAGTCAGCGCTGCGATGGCACCGATCCGCACTCCATCGGCCCACAGCGCAACCACCCTTCGCTGCTCCAACGGCAGCCGTTGCAGCGCCCGATGCAGACGGGCGTTGCGCTGTCGCTCGTCGAGCGGCTCCGCAGGATCCGGCGCAACTCTATGCGTCTCCGCCAACGTCGCACCCAGGTCGGCCGGCAGCGGCACACTGCGGGCGGCGGCGAACTTGCGCCGATACTCGTCGATGAAGTGATTGCGGGCGAGCGTGCACAGCCACGTCCGGAAAGCGACGCCCGACGCGGCCGCGAACGCGCCTTGGTTGGCCACGTCGATCACCTTGAGCCAGGTCTGCTGCGCGACGTCTTCCGCGACCGTGCGATTGCGGCTCAGCCGCGTGAGGAAGCGCAGCAGCGCGCCCCGATTGCGCTCGAACAAGCGCTCCAGCGCTGTCCAATCGCCATCGCGCTGGAACCGTAGCATCAGCTGAGCGTCTTCATGGGCCGGCATTACCTCCGATATCGTTAATCCGGCCTGAAACCCGACGGTGCCGGGGAAAAAAAGAGCTCATAACTCAGCGCTGCACCAATGCTGCGCCGCTGAGTTATAGGCCGCTTTCTTCCCCCGGCACCGTCTTCAGGTCAGGGCGCCGGCGGTGCGGAGGTCTTCGATTTGCTGGCGGGTGAAGCCGGCTTCGGTGAGGACGGCGTCGGTGTCTTCGCCGGCGCGGCGGGGGGCGTCGGGGGTTGTGGCGGGGGTGCGGCTGAAACGCGGCGCGGGCGCGTTCTGCTCGACGCCGTTGACGCTGACGAACGAGCCGCGAGCCACGTTGTGCGGATGGCGCGCGGCCTCCTCCACAGTCAGGACCGGGGCGAAGCAAGCGTCGGTGCCCTCCATGATCCGGCACCACTCATCGCGCGTTCGCGAGGCCACCGCGGAGGTGATCGCCGAGCGCAACTCGGCCCACTCCCGCGTTCCCGGATCGACGACCGGAAAGCCGACACGCTTATACCGCTGCCAATCGAGCCCGAGCTTGTCGAGCAGCTGCGCGAAGAACTGCGGTTCCAGCGCGCCGATGGCGACGTACTTGTGATCCTTGGTCTTGTACGTGTCGTAGTAGGGCGCGGCGCCCGCAAGGAAGTTCATGCCGGTCGCATCCTGGAACATGCCGCGCGCACGCATGCCGTAGAACATCGCGAGCAGCGCCGTCGAGCCATCGACCATCGCCGCATCGACGATCTGGCCGCGTCCCGACTGGCGGGACTCGAGCAGCGCCGCGAGCACGCCGAATGCGAGCAGCATGCCGCCGCCGCCGAAATCGCCGACGAGGTTGAGCGGCGGCACGGGCTTGCCGCCCGGCGTGCCGATCAAGTGCAGCACCCCAGCGAGCGCGATGTAGTTGATGTCGTGGCCGGCGGCCGGCGCGAGCGGACCGTCCTGACCCCAGCCCGTCATGCGGCCGTATACCAGACGGGGATTACGCGCGAGACAGACCTCCGGCCCCAGACCGAGCCGCTCGAGCACGCCGGGCCGGAAGCCTTCGATGAGCACCTCCGATTGCTCCAGGAGCTTGAGCACGACCTCGACGCCCGCCGCGTTCTTCAGATCCAGCGCGATCGAGCGCCGATTCCGCAGCAGCGGATCGGGCGGCGGTGCCTCGTTCGGCCGCGCCGAGGCGCGCTCGATCCGCACGATCTGCGCACCGAGGTCGGCGAGCATCATCGAGCAGAACGGCGCCGGCCCGATCGCAGCGATCTCGACAATCTTGATTCCGGCCAGGGGTCCCATGGGGTGCTATTGTACTTGTTGTTATGAAAACGCCACTGTGCGAACTGCTAGGTATCGAGTTTCCCCTGTTCGCCTTCAGTCACTGCCGTGACGTGGTCGCAGCCGTGACCAACGCCGGCGGCTTCGGCGTGCTCGGTGCCAGCCGCCACACGCCCGAAGAGCTGGAACTGGAACTAAAGTGGATCGACGAGCACGTGCACGGCCGGCCGTACGGCGTCGACATCCTGATTCCGGAGAACATGGTCGGGCGCGACGGCAGCGTCGACATCGAGACGTTGCGTGCGCGCGTGCCGGAGCGACATAAGGAGTTCGTGCAGGCGCTGCTCGCCCGCTACGGCGTGACGCTCGACCTCGACGATCCGCGCGTTGCCAAGCGCGAGATGCCCTTGCTGCCCGCCGTGTCGGCGCGCTTGATGGACGTGGCGTTCTCACATCCGATCAAGCTCATCGCCAACGCACTCGGCGTGCCGCCGCAGTCGATGATCGATCGAGCGCGCGCACAAGCAGTGCCCGTCGCAGCACTGGTCGGGGCGAAGGAACACGCGATCCGGCAAGTCCAGGCCGGTGTCGACATCATCGTCGCCGAAGGTGCGGAAGCCGGCGGCCACACCGGCGAAGTCTCGACGCTCGTCCTCGTGCCCGAAGTCATTCGCGCCATTCAGCCGATCCGCCCCGTGCCGGTGCTCGCGGCGGGCGGCATCGTCACCGGCCGCCAGATGGCCGCGATGATGGCGTTGGGCGCCGCAGGTGCCTGGACCGGCACCGTGTGGCTGATGACGAGCGAATCGGAAGCCTCGCCGCTGATCCAGCAGAAATTCGCAGCCGCCACATCGCGCGACACCGTGCGCTCGAAGAGTCGCACCGGCAAGTACACGCGTCAGCTGCGCTCTGCGTGGACCGATGCGTGGAGCGCGCCGGAAAGCCCAGGCCCGCTGCCGATGCCGTTGCAGCTGTTCCTCAGCGAGCCGGCCCTGCGTCGCGCCGAGCACGAAGCCAGTCGCGGTAATCGCAAGGCAGAGGATCTGGTGACGTATTACGTCGGCCAGGGCGTCGGCCTGCTGGATCAGGTGAAGACGTCACGGGCCGTCGTGCTCGAGTTCATGGAAGAGTTTGCCGAGGCAGCGGCTGAGATGAGCGAGCTGACGAAATAGGCGCGGCGCCTATCTTCCCGGCTTCGCGAACACAAACCGGTTCCCGTACTCGAACGATCGCACGTGGACGGCCGCGCCGAGCGGATCGTCCTCGATCATCGCGTGCAGCGTGCGATCGTCCTCGTCGTGCGTATTCGCCAGGAAGCGCTCGCCGGTCCCGTCGAGCCGGCCGACCACGACCGCATGCGCCGGACCCTCCTTGCCGTACGCGACCGTGTAGCTCTCGATCGTCGCCGGACCATCGGCTTCTCCCGCAACAGTCGGCGTCGCCCACGAATCCACTTGCGACTGCAAGGCAGTGCTGTCGCAGCGGACGAACTCGGTCGGCCGGGTCGAATAGATGCCGACCGCGTACTTCGACATGTGTCCGCCGTTTGCCCCGATGAAACCGAACGCGCCGTCGCGCTCGCGCAGCTTCTCCACCATCGATGCGATCGCATGCGTCGAATAGCTGTTGCCGGGTCCGCCGAAGTACGGCAGCCCGCCGGTGACAGTGAGGCCACGCGGATCTTGGGTCGATATTCCCAAGCCGTCGCAGATGTTGAACACCGCGATCGGGAAACAGCTGTAGAGATCGAACAACGCGATGTCATCGACCGTGACGCGCGCCGCGCTGAGAGCTTCGCGAGCCGCGAGCCGCGCGGCGGGCGATGCGCCGAGGTCTTCGCGACTCATGATCTCGCGCTCCTTCACGCACGAGTAACCGTGGAGATAGACCCACTTGCTCCGATCGATCCCCAGTTCTTCCGCAGCCTCGGTCGATGCGATCAACACGGCGGCCGCCTGATTCACTTGATCGCGCGCGACGAGCAAGCGCGTGTACGGATCTGCAATCACGCGATTGCGCTCGGTCACCGCGACCAGCGCTTCCGGCGTGTACGCGACAGGCGCGGTCGAATACGGATTCTTCGCCGCGACCGCACTGAACGGCGCGAACAGTCGGCCCATCTCGCGCGCATAGTCCTCGCGCGACAATCCCAACCGAGCGCGGCGCGCATGCTCGAAAACAGCGTACGAGATTGATGCCTGTACGAGACCGTGCTGCCGCGTGTACGCGGTGCTCAGGTCCTCCAGGCCCAGACCGCGATCGTCGACCGGCGCGTCGATCGATTCCGCCCAGTCGGCAGCGAGGCCGTTCGCCAGCAGATGTTTCGAAGTGGAGATCGCTTCCGAGCCGACGATCAGCGCGAGCCGCATTTCGCCCGTTGCAACGCGCTCGCAGAATTCGCTGACGAGCGTCTGCGGCGTGTCGCCGCCGACCTTGGCCCACACGGCCGTGCGCGCAGTCGCGCCGAGCCGGCGCGCGATCGAATGCGGAAAGTTGTCGGACTTGCCGAACGGCGTCGAATAACGCGGGATCGAATCTTCGAACGTGCGCAGTGCGCCGATGCCGTCGATCTGCGCGACCAGCCGCGCATCGTTGTGCGCGTCACGACAAGCAGAGCTCGCAGCTTCCACGGCAAGTTCGACACTCGAAAGTCCGCGGTACTGAGGCGAGTCCAGACGATCCGTGTATTGACCGACACCGATGATGACCGGAGTCTGCTTGCGCATCATGACGGACGCGGCTCGAGCTGTACGAATCGAGTGCCCGGCGCGGGCGGTGTTTCCGGCGGACCGGCGAAACACTGCGCCATCGACATCCATTCGTGGGCGACTTCGCCGCTCACTCGTAGCTTGGTGTCAGCGATGTTGCGCGTCTGAGCAACGACCTGGCAGAACTCCACCGCCGCGCCTTCGACGAAGTTGCGCGCATCGGGCTCGTGCCACGTCCACCATTCGCCGGACGGACTGCGCAGACGAACGTGCGGCTTGATCGTCGGCACCGCGCGACCGCGATTCGCGAACGTCCAACCGAAAGTGTTGACGCCCATGATCGCGATATTGCGGATCCGGTCGTGCTCGACGCGCACCCGCCCGAGCATGTCGAACGCTGCCTGACCGTGCGACCACGTTTCCATCTGGCGCGCGCTGATGCAGGAACGCACGCTCATCTCGGGGCCCGCCCACTTCACTCGCCGCGAAGGATCGAGGCCTGCGTAGTCGTCAGCGACCTGATGCGCGAACTCATGCCAGCGCTGCAGCAGCTCGCGGCCCGTGCATCCACGCAACCAGATGCGCGCGTAGTCGGCCATCGAGTGGCCAGCGGCGAGCGAATTGACAACGCTGTCCCAGAACCCGGGGAAGGCGTTCGACCCTTCGAGCGTGAGGCGCGCTGCGTAATCGAACAGGTGCAGGTGGCCGAGCACGTCGTCGAGGGTCCAGCGCTTGAATTGGGTCGGCTGCGACCAGCGCACCGGATCGACGTCGGCGAGCAACGCGTAGAGAGCGTCGCACTCGTCGCGATAGTCGATGGCCTGGGTCAGCATCGCGAGTACCCCGTTGCTGAGTGGCACTCTAGCAGAGAGTCGGGCTGAAGCCCGACCTACAGCCCAACCACAACCCTTCGTAGCACGCTGCAGGTCGGGCTTTAGCCCGACTTCCTTCTCTTCTCTACTGCGCCTGCCAAACGCTCCAGGACAGCGACCGACGACGCCCAATCGATACATCCATCCGTGATGCTCTGCCCATACATCAGCGGTTTTCCCGGCGTCAGGTCCTGCCTGCCGCCGACCAGGTGACTCTCCACCATCACGCCCACGATGCGGCGCTCCCCGCCTTCGATCTGCCGCGCGATGTCCTCCACGACGCCCGGCTGGTTCTCCGGCCGCTTGCTGCTGTTGCCGTGACTGACATCGATCATCACCTGCGGCCGCAGGCCGGCGCCGACGATCGTGGTGCAGACGCTGGCGATGCTGGCCGCGTCGAAGTTCGGTGCCTTACCGCCGCGCAGAATGATGTGGCAGTCGTCATTGCCGGCAGTCGTCGCGATGGCGCTGCGACCCTGCTTGGTCACCGCCAGAAAGTGATGGGGATGCGCCGCCGCCTGCACGGCGTCGATCGCGATCTTCACGTTACCGTCCGTGCCGTTCTTGAATCCGACCGGGCACGACAATCCCGACACGAGCTCGCGATGCACCTGGCTCTCCGTCGTCCGCGCACCGATCGCGCCCCACGCCACCAGGTCGCCGATGAACTGCGGCGTGATCATGTCGAGGAACTCGCAGCCGGCAGGCAGGCCGAGCTGGTTGATATCGCGCAGCAGGCCGCGCGCGAGCCGCAGGCCTTTGTTGATGTGAAAGCTCCCGTCCAGATCGGGATCGTTGATCAAGCCCTTCCAGCCCACGGTCGTGCGCGGCTTCTCGAAGTACACGCGCATGATGATCTCGAGCGTGCTCTTGTGGCGCTCGCGCTGTTCGCGCAACCGACCCGCGTACTCCAGCGCCGCCTTGGTATCGTGAATCGAGCAGGGGCCGATCACGACCGCGAGACGATCGTCGCTCGCGTGCAGAATTCGCTGCAGTCCGCGGCGCGCTGCGCTCACGGTCGCCGAGGCATGCTCGCCGAGCGGGTACTCGCGCATGAGCTCTTCGGGCGTGCTCAGCTCGCGAATGTCGCGGATGCGCAGGTCGTCGGTACGAATGGTCATAAATAAAAAAACCGCCAGGTTGTGGCGGTTCTTCGTGTCTCGTGAGGGTTTGCTTCAGTTCGAGCGCAACGGTTCCGCCAGCAGCTGGGCTGGGTCGTAGTAGTACCAGAACCAATAGCGTCGAACCGTCATGGGCGGCATTGATAGCACAGGCCAATGGCAAGGTCCATCACGTTCGTCCCAGTCGGACCGGTCCGGTGCAGATCGCCGAGTGCGTCCAGAAATGGGTAGCTGTCTTGACGTCGGAGAAAGTCGTTGGCGTCGAGTCCGCGTGCCGAAGCGCGTGCGACGGTGGAGCCGTCGACGCATGCGCCAGCTGCATCTGTCGGCCCGTCTGTACCGTCGGTGCCGGCGCTCAGGATGCTGACGCCTTCGAGTCCTTGCAGCTCGAGCGCCGCGACCAGCGCGAACTCCTGATTGCGCCCGCCAAGGCCGGTGCCGTGGACCGGCAGCGTCGTTTCGCCTCCGGCGAGAATCACGATGGGCGCATCGCTGCTAGTGCTCGCTGCTTGCCGGAGTGCAGCGGCGAAGCGACGCGCGGCTTCGTGTGTGTGTCCCTGCATTTCAGTCGTGAGAATCTCGACTGTGCATCCGCACTCGCGTGCAGCGCGAGCTGCCGCATCGATCGAGATGCGATTGCTTGCAACGATGCGATAGTGCGAGTCGCGGAAAATCGGCGACGTCTCCTTCGGTGTCTCAGCGATGACGCCCGCAACGCCGCGCTCCAGGTACTCGACCACGGCGCGTGGCAACGCTGCGCGCAATCCATATCGCTCGACGATCGCGACGCATTCCTGAAACGTTGAAGGATCGGCAACGGTCGGGCCGGAGCCAATCGCAGTCGGCGCATCGCCGATCACATCGGAGATCGCGAGCGTACAGAAAGCTGCACACTGCGCACGCTGACGCAGACGCCCGCCAGTCACTGCCGAGAGATGTTTGCGAACGGCGTTGATCTCGTCGATCTGCGCGCCGCCGTTCACGAGCAGTCGGTTTGCAGCCTGCACGTCGGCGAACGACAGTCCTGGCGCGGGCTCCACCAGCAACGCCGAGGCGCCGCCGGTCAGCACGAAGAACATCGTGTCGTTCGCGGATGCGGCCTCGACGAGCTGCATGATCTGCCGCGTGCCCGCGAGCCCGCCGGCATCCGGCACCGGGTGGCCACCTTCGAGCACGGCGATACGCCGCAGATCCTGACCATGACCGTGCTTCACGAGCACGGCGCCGGAGTCGATGCGATCGCCGAGCACAGCCTCGAGACCGCGAGCGAGCGATGCGGCGGCCTTGCCCGCTCCAGTCACGAGCACTCTGCCCCGCCCTGACTGCGGCAACGGCACTTCGACCGCTCCGGCCGGGCCGAAATAGCGCCACGCGTTGGGTGCCATCTCGGATTGCGCGATCAACAGGTCTTCGCCGCGCGCGGCACGAACCGCGACGTCGAAGAGCTCGATGAGCAACGGCTCCGCCATCAACCACGAACGTTGGAGCGCAGGAAATTTGCCAGCCAGATACCGATACGCGCGCGATCGTTCGGCTGGCGCAGCGTCTGCAGCGCTCGTTCCGCCTGCTCGTTGGTGTACTTCGAGCTGCGACGCAACTCGATCAGCGCCGCGGCGTACTCGGGCGAGAACTCCGGATGCGATTGCAGCGACATCGCGCGACGCTGCGGATAGTCGACGATGCCGTACTCCGTGAACTCGCTGCCGCCCAGCACACGCGCGTCGGCGGGCAACTTCACGATCTGATCCTGGTGCGAGGCCGGCACAGCAATCGAGTGCGCCTCGTCCATCCAGTCGGCGCGCTGGTGCACGTCGTAGCGATGCAGCCCGATGCCCCACCCTTTCGGCGACTTAATCACGCGGCCGCCGAACGCCTCCGCCATGACTTGATGGCCGAAGCAGATGCCGACCATCGCTGCGCGCCCGCTCGCGTCGCGCACGAAATCTTTCAGCGTGCCGATCCAGGTGTCGCCGTCGTACACGCCCGAGGCCGATCCGGTGATGACATAGGCGGCACAGCTCTCAGCCTGCGCCGGCAACTCGCCGTTGCGCACTTCGAACGTCGTGAACTCGTACTGCGGTCCGAGCAGCTCCTGCACCATCGCGCTGTAGGAACCGAATCGGTCTCCCAACGGCGGCGGCGGATTGCCGGTCTGCAGAATGCCGACCTTGAGCGTCATGGCGGACAAGATACCGCAGTGTCCGCCGTCGTGGCGCCTGCGACGTGTTGTGCTGTCGCGGCGACGGCAGCCTCGAGCGCCGTCCCCTTGGCAAGCGCCGCGGCCTGCTCGACATGGACGCGGGCCTGCGCGACGCAGCCGCGATCGCTGAGGATTTCCGCAAGATTGTTGTGGGCGACGACATTGCGCGGATCGAGCGCCAGCGTCGCGAGGTAACCGCCCTCCGCAGCCTCCCGATCACCGCGCCGGTAGCTGACGTTGGCGAGGCCGAGCTGCGGCCAGGCCGACTCGGGCCACTGCTCGCGCGCCCGGGCATAAGCCTGGCCGGCGGCCTCCAATCTCCCGACCGCTTCGAGACCCGCGGCGGCGGCAACGTAGCGATCGAGCTGTGGCCCCGCCGGCAACTGCCCCGGCTCCAGCACGACCACGCCCCAGCGCTGCGCGCGATTCCACGTACTCATGAACCGTCGCATGCCCATCACGCGCCGCTCGGTCGTTCCCGATCGCAACACCAGCGTGCCGGCGTCGAGGTCGTAGCCGACGACCACGGCGTAGTGCCAGATCGGGATGGGCTGTACGCCCAGGTTCTGCATCACCAGAACAGGTGAGCCGGCAGCAACCTCTCGCAGCAGCGATGGCAGATCTTTGGCGATTTCGTAGGCCATGCGATCGCGCATTCGAGCAGCGGCGACGAGCTCGACTTGCAGGCTGCCCTTCCTGCCGGGGAGATAGACCTCGTTGGCAAGCTCGTCGGGCGCACCTTCGGCACCAGAGTTACGCAGGACGGTCGCCAGTGCGGCCGGCCCGCACTGGTACTGCTTCTGGGGAAAGAACGCGACCTGTGTCAGTTCGACCTGCGGCGGGAGACCCGCAGTCTCCTCGGCCGGGAAGCGCGGCGGGTTGAGCGTGCAACCCGCCAACGCCACCAACAGGATCGAAACCGCGCTACGGGAACTTCTTGAAGATGTCGATGACACCGACGGCTTCGAGAATCAGCAGCACCACGAACACGACACCGATGACGGCGAGCACGTCGCCGCCCGCAGGCGCGCTTTCGAGCTTGTCTGCAAGCGTGCTCAGCTCCGAATCCGTCAGACCCGCGAGCCGCGCCTCGACCTGCGCCTGATCGACGCCATACGCCTGCAGCTGGTCGCGAGCTTCGGCCGTTGCCAGGACTCGATTGACGCGCGCCAGGTCGGTGTCGCGCTGGGCCGATTCCAACCCGGCGAGCGTGCCAATGACTTCCGCCTGCACCACGAGCGGCGAACCGACGTTCAGCAACGCGATCGCAAGAATCTGCACCAATATCGTTCTCAAGAGCCCAGTCATGGAGTTACCTCTGAGTAGCTTCGCCCGCTATACGCGCCCGCCGGCGTGGCTGTTCCCCGGACACGGCGTCACAACCTGTCGGACGGGCGACATTGTAAGGCCTGTCGTCACTTGACAGGTGCCTGCCGAGTGCGTGTGATTGCGCGGCGGAACTGTATAACAATCACGATGACGCCACCCGCCACAGTCCTGATCGTCGAAGACGAAATCGTCCTCAGCTTCTTCATCCGCACGCTGTTCGAAGAGCGCGGCCTGCGGGTCGCGGCGGCGTCGACCGCGGCCGGGGCGCTGCAACTGATCGACAGCCTGGGATCGTCGCTCGGCGCTGCGATCATCGACGTGGGCCTGCCCGACACGTCGGGCGACCAGCTCGTGGCGCCGATCCGCGCGTGCTGCCCGAGCTGCCGATCGTGATCGCCACCGGCTTCTCGGAGACGGAATTCGGCCGGCGTTTCCAGGACGACAGCCGCGTCCGCGTGATCGGCAAACCGTTCGATGCGCCCCAGCTCTGGTCGGTGCTGGGCATGCTCGACGGGCACTTCGCCTAGAGCGATTCCCGGAACCTTCGCCGCAACCCTGGCGTTCTGCCAATCAATGCGAACAAATCCGCCAGCCGTCGATCCCTGGGCGGAGCTCGGCGACCGCGAGCACCTGGTCCAGTTTTACGAAGATTCGCAGACGCTCGTCGAGACCCTGGAAGGCTTCATCGGCGGGGCGCTGCGCGCCGATAGCGCCGGCGTCGTCATTGCGACGCGTGAGCACCTCGATGCTCTGGATCGGCAGCTGGCGGCAAGCGGCATCGACGTAGCCGCAGTCAAGCAGAGCGGGCAATACGTCACGCTCGAGGCCGGCACTCTGTTGCAGCAGATCCTCGCGAACGGCTGGCCGCAACCAGACCTGTTCCGCATCAAGGTCGGCGGCCTGATCGACAAGGCGCATGCGCGCTGGGGCTCGGTGCGTGCGTTCGGTGAGATGGTCGGGCTGCTCTGGCGCGACGGCGCACCTGGCGCGGCGCTGCGGCTCGAAAGCCTGTGGAACGATCTCGCTCGCACGCAAGCATTCACCCTGCTCTGCGGCTACGACGTCGCGCAGCTGCGCAATGGCGATCGCAAGCTCCTCGGCGGAATCTGCGCCGTGCATGGTCAAGCATCGTTCGATGGGGAGGAACCGCGGCCAACCGGCGACGCGACGGAGCGAGCGCAGTGGACGGCGCGACTGGAACGGCGCGTGCAACGCCTGGAGCGGGAGTTGCAACGACGCAAGCTGCTCGAAACGAGCCTGGCTGAGCGCGAGATGGAGCTCGCGGATTTTCTCGACAACGCCGTGGTTGGCCTGCACAAGGTCGACGCCAACGGTGTGGTCGTGTGGGCGAACCGCGCGGAGCTCGACCTGCTCGGCTACGCGCCGGACGAGTACATCGGCCGGCCGGTCGCGGACTTCGTCGTCCCGCGCGAACAGGCGGCGCATCTGCTCAGGCGCGCCCAGGCCGGCGAGGCGTTCCGCGACGAGCACGTGCAGATGCGCTGCAAAGACGGCTCGACCAAAGACGTGCTGATCAACTCGAACCCGCTGATGATCGACGGCAAGTTCATCTGCACCCGCTCCTCGATGCGCGACGTGACGACTCAATGGACGGTCGAAGGCCACTTGCGCGGCGAAGCGCAGAAGTGGGAGATCCTGCACCGGACCGGCATCACGCTGTCGAGCGATCTCGATCTCGAGCGCATCGTGCAAACCGTCACCGACGCCGCCGTGCAACTCACCAACGCGGAGTTCGGCGCGTTCTTCTATAACGTCGAGAAGCCGGAAGGCGACTCGTACATGCTGTATTCGTTGTCGGGCGTGCCGCGCGAGTCGTTCGCGAAGTTTCCGATGCCGCGCGCGACCGCGATGTTCGGCCCGACGTTCCGCGGTGAGGGCATCATTCGCATCGACGACGTGCTGGCGCATCCGGACTACGGCAAGTCCGCGCCGTATCACGGCATGCCGCAAGGGCACCTGCCGGTGCGCAGCTATCTCGCCGTGCCAGTCATCGCGCGCGGCGGCAAAGTGCACGGCGGCCTGTTCTTCGGCCATTCCACGCCGGGTGTGTTCACGCATCGCGACGAGCTGATCGTCGGCGGCATCGCGGCGCAAGCCGCCATCGCAATGGACAACGCCTACCTGTTTCGCGAAAGCCAGCGGACGCAGCAAGAGCTGCAGCAGCTCAACGCAGATCTCGAGAAGCGTGTCGTCGAGCGCACCGCCGAGCTGCAGCGCTCGGAGCTTCAATTCCGCGAGCTGGTGAGCGGCGTCGTCGACTACGCGATCTACATGCTGGACGTCGAGGGCAACATCATCAACTGGAATCCCGGCGCCGAGCGCATCAAGGGCTACAGCCGCAGCGAAGCGATCGGCAAGCACTTCTCCATGTTCTACACGCCCGAGGATCGCGAGAAGCGCGTGCCGTGGCACGCACTGACAGTCGCAGCGACGATGGGCAAGTACGAAGCCGAAGCCTGGCGCGTGCGCAAGGATGGTGAGCGCTTCTGGGCCAGCGTCGTGATCGACGCCATCTACAACGATGCCGGCGCCGTCGTGGGCTTCGCCAAGATCACGCGCGATCTGACCGAGCGCCGGCTGATCGAGGATCAGCTGCGGCAGTCGCAGAAGATGGAGGCGATCGGCCAGCTCACCGGCGGCGTCGCGCACGACTTCAACAATCTGCTCACGGTGATCGTCGGTAACCTGGAGACGATCTGGCGCCACGCACCTGCCGACGACGGCAAGCTGCGACGTGCGATCGATCAGGTCACACGCGGCGCGCAGCGGGCAGTCACGTTGACCCAGCAATTGCTGGCGTTCTCGCGACGTCAGCCGCTGAACCCGAAACCGACCGACATCAACCGCCTGGTCGCGGGCATGTCGGACCTGGTCCGCCGCACGATCGGCGAGAACATTTCGGTCGAGACGGTGCTGGCGGGTGGCCTGTGGCGCGTCGAGATCGATGCGCATCAATTGGAAAGCGCGCTGCTCAATCTCGCCGTCAACGCACGCGACGCGATGCCCGAGGGCGGCAAGCTCACGATCGAGACTGCCAACGCGCATCTCGACGACGGCTACGCCGACCACTATCCGGAGCTGGCGGCCGGGCAATACGTCGCCGTGTGCGTCACGGACACGGGCACCGGCATGAGTGACGACGTCATCACCCACGCGTTCGAGCCGTTCTATACGACCAAGCCGATCGGCCAGGGCACGGGCCTCGGCCTGAGCCAGGTCTACGGCTTCGTCAAGCAGAGCGGCGGACACGTCAAGCTCTACAGCGAAGTCGGCCAGGGCACGACGGTGAAGATCTATCTGCCGCGCATGAGCAGACAGGCGGATGAAGAACCGGAAGCGCCCTTCGCCGCGCCGCCGACCGGCAGCAAGCACGAAGTCGTGCTGGTCGTCGAGGACGACGACGACGTGCGCCTGTTCACGACGGAAAGCCTGCGCGAGCTTGGGTTCACGGTGGTCCAGGCGCACGATGCTCCATCAGCGTTGAAGCTGCTGGAGATACGCCCGGAGGTGCAACTCATCTTCACCGACGTCGGTCTGCCGGGAATGAACGGCGCACAGCTGGTCGCGGCTGCGCGAGCGATGCGTCCTGACATCAAAGTGCTCTTCACGACCGGTTACGCGCGCAACGCCATCGTGCATCAGGGTCGGCTCGATCGTGGCATCGAGCTCATCACCAAGCCATTCACGCGGCTGCAGCTCGCGTCCCGCATTCGCGACGTGCTCGACGTGCCAACCGCCCGCACGCACAAGCCTATTGCGCTCGTGGTCGAAGACGAAGCGCTGGTGCGGATGTTCGTCATCGACCAGCTCACCGATCTGGGATTCGAAGTGATCGAAGCAGCGACCGCAACGGAAGGACTGCGCGCCGCGCGCAATCACCAGCAGCTCGACCTCGCGATCGTGGACCGCGGGCTGCCGGATCGCGACGGGATCGACGTGGTCGCGGAGCTGCGCACGCAGCTGCCTTCGCTACCAGTGATAGTCGCCAGCGGTTACGGCGACTTGCCCGATCACCAGGCACTGCGCAACGACGTGCACATCCGGTTCATGTCGAAGCCGTACGACGTCGACGCGCTGACGACGGCGCTGCGAGCGCTGAACGTGCGGACCAGGGAAATGCAGTAGCGATCAGTCGGGAATCACAGCGGTCGCTTCGATCTCGACCTTCGCACCCGGCTCGACCAGCGAGACGACCTGCACGACGGACATCGGCGGATAGTGCCGACCGATGACGTCGCGATAAGCCGCGCCGATCTCCTTCTGCTCCGCGCGGTACTCGTCCAGGTTCGTGACGAACCAGGTGAGGCGGACCAGGTGCTCGGGCCGCGCGCCGGCCTGCGCCAGCAGCACCATGATGTTCTGCAGCGCCTGGCGCAGTTGCACGGAGAAGCGCGTGCTCACCAGCTGCTGCGACTCGCTCCAGCCGATCTGGCCGGCGAGATAGATCTGCCGCCCGCGCGTGCTGACGCCGTTCGCGTAACCCTTCGGTGCCGTCCAACCCGGCGGCTGCAGGAATTCGCTGCCCATCAGTTACCCTCGAAGACTGGTTTTTGTTTGGCCAGGAACGCGCGATAGGCGCGCCGAAAATCTTCCGTCTGCATGCACAAGGCCTGCGCCTGCGCCTCGGCTTCGATTGCCTGCTCCAGGCTCATGCTCCATTCCTGATTCAACATCGTTTTGGTGATGCCGTTGGCGAACGACGGCCCCGCCGCGATTTCCTGGGCGAGCTGCGTGGCCGAGGTCGACAGTTGATCGGGGGCGACGAGACGATTGAAGAAGCCCCACTGCGATGCTTCGTCGCCGCTCATGCTGCGCCCGAGGTACAACAGCTCCGCTGCACGCCCCTGACCGATGATTCGCGGCAGGATCGCGCATGCGCCCATGTCGCAGCCCGCCAGCCCGACGCGATTGAACAGAAATGAAATGCGCGAGCGTGCGGTGCCGACGCGCAGGTCGCTCACCATTGCGATGATTGCGCCGGCGCCGGCGCAAACACCGTCGACTGCGGCGACGATGGTCTGCGGACAGCCGCGCATCGCTTTGACCAGATCGCCGGTCATGCGCGTGAAGCCGAGCAGGCCCGTCATATCCATCTTGGTCAGCGGGCCGATGATCTCGTGCACGTCGCCACCCGAGCAGAAGTTCTCGCCGGCGCCGCTGACGACGATCGTCTTGATCGACCGGTCGGCCACCAGGTTGCGGAACAGGTCGCGCAGCTCCGCATACGACTCGAAGGTCAGCGGGTTCTTGCGCTCGGGACGGTTCAGCACGACGCGACCGATCGCGCCTTCGACCGACCAGAGGAAGTGCTGCGCGCTGTAGTTGGCAAGTTGCATCGTGCTCACTCCGTTCCACGCTCGTCGAGCGGAACACTGTCGAGGATGTGTTGCTTCAGCGTGTGCAGACGCTCGGCGAGCGAGCGGGCTTCGCGCGCAGAGAGACCGGCGAACAGTTCGGCGATCCAGCGCTCGTGCTCGGTCGCCATCGCGCGAAACACGCGACGACCTTCGCGCGTGAGCTTTACGCGCAAGGCGCGGCGGTCGGCGCCATCGGACTCGCGCACTACCAGGCCTTCGTCTTCGAGAGAGTCGGTGAGGCCGGTGACGTTGCCGCCCGTGACCATGAGCCGGCTCGACAGCTCGCTCATGCGCAGGCCCTGCGGCGAGCGATCGAGCTGTGCCATCAAGTCGAAGCGCGGCAGCGTCGTGCCAAAGCGTGTCTGCAAACGCCGCCGCACGCGGCTCTCGACCAAGCTGGTGCAGGCGAACAAGCGTAGCCACAG
>Ga0163163_10000626_pt1 | contig 30452 bp, 28 predicted proteins | sample S65metaG_FD_119766 | JGI IMG/M metagenome (GOLD analysis project Ga0163163, IMG submission 119766) | Switchgrass rhizosphere microbial communities from Kellogg Biological Station, Michigan, USA - S6-5 metaG | ecosystem: Host-associated > Plants > Roots > Rhizosphere > Soil | place: USA... | reverse complement strand
GCCAGCGGTTGGGTGAACGAAAACGTCCGTTGGGCGACTGTTTGGCACAGTGTCCACAGTCGAAAACGAGGTGCCGCCGACACCCTTGCGAACGGTCCAAAGCGGGTAATAGTTCGAGCCGGACTGGTAAAAATCGCACCCCGAAATATAGACGTTGCCCACCGCATCTGCGGCAATCGCGATGTCATCGGCGTTGGAGTCAACTGGGGACTTAACGAAGTTCTCCACGGTCGTCCAGGTGGCTCCGCCGTCCGTGCTCCGGCGGACGTACCACTGAGCCTCAGCATTGCTAAACTCGTCGGGATAGCTGAGACCGCTTGCGTAGAGGTTGCCAGCCGGGTCTGATGTGATGCCGCCGCCCAGGTCAAACAGACCAAAAAAGTCAATGTGTCGTCCCGGCGGAGCAAAGTCGTCGAGAACCGACCACGAGTTTTCGTTGTCACTGCTGCCAAGAACCAACTGGCTCCATGTGGTATAGGTATTGCCCACGGCATAAATCCGTCCTTCGGGAGAGGCGGTCAATCCCCAGTTGGATGCGTCGGGATAGCTGAGCACGAGGGTCCCGCTGGTCGGCTGGGGCGGCGAGGACGGTAATTTGCCGGCAAAGGCGGCGTGGGTGAACAATGGGGCTGCGACTAGCAGCGCGAATGTTTTGAGATTTTGAGTTTTCATAGATCGGTTTTTCAATTCTCCCTACGTTTTTTGGAGACCGATCCCGCCAACGTTATTTGCGAATCTGGAACGGGGGCGATTCTACTCAGATGAGTCATGCACGGGTTGCGGGTGAGCCTTCAAACTGCATCAGCCATTTAACGATCTGGCAGAACATCACATATTGGCCGAGCGCCAGAGTTGCGATTGTGCTACGACAGTGTTGGGTGTTGCGGGTGCGCCTACTTGAAGGTTTTCGTCTGCCTTTGGATCAATTCCTTGGCTTGGCGCATTAGAGCATGAGCATACGGACCATTTTCCAGGTCCAAATTTTGTAAGCTGGCTTCTGCAACTTCTCCTTTTCTCAGTGAATCCTTTGCCTGGTCAGGGAGTCCCAAACGATGTTGAGCCATGGCCAGCAAAGCGTAGGCGCAAGCGTCACGCTCCAGTGAGGTGTCATTTACAGCCCATATTCTTACGGCCAGGGGTTCGGTGGCATGTGCCAGGGTTTGCTGGCCCCAACGCGCAGCCTCCGAAAAATTTTCCCGCCGATATTCCGCAAGGGATTTGCAGAAGTAGTGCCAGGGCATTCGCAAACGTGCCTTCTCCAACGCCAAAGCAGTCTCCGCCAATGCGGCGCTGCTTTCGAAATCCACGCCCGAATCGGGCAGAACCAGACAAGCTTTGGCCACACGGTCAGCAATGTCTGGGGATTTTGTGTGTTGAAAATGCTCAAAGCCGCCTTGGCAATGACGCCGATAGCCATCCACGTCGTCAATTTGAACTAATGCGGCAGCCAAGGTTTCCCACATCAGGTAATCATCGGGTTTCCTTGTGCAGTACTGGCTGAAGTCAGCAGCCGCCTCCGTCCAGCGTCCCAGGCGAGCGAGGATCATGCCGCGAAGTCGGAGGAGATCGGTTGTGATAGGAGGTCTCAAAGCAGTAAGTGTCCCTGCCAGGCGTCCGAGCAAGGTGCTGTGTTCATGCAAGCAGGTATTCGCCTGCTCTGTATCGCCTTGCTTTGCTAATAGACGAGCGAGGCTCACTAACTCGGCTGCCACCTCCGACTGGGCATTGAAATTTTGGGCGTCGCCAGCCAATTTCTCCAGGATAGCGATTCGTTTGCGCCGGGTTTCTACAGCTTCCTTGAGCTTGCCCTCCAACTCGAGCGTTACGGCGAGATTGTGAAGCGTCATAGCTCTTTCGGGATCACTTTCAGGAACACGGAGCCCATCCCGAATCTCTATAACTTCCCGAAACATGCTCTCGGCCTTGGCCTCGTCCCCCAAGTCCCGGACATCATTGGCCAGATTGTTAAGAGTGTTAGCGACTGGCGCACTACTGTTACCAAAGACCTTCCTCTTGTAACCAAGGGATTGTTGATAGGCTTCGGCGGACTCTTCCAATCTACCCTGATATCGTAGCGCACCGCCAACGTTGTCGAGGGCTGCTCCAACAGTGGCATCAGTTTCCTTGCTCTCGGGACCCTTCTTGAAGATTTCCAGCGCGTCGCGGGCCGCCCTCTCCGCTTCCTCGTGGTGGCGCTGGGCCATCAAAACATTGACCATGCCCAGCAACGTGTACCCGGTTTCCGGAGCAGCCTCTCCATAAGTCTTTCTTGCAGTCGCCAATGCCTTCTGCTGCATCTCCTCCGCTTTGGAGGTTTCCCCTAGCTGTAGGTAAACCCCCGTCAGCGTATTCCGCAGAGATTGTTCCGCGTCAGGGTTATTGGTGAGGTCTATGTCGAGGCTCGTGGCTGCCTTATCCAGGATTTCCCTCAAAACCGTCGTATCCCGCCCCAAAGCGACCGAGGGCGCTACACCCGCGAGCATCCTTTCCAAAAAGTTAGCGATCTGCTCGCTTTTTGCCCCTTCAGTTCTTGCGGCTTTCTCAGCCGCGACAGCGCGGTTGTAGGCACGAGTTTTTTCAATGAACTGCCACGCGGCGACGCACAGACCAATCACCAGCGCCGCTGTAACGCTCGCTGCCGCTGCAACAGCAACCTTGTTTCGATGAACCAATTTCTGAAACTTGTAGAAGTTGCTGGGCGGACAGGCTATCACGGGTTCGTTGTTCAAGTGACGTTGGATGTCCGACGCCAGGCCGTTGGCGGTTTCGTAGCGGCGCGCGCGGTCTTTCTCCAGGCACTTCATGACGATCCAGTCCAGGTCGCCGCGCAGGACGTTGACCAGCTTTGGGGCGTCGAGGCCACGGCGTTTGGCGGTGGTGGTCAGGTCTTCGCCATTCAAAGTGCTGACGCGGGTTGAAGGGCGGGAGGGTTCTTTCTCACGAATCGTCCGACGCATTTCGTCCAGGCCGGCCTTGAGCAGTTCGTTGGTGTCGAACGGCGTCTTGCCGGTGAGCAGTTCGTAGAGGAGCACACCGAGGCTGTAAATGTCACTGCGGGTGTCAATATCCACGCTGGTGATTTCGGCTTGCTCGGGACTCATGTAAGCGGGCGTGCCGATGAATTGGTGAAAACGGGTGAAGACGGTTTTCTCCGTCAGTTCCATCTGTGTGGCCTTGGCGATGCCGAAGTCGATGATCTTTGGAACGGCTACGCCATCGTTCACGGTGACCAGAATGTTGGACGGCTTTATGTCGCGGTGAATGATGCCTTTTTGGTGGGCGTGCTGGACGGCCTGGCAAACTTGTTTGAACAAGTCGAGGCGTTCGCGGGTGGAAAGGTTCTTCTCGTCGCAGTAGTCCGTGATCTTGATGCCGCGGACGAGTTCCATCACAAAATATGGACGGCCGGCGGGGAGCGTAGCGCAGGCGTCCACGCCTGCGCTACCTTATGGGAACTGTCAGTCGCTCCTGCGTCGAACACCTTGGCGATGTTGGGGTGATCCATTAGTGCCAGGGCCTGCCGTTCGACTTCGAAGCGTGCCACCACCTCACGGGTGTCCATTCCCACTTTGATGATTTTAAGCGCTACTCGGCGTTTGATCGGCCGCTTCTGCTCAGCCATATAGACCACGCCAAACCCGCCTTCACCGAGTTTCTCCAGCAGCTTATAATTGCCAATGATCGTGCCTGGAGCTTCGCTCAAAGGTGCTACAAGTATTGTTTGGAGGCGCGCCTGTCCCAACCCCAGTGGATCGTCTGAGAGGAACGCGTCGGCCCGTTCGTTAGCCTTCAGCAGCTTTTCAACGCGCTCACGCAAAGACGAATCACCCTGGCAAGCGGCATCCAAATACGCAGCGCGCCCCTGTGCGTCCGGGATCTGGCGTGCACCATCGAAAATCGTTTGCTCGCTCCTCTTCATCGAATCTCAACCTCATTCAAGTCTGAGGCTGGTCTGAGTGGTGCGGCTTCGGGTTTCGGGAACCCCTTCGACCTTCGTTCTTGCGTTGGCTTTTGGAGAGAGTTTCCGGCTTCCAGTTCATCATTTCACTATCTCCCTACGCTTTTTAATCACCCATCCCGCCAAAATCCTCACTGTGATTTCATCGCTTCAATGCGTTCGAACAACCATGCCTTGGCGTAGCTCCATTGCCGTTGGACCGACCGTTCAGACAGATTCAAGATTTGCGCAATTTCTGGCTCGGTGAATCCGGCAAAAAACCTCAGCTTAACAATCTTGGCTTGTTCAGGAGAGGTTTGCGCCAGCTTTTCGAGTGCTTCATCGAGTTGCAGGATGATTTCTTCTTTGGCAGGCGAGGTAATTTCAATCTCATCCAGCGGCACGCGGTCAACGTTTTCCCCATGCTTGGTCCGCAGCTTCCGACGCGCCCGATCGATCAGGATATGCCGCATCGCTTCGGCAGCCGCGCCGAAGAAATGACGGCGATTCTCCCAACGCTTCTCTTCATTGCCCAACAACCGCAGGTACGCTTCATGGACCAATGCTGTGGCTTGCAGGGTTTGACCTGGAGGTTGCAGCGACATCTTGTATGCAGCAATTTTTCTGAGTTCGTCATATACCAGGGGAAGCAACTCGTCGGCAGCCTGAGCATTGCCTTTCTCGACGCGCTCCAGGATCTGAGTGATATCACTCACACAACGAGGCTAATGAAAACAAGCCAAAATGCACACCGTAAAAAGCGGCGCTTGCCGCTCTGGACGTTTCCCTTGGGCAGCACAAATTGGTCAAAGTGAAATTCGACGATTTCAAGGAACAGAAAAGGGAACTTTCGCCGCAATTGGCCGAGAAGAGCGGCAGCCATGTGGTAACTCGCGTCGGTAATATCGCAGTGCCTTACCGACCAAAACCGAAACCAGAAGAATACAAGGAGTGACTTTCGAAATCCGTGTTACATCCCTAATAGATTACCTCTTTGTCTGGGTGAAGGCCCAGAGTTGTTTTGAGGAACGGATGTATAGCTTATTATCGGCGACGGCTGGCGAAGCAAAAATGGGATCACCAAGTTCATTGTGCGCGAGAATTTCCAGGGAGTCACCAGCCTTCACCACAGTGACCGTTCCACGATCGGAAGCCAGATAGAGCCGGCCATTAGCCAGAACAGGCGAGGCGAAATACCCGCCAGGGGCATCAATCCTCTCTTCATAGATCTGCTTTCCGGTCTCCAGATCCCGGCAAACCAACAGGCCGCCACTGCGGATGAGGAAGACGCGGTTCTGCCAGGCTAGCGGTGAGGGCACTTCTGGCACGCCTCGCGTCTCCTTCCACAACACCTGCGACTCCGTCACATTCTCCTTGCCCCCCGTACGCACCGCCAAGACAGTCGTCCGGTTCATTGGTCCGCTGCGGAATCCGACGAGCTCGTCCCGAACGTTGTTCCATTTCTCCCGGTCCAGTTTATCAGTCTGCTTCACCGAGCCAAACATGCTCATGGCTCCTCTCAAACGCATGTTGCCTCGTCCGTCCGAAGTTTGGCGATCTGTGTAAAGCAAATCCTCCGGCACCTCCTGATATGCGACGAACCCATCGCCATCTCGATCATACTTCTTGACCATCTCGTCGAATGTGGGCGGCGGCGTGATGTTCGAAACCTCTCCCTGCACTCCAGCCAGTGCCAGAATCAGCCGATTTCCCACCACTATCGGTGTGCTGCTAGCCTGATACCCGAGATCTTCGACCCACCAGGCCTCCTTGCCATTCGATAGCTCGTAGGCCGTGAACCGCGTCGCGCACGCCATCCCCACGCAGCTATGCCCACCCTCCTGCCAGGTTACCGGCGTCGAATAGCTATTGTTGTGGATAGGCATCGGGGCCTTCCAAAGCTCGCGTCCATCCGCCGCGCTCACTGCCAACAGGTGCGACTCACCCTTGATCTGCACAAACACCAGCAACTTGTCCTCGGCCAGAATGGGCGACGTGCCAGTGCCCTGGTCGAAAAACGTTTTGGGCATCGGTAAGGCTTTGCGCCAAAGCTCCATGCCCGCCAAATCGTAAGAGACCAGGCCGAATGAGCCGAAATACACAAACACCGCCTTCCCATCGATCGTCGGAGTTGAAGTCGCGTGTGAATTGGCCTTGTGCACCGGCTCCAGCTTTTCGACGATCACGGCTTTGTCCCAAAGCCTCCGACCGGAAGACGCCTCGAAGCAAACGGTGCTCAGCCGGTTTCCCTCCTCACACGTGACAAAAACGCGGTCACTCCAGATCACTGGCGACGAGAGGCCTGGCAACATCTCTGTTTTCCACAATAGATTGCTCGATTGATTGAAATGCGTTGGGGCGTTCTCCTTTTCGGCTACACCGTCTCCGTGGGGGCCGCGAAACGCCGGCCAATTGTCAGCGTATAAGGGACATGCCATCGTGAGCAAAAGTAAAGTGCAGAGACACGGCCTTAACTTCATGATCATAGAACCTCCACAATGGTGAGCAGCGAACACTTGGAAGTCAAGTTGCTGGGGGTATTTAGCGTCTCCCATTAGCGCTGGTGTCCGTCCCGATCAATTCCCGTGTAGGTCGATTCAGATTTTCATTGGGAATTTGATGGCTTGATAAAAGGCCGAGTCTGGAAATCTCAGTGAGGGTACTTTTCAAACTTTGCCACCGCAGGATTCATTTGGTCCCAGGGATGCGCGTCTGATGTCCATACATCCACTTGCGGGTTGAACCAGCTCGGATCATCGAGGCTCGCAGTTCTGATCGCGACAATGTGAGGGACTCCGTCGGGCTTGCCCATAATCGGCGAGCCGCATTCAGCGCAAAAGCCCCGCTGGGTCTTGCCACCCATCTCGCTCGGCGAGGCATGAAACCGCAGTGAGCCTTGCAAGAGCTTGAACGCTTCCTTCGGCACGACCACGAAAGACGAGAACGGCCCTCCACTGGATTGCTGGCAATCTCGACAGTGACAGTGAAGCATCATAACGGGTTCTGCTGTGGATTGGTAGCGAATCGCGCCGCAAGCGCATCCGCCTGAGAAGGGTGTGGTTACTGTAGTCATTATATATTGTGTATTGGTTTAATGGTTTTTGTTTATTCAATAAAGCGACGAATAAGACAGTGATTTCAGGACAGTCCCTCCACAAACTTTGCAAGACTTTCCAATATTTTGTCCCATCCCTGCGCGTGGCTATCCCTGCTCTCTACCGTGGCCAACCGGCTGTGCGTCAGCACCAGTTCCGTCCCCTGGCCCCGCTTCAGAAATTCCACGGTAACCAGCGACGGCTTGCCCTCCACCTCCCCAAACTCTGCGCCGCTTCCATCCTTCTCCCAATCCCAGGTGTAAACCAGCCGCTCCGGCGCCTTTACCTCCTTAAACACCCCCACCGCTGTGAAAAATTCCCCATCTGGCATTTTCATCTGGATCCGAAACTTGCCGCCCACTCGCAGATCCATGCTCGCCAGGGGCACCACCATTCCCGCTTCCGGGCGCATCCATTGCTGGATATGTTCCACGGAAGTCCACACCCGGAATACTCGCTCCGGCGACGCGTTCAACACCCGTTTCAGGATTAACGTCGCATCATCCGGTTTCTGCACTTCATTATTGATCGTTGTCATGTTTGTTTTCCTGCTTTTGTAGTTTGTTTAGATAATCTTCAAATCGATCCAGGTTTCCTTCCCAAAATTCCCGATACCGATTGATCCATGCCTGCGCCTCCTTCATTGGCCTGGCCTCCAGCCTCAACGAATGCACCCTGCCATCGCGCCGGCGCTTCACCAATCCCGCCTTCTCCAAAACGATTAAATGCTTCGACACAGCCGCCAGCGACATTGCATGAGGCCGTGCCAAATCCGTGACGCACTCCTCGCCCTTTGCCAGCTGCGCCAGGATCCGTCGCCGGGTCGGATCGGCCAATGCGCCAAAGGTCCGGTCCAACAGCTTCGAACTATATTCAACCATACGGTTGAATATATAATTAAACAAATCGAACGCAAATAAATTTTTTGAGGCGCGAAATTTGAAACATCCGGAGCTAATTCGCCAAAAATTCCTTTCTCTTCCTTGTTCGATCGTCGGCGGCCTGGCCGATGCGGAGGCATTCCTCTATCGCTGGGACAAATGGATTGCCAACATCAAAATCAGAACTTCGTGGCCTCACCGCAGACGAAGACGAAAAAAGGCGGCAGGGGAGCTGGCACTGTTGGTCAAAAGGAAGCTGTCTGCGCTGAGACTGATACCGTTGGTGACCGGAGTCCATGAGCCGGAAAGGACGCTGGCGGTCTCCAGAAAGAAGTTCGTAGCGTTTGCTGTCCAGGAGAGGATCGACTGAGTGGCTGAAAGCACGATTTGCAGAGATGGCGCAGAGCCCCACGGAGGCACGCCCTTTCGAATGGTATGGTTGGCGTAATCCGCGACATAAACATTGCCGGCGATATCCACTGCAATGCCAAACGGTTTATTAAAACGCGCATCGTTGCCCACGCCGTCGGCAATGCCGGACTGCAGGGGCATCCCGCCGATCGTGCTTGCCAGCCAATCTTTCTTGGAAGGAGGGGTGATCCTTCGGATCGTGTGGTTGAATTGGTCGGCTATATAGAGGGTTTCCTGGCTGTCCACCGCGATGCCGTTCGGGAAATAAAATTTGGCCTTCGGCCCTGTTCCATCGGCGCTCCCCATGAGACCGGAGAGCCCGGCGATGGTAATCACCGACCAATTAGAGCCGAAACGAGTGATCTGCCGGATCGCGTGATTCCCCCAGTCGGCCACGTAGAGGGCACCTGCAGGGCTCGCAGCAATTCCATACGGGTAATCAAATTGCGCCTGGTCGTTTGTCCCGTCAAGAAACCCGTAGTTCAGCGCCAGCCCAACCGGCGTGGTCACGACCCAGTTGGTACCCAATGGAGACACCTCCCGAATGGTGAAGTTGGCGGTATCGGTCACATAAAGACGTCCGTCTTCGCCCACGGTAATGTCCGTGGGGCTATAAAACCGAGCATCGCTGTTTGTGCCGTCGTTATGATTCCGGTGGTCGACCAGTCCTGCCAGGGTGGTCACCACCCAGTTCGTTCCGTCGGGCGAAATTTTTCGAATCGTTTGATTGTAGTGATCGGCCACAAAAAGATTACCACCCGGGTCTACCGCGACCCCGTTTGGATGGTCAAAACGTGCCTCACTGTTCGTCCCATCGGCAAAGCCCGCGACCCCGGCCAGTCCCACCACCGTGCTCACGACTTGATTACTGCCAAACATCGCGATTTTGCGGATTGTGTGATTGAAGATATCGGCGACGTACAAGGTCCCGGCGCGGTCCACGGCGATCCCGCCCGGAAAATAAAAGCGCGCGGTGCTGTTGGTTCCGTCGCTGCTGCCACTGCTACCGGCCAGGCCTGCGATTGTCGAAAACGTGTATGGCTGGGACAGGACGCTAACCGCCGGGCACACCAGCCAAGCTCCCAGGAAACACCAAAGCGGCGTTAAAAGACCCCTGCAGGTGCGCACAGATGAGGATAGCCGTAGGACTTCGCAAGGTCAATTACCAACCGGAGTAGGTGCCGAAAAGAGCGAAGAAGAGGGTGCTTGTCGAGATGCCCGCGCAATGCCTCCACGCGGGGTGCAGCATGAACCGATCACTTTCTTGGATCACCGATACACCAAAGAGATTTGTGAGTATGAATGAAAAGTTCGCCGTGAGACGGCGCGATGGAAGCAATCGTCGTTTCGCCGAGAGAGTTTGTAGCCAGCACTTCAAATTTCGGACTCGCTTTGAGCACGAAAGCGTCGCCACCCTGGTTGATCGCATAAAGCTTGTCACCAGCCCGCACCAGGGATGACCAGTTGTCCGACTTCGCCGCCGGTCCTTTCAGCCGTTCTTCCCAGATAGCCTTGCCCGTCTTCAGCTCAAAACATTCCGCGACGCCAGGATCATTCAGGATGAAAACGTGTCCGTCGTAAATCGCCCCGGAGCCTATGCGCTGCTTTGTCTTCGGGTGATGCCACAGTCTACGCGACTCCGTGACATCACCGGTGCCGCCCGCCTGAACGGCAAGCGCCATGCCCATGAAGCCGCCCATGGCCACGACGATATTCTCGCCTTTGTCATAGAGCGGCGAAGTGTACGCCAACGGGTTCAGACCTGCGCACGTCCATAGTTCCTTTCCAGTCTTTGGTTCGAAGGCGACGACCCGCTTCGGCCAGCTCAAAAGCAGTTCTTTGCGTCCGGCCGCCTCGATCACAATCGGCGTGCTCCACGAGCCGACCCATGTCGGCTTGTCTTGTCCCGGCTTCTTCTCTCCAGTGTCAGCGTTCGGCTCGTTCACCGTCCAGATTGTTTTTCCCGTCAGCTTGTTGACGGCGAGGAGGAAGCTCGGGATACCAGGGCCGAAATTGAGGATGCACAAGTTTTTGTGAAATATTGGCGACGAACCCCAACCCCAGATATGCCTTTGTGCGCCAAGGTTACGATGCCATAGCTCTTTCCCATCGAGATCGTAGCAATACAACCCAGCCGAACCAAACCAGGCAATAACCCGTTCTCCGTCCGTCACCGGCGAGGAAGAGCAACGCGGATTAGTTTCGTGTGTAGTCTCCGGCTCTGCGAACGCCGGCCCTGTTTGCCAAAGTAATTTTCCGTTCGCACGATCGAAACACATCACCGTGCGCCGTAATCCGTCGGACTGGGTGATGAACACATGCTGCTGCCAAACGATAGGAGTGGAATTACCGCGCTCCGCCAACGGCGCATGCCAGCGAACGTTTTGGTTGGTGCTCCAACGGAGCGGAAGGTTGTTTTCCGTTGCGACGCCTGTCCCTTCCTCGCCGCGCCATGCAGGCCAGTTGCCGGCGGATGCCGCGAACGTCAATAGACATCCCAGAGTTAAGGCAAACGAACGTGGAAATGTTGCCGGCAAAGAAAATCGCGGTTTCATGTGATCAACTGTTTAACACCAGACCTGGCTCCAAGCCAAACGCGGAATCATTATGAGTTGGCGGGAATCTGATGCGAACAAATTCAATTATTGAATTTGGCCGGATGGTGGCGCATCGTTTCCTTTGGCCAGTGATGCCGGCACCTACAATGCCACAGTTAAAACGACTTCGCCAAAAACCCCTGCTGATCGGGTTCACTTTGATTGAATTGCTCGTGGTCATTGCCATCATTGCGATCCTGGCGGCCATGTTGCTGCCAGCCCTCAACCTCGCCAAAGAAAAGGCACGCGGGATTCAATGCTTGTCAAACAACAAACAATTGGGTCTTGCCTGGCTTTTGTATGCCGACGATAACGGCGGTGTCCTGGTCAAAAACCAGCCGTTTACGAGCGGCAGCATCAGCGGCTGTTGGGTGGGCGGCTGGCTCAGCTTCGGGGGAAATAATCCCGACAACACCAACATCATTTTTCTGATGGACGGTAAATTGGGTTCTTATGTCCGTCGAAATGTCGGAGTGTATAAGTGTCCTGCGGACATCTACACCGTCGCGCAGCCTGGCGGAAAGATGCCACGCGTTCGAAGCAACTCGATGAATGGTTATTGTGTAGGTTATGGATATGGTAACACCACTGTATCTGGCTGGCCGGACTCACCGAATTGTCTTCAGTATAATAAGCTGAGCGATATCAACCGGCCGCCCCCTTCCGAGTTGTGGGTGTTTGTGGACGAACACCCCGATAGCATCAACGACGGGTTCATTATCATCGGCTCGAACAATCCAAACTCCTGGGTGAACGATATTCCGGCCAGCTACCACAACCGGGCTTGCGGGTTTGGCTTCGCCGACGGCCATGCGGAAATCCACAAATGGCTTGAGTCGCAAACCTGCGCGCGGGTGACTCAAAACTCTCATGGTAGTTATCAGGCCGCTCCCAAGAGTCTTGACCTCAAGTGGACCCTGGCGCACGCCACGGCGCCCGTACGTTGAGAGACTCCAGATTTGCGAATCCGTCTTCTCCTTCTCCTCCTCGGGAAAGGGCAGGGGGAGCTTCTACCTCCTGCTTTCACGAGACAGGCAATTAAGCTGTAGCGCCGGCGTCCCCGCCGGCGAGTTAGAGGGGCGTCCCGCCCCGAGTGGCTTCGAGCGGCGAGACGCCGCCGAAACTCGCAGCCGGGACGGCTACGTTACGCTGCGTGCCCCCTACACAAATTGGTCAAACCGCGGGTAACACCCAGTTGCAGGGTAATTTCCCACGGCTAGGTTAGGTTAGCTAATTTTCGAGGCAGGCATTAGCCGGGGAGGGTCTATGAATACAGAGTCTTATTGGCAAGCATCCGTAAACACGTTTCCACATTTCCCAGCGCTTTCACAGGACTTGGAGGTAGATGTGGTCGTCATCGGCGGCGGACTCACAGGAATTACCGCGGCGTATCTCCTGAAAAAAGCCGGTGCAAAGGTCGCGTTACTTGAACGGAACAGTTTTGGTTGCTGTGATACGGGTCATACAACGGCGCACCTGACTTATGTAACGGATGAACGGCTGCATCATTTGGTAAAAGTTTTTGGTCAGGATGCGTCGAAATGTTTCTGGGAGGCCGGCGCGGCCGCAATCGATCAGATCTATCAGATTATCAAAGACCTGAAGATTGATTGCGAGTTCAAGTGGGTGCCCGGTTTTCTCCATGGTCGCGTGGGTGTTGAGGAGAAAAAGGATCGTGAATCGCTCGAGAAGGATGCGCAATTAGCCATTCAAATGGGGTTTGAGGCGGACTTTCTTGAAAAGGTTCCCTACGCGGATATCTATGGCGTGCGTTTTGCCCACCAGGCAAAATTTCATCCACTAAAATATTTAGCCCCGATTTTGGAAACAATCCCTGGCGACGGAAGTTATGCTTTCGAACATACCGAGGCCGGAGAGATTCAGGACGATCCACTGACCGTGAAAACAGGGAAACATAAAATCGGTTGCCAATATGTGGTCATTGCAACTCATACACCTATAATGGGCAAAACCGGTCTGGTGGCTGCTACCTTATTTCAAAGCAAGTTGGCCCTGTATACCAGTTATGTTCTCGGCGCTTCGTTGCCGAAAGGCGAGCTGCCTGAGGCACTCTTCTGGGATACGAATGATCCGTATTATTATCTCCGCGTTGACCGCCAACGGAATCATGATTATTTGATCTTCGGCGGCGAGGATTGTAAAACCGGACAGCAGGAGGATACAGAGAAAGTTTTTGCCCGGCTTGAAAAGGCTTTTAAGAAATCATTCCCCTTGGCAGAAGTGCAACATCGGTGGCTCGGCCAGGTGGTTGAAACCAATGATGGGTTGCCCTTTATCGGCGAGACCAGCGGGAAACAATTCGTCGCCACAGGATTTTGCGGGAACGGATTCACTCTGGGCACAGCGAGTGCCGTTATGGCACGGGACAGGTTCCTTGAGAAAAAGAATCACTGGTTCGATCTGTTCGCAGTGAACCGAAAGAAATTTCACGGCGGCACCTGGCGGTACATCAAGGAAAACCTTGATTATCCCTATTACATGCTGCGTGATCGGCTTGGACGTGCAGAGGGGGAATCGGTTGATGAACTGCAAATTGGGGAAGGAAAAATTCTGCGTCTGGATGGCAAGAAGGTCGCGGCTTTTCGTGACTCGGACGGCAAAGTGAATCTATGCTCGCCTGTTTGCACACATCTCAAATGTATCGTGCATTGGAACGCCTCAGATAAAACCTGGGATTGTCCTTGTCACGGTTCCCGTTTCAAATCTACCGGCGAGGTTTTCTCCGGCCCGGCTGAGACTCCTTTGGAAAAGGTTTAGGGGCCCTCGTGAGAGCAGCCTCTTTCCTTTGTCGGAAACTTCGTCGGGGCTTTGTTGATCTGGCAAAAATCGGCCGGAAACAGCTCGCTCGGAAGGCAGCCCAAGCAAACTAATTCCGACAAAGTCTTGCGACGAAGTTTCCGACAAAGGTGCTGAGCTCCTGCTACGAATACACCCACCTTGAAGGGTAACTGTCCGTTACGCCGCTGTCGGTTCTGCTCGACTGCCTGCAACCAAGTCATTATCTTTCCGCGACTCGGCACCCGAGCTGAATTATGGACGAATTATTGAAAATCCTGGAAAGCAATGCGCTGGAATCGCCTGAAAGCATCGCTCAGATGCTGGGCACAACGGCAGCCGAAATTAGAGCGCGCATTGCCGACTATGAAAAACGGGGCGTTATTCGCGGTTACCAGGCCGTCCTGAATGAAGATCAGCTCGATCTGGGGAAGGTCACTGCGGTCATCGAGGTGAAGGTGACCCCGCAAAGGGAAGGGGGCTTTGATACCATCGCCCAACGGCTCAGCAGATTTCCCGAAGTGCGGTCCAGTTACCTTATGAGCGGCACCTACGACCTGCTTCTCTTTGTCGAGGGTCGAACCTTGCGTGAAGTGGCCGCTTTTGTCAGCGAACATTTGGCCACCCTCGAGGGCGTTCTATCAACCTCCACGCATTTCATGCTCAAAACCTACAAGCGCCTCGGCGTGTTGATGGAACAGGAGAGCTCGGATGAACGACTCAGCATCTCTCCGTAATCGGCTCAATCCCACCGTTCGCGATATGCCGCGTTCCGGCATTCGTGATTTCTTCGACATCGTCACCACGATGAAGGATGTGATTAGCCTGGGCATTGGGGAGCCTGACTTTGACACCCCGTGGCATATCCGGGAATCGGCGATTTTTGCCATGGAACGCGGGGTGACACATTACACCAGCAATTTGGGTTATCTTGAATTGCGCCGAGCGCTGGCAGCATACGTTCAAAAGAACTTTGGAGCGGAATACAATCCGGAGTGTGAAGTGTTGATCACCGTGGGAGTCAGCGAAGCTTTGGACCTGGCCTTGAGAGCATTGCTCAGCCCCGGCGATGAGGTGCTATATCACGAACCTTGTTATGTGTCGTACCGTGCCACCGTGCTTCTTGCGCATGGAGTGCCCATTGCGGTTCCGACGCGAGCCGAAAACGGCTTTCGCCTTACGCGCGCGATGCTCGAGGAAAGAGTCACTCCAAAGACAAAAGTCTTAATGCTTAATTTTCCCAACAACCCGACTGGCGGCGTAATGGGCCGGGAAGATTTACAAGATATTGCTGCCTTTGCCTGCGAACGAGACCTGATTGTTATCGCAGACGAGATTTACGCTGAGCTTACTTATGACACAACGCACACCAGTCTGGTTAGTCTTCCAGGCTTGCGTGAGCGCACGATTTTTCTGCACGGTTTTTCCAAAGCCTGGGCCATGACCGGTTTTCGTCTCGGTTATGCGTGTGGCCCTGCGGAACTCATCGAAGCGATGATGAAGATTCACCAATACACCATGCTTTGCGCCTCATCTTTGAGCCAAAAAGCTGCTTTGGAAGCCCTGGCGCGACCCGAAACAGATGTCGCCGAAATGAAAACTGAATATCGGAGGCGCAGAAATTTCATTGTGAGTGCTTTTAAAGAAATGGGCGTCGAATGTCATCGGCCGTTGGGAGCGTTTTATGCTTTTCCGAGCGTGGCCAGATTTGGATTGCCTTCGAAAGATTTCGCACTGCAATTGTTAAAAGAAGAAAAAGTAGCAGTCGTGCCCGGGACTGCCTTCGGCGAATGCGGCGAAGGCTTCGTCCGTTGTGCCTACGCCACGAGCATGGACAACATCAAAGAAGCGATGTTGCGCATTAAGCGTTTCATCCATGCGCGGTAACCGCTAGCAGAAAACCGCCCTTTCATATCGTCATTCGTCATTCGCCATTCGTCCAATTCGTCATTGCCCGCTCGGGCTCTCGGTGAACATCTCGTGAATAACTGCTAATAACTCTCCTTTGACCTTCTGCGGGTTCGCGGTGAATACTCCATCCAATGGTAAATGCAGCATTATCTCACGTTGAATCGCCCGGTAGCCGCGGTTGGCTTGGCGCGGAAGAGGCCCAGGACGCCGAGAAGAAACCTTTGTTCATCGCCGATCGTCAGCACGGCTTCGCTGACACGGCACATCAGTATATGGATGTTGCGCTGGTGCGTTGCGAGGAACGTTATCCAAAGGATGGCGCGTATTCAGTTCTTTACCTGGTTGTGGACAGGAATGCGCAGCAATGGCGTGAAAAACTCGACCCATTGCACGCCGAATACTTTGGGCCCGGGCGAGGAGATCCGCTGGCCCCAGTTCGACTCGAAATTGTCGATCGCGCCACTGACGAGGCGCTGCAAAGATTGATGGATCTCGGCCTCGTGTCTCGCTGCACGCGCGCGGCACGGCCTCTATGGCCTGACTCTGTTGGCGAGTCCAGGCCACAGCGGCTTTCCGAGGTCGAACGCGAAAAGGTTCGGGCACTGCGCCTTCAGGCCGCGCGAAAACTGAAAATCGCACGGCTTCTCGGGGAAGGGGACCTGTGTGAAGAAGCCCGCTCGGCGTTGCTTGAAGCGATGCTTCCCTTGGGACGCGCGCTCGCTATTGAAGGCCGCTTGCCCGAACCTGCCGATTTAAACGAAGTCTTCCTGCCGCCCCTGGCCCATCGCTGGCGCGATGCCCTGATTCCTCTCAGGTTGTTTACCAGCGAAACCGCTGCCCCGTGGAAGCCCGCACTGGATTGCCTGTCAATGGTGTAGGTATAAGACGCGGTGAGAGCGCATACGCCGAAAAACAAAAGAAGAATCGTTTAGAGGAGCCTTAGTCCTATAAACAGGTTACCTCTACGGGGTTGGCGCGCAATCCCGACGCAAAAAGTTCGCTCGGGCAACCGCTATTTCTTTAGCGAGACGACAAATCGTTCGAGCCGCTCCAGACCTTTCTCGATATTGGCCATGCTCGTTGCGTAACTAAGCCGAATGTAATCGTCAGCTCCAAACGCAATCCCAGGCACGGCCGCAACTTTTTCTGCTTCAAGCAAACGGGCGCAAAAATCCGTAGAGTTCAAACCAGCTTTAGCAATGTTAGGAAAAAGGTAAAAAGCTCCTTTCACGTTCACACAAGACACATTAGGAATGGAATTGAGTTTGTTCCAGGCAAATGTCCGGCGCTTGTTAAACTCGGCAAGCCAGAGCGGAAGATGTTCCTGAGAGCCAGTGAGTGCCGCGACCGCGCCCTTTTGCGCGAACGAAGTTGGATTGCTCGTGCTATGACTCTGGATGGCGTCAATAGCCTTCGCAATCGGCTCTGGTGCTGCCAGCCAGCCCAACCTCCAGCCCGTCATGCTCCAGGCTTTGGCAAAACCGTGAACAATAATTGTGTGCTCAAAATGCGCCGGTGAAAAACTGGCCACACTCTTGTGTGAGGCACCGTCATAAAGCAGATGCTCGTAGATCTCGTCGCTCATGATCAGCACGCCTTTTTCCACACAGATATCCCCAAGAACCTTAATCTCATCAGGGGTATAGACGGACCCCGTGGGATTGCTGGGAGAATTGAGAATGAACAGCCGTGTTCGCGGAGTAATGGCCGCACGGAGTTGTTCCGGGGTGATTTTAAATTCCGTTTTATCTGTGGTTTGAACAATGACGGGTTTGGCACTGGCCAATTTCACCATCTCCGGATAGCTCAGCCAATATGGAGCTGGAATGATCACCTCATCCCCCGCTTCGCAGGTCGCCAGAATGACGTTGTAACAGGAATGTTTTCCCCCGCAGGAAACAATGATCTGCGACGGTTTGTAAGTCAGACCATTTTCCTTTTTGAATTTATCCGCTATCGCCTGGCGCAGTTCGGGAATACCGCTGGCCGGCGTATATTTGGTAAACCCATCGTTAAGAGCTTTGATTGCTGCATCCTTAATGTGTTTGGGCGTATCAAAATCCGGTTCTCCCGCGCCAAAGCCCACCACATCCTGCCCATCGGCCTTCATCTGTTTCGCCTTGGAATCGATCGCCAAAGTCAGGGAAGGGGAGAGCGCGGCGGCTCGAGCTGAAATCTTATAGTTCATGTTGGCGCAGACAATTACCAGCAAGTGGCAAAAATTCAAGAACGAAGAGGCCAGATGCGTAGAAAAGGTGCAGTATCAAGCAACGTCACCCATAAGCAGCTTGTGACCAATGGAAGCAATCAGTTAATAATAGATCACTGAATTTCCGCCTCCCATCCGATGAACCTACAGAAGAGTGATTACTATGCGGCTTGGATAGTAGGGCCCTCCCCTGCGCACAAAAGACCTGAGAGGATCAAGCTCTATTTGTAGAGGGAACACATGCATGATGCCTGAATGCCGGCGAGACACGATAGAGCATTAGTCCTTTGCGACGATCGCGTCTTACGACAACTTTGGAGCGGAAAAAAACATGATCTTGATTATTGGAGCAACTGCAACAATAGGCAGCGAACTCCTCAAACGATTTCGGTGAGGACTGCTTGCATTCGCACCCACGCTCCGCATGAGTCGCTGTGTTGAGATGTTCCTTCTTGCTAGTCTGGCAGCTTCGGCTCCGGTACTACACGCGCAAGAGTTGCAACGCCGCGCTTATTCCAGCGTGCCTAGATAAACCATTACATGAACCTACCCAACACCTCCGAACCACAATCAAAACGGCAGCATTGGCCGCGACGGGCCTGGCGCCTGCTCCTTTTCCTTGCGATCGCTTGTGCTTTGCTGTTGCTGACGATCTGGTCGGTTGCCGCATTACGCTTCGACGTGCGCGTGTCGTGGTTGCGCGCGCCGCTGGCGTCGGCCTACGTCCTGGCGGTGTTGGCGGTCTGGATTTTTGTTAAGGGCCGATGGCTCAAGATAGCCCTGACGGCCTGTGGCTTTGTGCTGGTGCTGGGGTGGTGGTTGACACTCCGACCCTCCAACGACCGTGACTGGCAACCGGACCTGGCCCTGGTTGCCTATGCGGAGGTCAACGGGAACAAGGTGTCAGTGCACAACATCCGGAATTGCGAGTATCGTAGCGAAACCGACTTCGACGTGCGCTACTACGATAAAACCTTTGATCTGGACCGAATCCGCAGCACGGATTTTTACATGGTCTATTGGGGTTCGCCGTACATGGCCCATACGATGGTCAGCTTTGGGTTCGAGGGCGGCGATTACCTCTGTTTCTCCATCGAAACCAGAAAAGAAAAGGGTGAAGGCTACTCCGCGATCAAGGGACTGTTCCGCCAGTTCGAATTGATCTACGTGGCCTCCGACGAACGCGACGTTATACGTCTGCGGACTAATTATCGGACCGGTGAGGAGGCTTATCTCTTCCGCTTGAATGCCTCACCCGCGCAGTCACGCCAGTTTTTCCTCAACTACATTAGTCGCCTGAACAGTTTGCGGCAACGGCCCGAGTGGTATAGTGCAATTTCCCAGAACTGCACCACTAGTATTCGAGCGCAGCGCGCCGCAGCCGACCGCGCGCCGTGGGACTGGCGCATGTTGGTAAACGGCTACGGCGACGAGCTGCTCTACGAACGGGGAATGCTCGCCACCAACCTGCCGCTGGCTGAACTAAAAACACGGTCGCATATCAATGAGCGTGCTCGCGCCGCGGACAAAGCCGCTGATTTTTCAACGCTGATTCGACAAGGTGTTCCAGGAATTGAAAAATGAGCAACGGTAATGCCGAGCTTTCCCCAACTGAAGTCCCTTAGTCCGTGGTCCCCTTGTCCTTGCACGATTTCAGTCGAAGCAAATTCGCGTGACTTTTCGTAAGGTTTTGGACAGCTTTCGGTCAACGACATGCCTTCGAGCCGACATTCCTGGGGCGAGTTTTTGACGACTCAATCCGCCCAAATCCCGCTCAATGAATTCATCCTCAACCTGGTCCTGACGGCGCTGCTGGCGTTCATTCTGGCCTGGGTTTATGTAAAATTCGGTAACGCCCTCTCGAACCGCGATCTGTTTGCGCGTAACTTTGTCCTGCTGGCGATGACGACAATGTTGATTATTAGCATCGTAAAGTCGTCGCTGGCTCTTTCACTCGGGCTGGTAGGCGCGCTTTCGATTGTTCGGTTTCGCGCGGCCATCAAGGAGCCGGAAGAATTAGCTTACCTTTTTCTCGCAATCAGCGTGGGGCTGGGGTTTGGTGCATCCCAGACGCTGCTGACCCTAACCGCTTTCACCATCATTGTTGCCATTATCACGGCGAAACATTTCGTTCGGCATCATGCTCAGATGCCTAATTTTTTCCTGACCGTAAGCAGTCCTTCCGATCCGCGCGTGAATCTGCCTTCCATTTCCGAAGTTTTGCGGCAGCACGCTTCAGGGGCATTGTTAACGCGCTTTGATACAACTCCGGAATCACTGGAAGCCTCATTTCGCGTTCAATTTGAAAGTGTGGCAAAGCTCCATTCCTGCAACGACCAACTACGTTCCCTGGCGCAATCTGTCCGCGTAAGTTACCTGGAAGCGCGCGGCATTGGCGCGTAGTTTTCAGTGTCCATGCCCGAGCGCCCCGAGCTTTTCCGATACGAACGCAAGTTCCTGGTTCCCGCACATTGCGGCATCTCTTCCGATCTGGACATAAGACATAATCCAGCCCTTTTTTCCGGAATTTATCATCCGCGGACTGTGAACAATATCTATTTGGATTCGTCAGCGCTGCGGCATTACTTCGCCAACCTTCAAGGCGCGCAGATACGGACCAAGGTACGAATTCGATGGTACGATGAGCTGCATGGCCACGTTGTCCGCCCGGTGCTGGAGTTCAAAACCAAACAGGGGTTGCTTGGCCAAAAAACGTCCTTTCCCTTGAAACCTTTTCATCTCGATGGCGCTTTCACCAGGGAGTTTCTCCGAACCGCGCTCTATCGGTCTGATTTGCCGGGTGAAGTGAGGCATCTTTTAAGCGATCTCGAACCTACTCTGGTGAACTCTTACGACCGCAGATATTACCAATCTGCCGATCGGAAATATCGGATCACATTGGATTCAGATTTAAAATTCTTCCGCGTCAGACCCGGTCACAACACCTGGCTGTGCCAGGCGCCTCGTTGCGATTTCCATGTCCTCGAACTTAAGTACGATCAAGCGCATGCGGGTGGCGCTCACTTCATCGCCGACGCACTGCCCTTCCGCATGACGCGAATGTCCAAGTACGTTTTTGGCCTCGAATCTCTCGATGGATACTGAGCGCAAATCGATTGGCTTTTCTCCAGTGATCTTCCTGTTTGTGCTGGCTGGGATTGCTCTTGGCTTATATGCCTTGCAAAGCGGCCTGAAACAGCATGCCCCGAAACCAGTGGTGGTGTTGATTTCCGAGTTTTGCGCTCACAACGGCACAGGCATACGTGACCAGGATGGAGACCATTCGGATTGGATAGAGCTGTACAACACAGGAACCCAACCCGTGAACCTCGAAGGCTGGTACCTGACCGATAGTTTTTACCAGCTTAGGAAATGGCAGTTCCCAAAATACGAACTCATGCCCGGCAAATACCTGGTCGTGTTCGCTTCGGGCAAAAATCGACGTGTTCCAGGAGGGGAATTGCACACCAATTTTAAACTAAAAGATTCCGGCGAATACCTTGCGCTGGTCATGGCCGACGGGGCCTCAATCGCTCAGGACTTCTTTCCCAAATACCCTCGGCAGAGAAGGGACGTTTCCTACGGCCTGACTGCCGATGTCATTGAAGGCAGGGGCGCTTTTCGAGAGTCGCCAAAGGCCCATCGTTATTTTGCAGTGCCCACAGCAGGCCAGCAGAATCGAGAAGAACTGATCGGTTTGGTCAAGGAGGTCCGGTTCAGCAGTGGGAGCGGTTTCTATGACAAACCCTTTCAACTTAACCTCTCCTGTACGACTACGAGAGCCGTGATTTATTACACACTGGACGGTTCCATTCCATCGCTCGCGAATGGAATACGGTTCAAGCACTCAATAGCTGTTCGCGGCAACACCGTGGTGCGATCCGTCGCTTTTGCGCAGGGGATGGCGCCGTCTGAAGTGGAGAGTCGCACCTACCTTTTCCTGGCCGATGTGCTCAAACAAACAGGAACAGATTTGCCCAAAACCTGGGGCAAGCAGGATAGTTGGACTGCGCCCGCGCATTACGAAATGTCACCGGAAATCGTAAATGACCCCATTTATCGGGACCGGATAAAGGAGGGCCTCCTCTCGCTGCCATCTGTTTCAATCATCACCGATTTTTCAAACCTGTTCGATGCGGATGCCGGGATCTATTGCCATCCCATGACCAACGGCGTGGCCTGGGAGAGGCCAGTTTCTGTCGAAATGTTCGACCCGCAAGGCGAGCGGGGTTTCCGCATCAACTGTGGATTACGAATCCAGGGCGGTTGGAATCGGCAGCCGCTGGAATCTCCCAAACACTCCTTGCGCCTCTTGTTCAAGAAAGATTACGGACCGCCCAGACTCGAGTTCCCACTTTTTGGCGATGCTGCTCCGATAAATTTTGAAACGCTCATCCTCCGGGGAGGCAATAATAATTCCTGGCTGCATTGGAGTTCTGAGGAGCGGCGGCGCGGTGATTATCTGCGCGATGAATGGATGCGAGAAACTTTCATGGCAATGGGTTATCCATCCGCTCGCGGCCGGTTCGTACATCTTTACCTGAACGGTCTATACTGGGGACTTTACAACATTTGTGAGCGGCCCAGCGCGCCTTTCGTTGCCGGTCACGAGGGCGGCTCAAAGCGGGATTATGATTCGAGGAAAGCGGCGAAAATCCTTTCAGGCGACACAAATGCCTGGAACCAGATCATGACTCTGGCTAACGCGGGTTTAGGTGATGACAGGAGTTATCTCGCATTCCAGGAACTGGTCGATCTTCCTGAGTTAACCGATTATCTCATTCTAAATTTCTACGGCGGCAACGGCGATTGGGACCGTTCCTCCAATTGGTATGCCGCGCGGCCGCGCAAACCGGGTGGGAAATTTCAATTCTTCGTGTGGGATGGTGAACGAACCCTCGAAGGCATCGATGTCAATTCGATGGACTTCGATGATGATCAAAGCCCGCCGCGCCTGTTCCATAAGCTATCCGAGAATGCTGAATGGCGCGTGTTCTTCGGCGACCGTGCTCAGCGCCTCTTATTCAATGGAGGTCCATTGTCGCCCGAACCCGCGGCAAAACGTTACGAAGCCCTTGCTGCGTTGATCGAGAAAGCCGTTGTGGCAGAGTCCGCTCGGTGGGGAAGGTATCGACGGGATCTTCATCAGTACAAGGTAGGCCCTTACGAATTCTACAAACCCGACGATCATTGGCGGCCAGAAGTGAATCGACTTCTCTCAACTTATTTTGCTCAACGTCCCGAGCGTTTGCTGGGCTTGTTTCGTCAACGAGGACTTTATCCTCGGCTGGCTCCTCCAAAGGGCAACATTAAACAAAACCTGCTGATGCTCGCAGCCTCCGAAGGGGCTCTTTATTACACTTTGAATCAATCCGATCCCAGAATGCCAGGAGGAACAATGTCATCGGCTGCCGTGCGTTACTCGCAACCTATTCCTCTGCAGCCTGGGCAAAAAATCAAGGTTCGCTCCTGCACCGGTCCTCCAACCAAGATGGAATGGAGCGCTCTAGTCGAGTTTTAAAAAGCCTTCCTGGGAGCGCCGCCATCCTTGGCGGCCGCGCTTGCTTGCTTCCCGTTTTAATACAGAATTGTGCGAACATGATCGGTTATCAAAGTGGCCGCAGCGGAGAGACATGAGCGATGAGAACCCGGCATTTCGTGTTGGCTTTGCTGTGTGTTTCAATTAGTGGAGTTAGTTGCTGCACAGGTGAGCAGAAATCGAAGACATTCAACTCTCGCGTCCTGTTTGACCACGAGCTTGGCAAGCTGGAAACAGACATTTTGGAAAAGTACGGCAAACCAGCAGAGACTCGCACGACACGGGTAAAGGATCTAAAGGATGAATTGCGGGCGCCTCTTAATTTGAAAGTGTCCTCTGGCGAAGTGTTGGTGAAGGAGCTTTATTATAAGCTCCCCAAGAAGGAGAGAATCTTTTGGCTCACAGTACAGAAGGAAGGCTGGAGAGTAATCTCAGATGTCGAAATCCCCGAGGGAACGGTTTTCTAATTACTAGGATAGGTTATTAGCCTCGATAAAAGAAGGCTGTGCGCCTGGAAATCAACTCGGCTCGCGGGAGCACCCTTCAAATGGGAGCGCTCGAGACTGCGAATGTGGGAAGGAATCCGATTTTTGCTGGGCAAACAACCCACTCGACTTTATTTGGCCTTGAGCCAATTTGCCTCTCGCGAATTCCACTGGGCGTGGTAAACACCGCGCAGTTCTCTGGGACTTAACGGCAACAAAATGATAAAAGGAAAAATTAAAGCACATTTGCTTACTATCGCCGCTCTGACAACAACCGCTCCAGCCAGGGCAAAACATTCGTATAGTACAAACAGATCCGCGATTCTATTACGTCCGAAAAAGGTGTGTTCGGTCGTTTCATTGAAAGACCAGCTCAGAAAGTTTCTTGGCTTTGGCTCGCCCAGAAGTAGATTGGCTGGGGCTGTATGAAAACATTCACCTGCATTGTTTACAAATCGTTCCTGCTGGGTCTGGCGTCGATTGCTCTCTTAAGCGGTTGCTCGCTCTTGCCGAGCCTCCACCCGCGCCTCCCTGGAAATCGAGCCTTGATCGCTTACTGGGCACCTGCAGAGAACAGCAAGCAGTTGACGCTGGCTGTCAAAGACAACATCGACGTGCAGGGGATGGTGACGACGGCTGGCTCGAAGCTTCTGGCCACGACTGGCGCACCCGCCGAGAAGGATGCTCCGTGCCTTGCGATCGCCCGGCAACGCAATGTTGAGATCGTTGGCAAAGCGAATTTGAGCGAATTTGCGGTCGCCCCCTCCGGCTTCAACGAATATTTCGGAACGCCCGCAAGTCCGCTCAGCAGTTCGCGCAAGCTACTCCCGGGAGGTTCGAGTTGCGGTTCGGCTGTGGCTGTGGCGAGCGGAATGGCTGACGTGGCCTTCGGCACGGACACAGCCGGCTCGATCCGCGTGCCCGCCGCTTGGTGCGGTATCGTTGGGTTGAAAACGACGCATGGGTTGGTTCCCATTGAAGGCGTATTCCCGATCGAACCGGAGCACCTCGATACGGTCGGGCCGATGGGGAAAGACATTGCCCACACCGTGAAAGGAATGGATCTCCTGCAGAACGGGTTCGCACCCCTCTATGCCGTGGCCGTGGCCTCCAAACCTTCTGCGCAAGGAATTCGGATTGGACGTCTCACTCTCAAAGGCACCGACCCGAAAATCGATCAAGCGGTTGACGAGGCTCTTGCCAAGACAGGTTTTCAAGTCGTTCCGCTCGACGACGACTTCCGGAAGGAGTGGGAGCGCGCCAAGAAAGAAGGCAATGCGATCGCCGCTGCAGGGGCTTGGATCAGCGACAAAAGATTCCTTCACGCGTGGGGTGTATCCGCCCGTACAAAATCGGCAATCCGCGCTGGCCGGATCGCCTACCGAATCAGTTATGGCGGGGCTGTCGCGAGACAAGCCGAGTGGCAGAACACCCTCAAAGAGATCTTCACGAAAGTGGATTTTATCGCTCTGCCGACTTTGCAGTCGACGCCGCCGCTGATTCCGCCGAACTTGAAAATCGGCCTCATGGAAGTGCGCATGCTCGAACTGCAAAATACGGTGCCCGTGAACTTCGCGGGTAACCCGGCGGTGGCGCTGCCGATTCCACTGCATGATGCCGACGTGGCCGTGACGAGCCTGCAACTGATCGGGCCGCCGCTGAGCGAGGCGCAACTCCTCAACGCGGGCCGGTTGGTGGAAGCCGCGGTCAAAATGAATGGGGACAACCGCGCCGCACCCAATTTGCAATGAAAGGCAGATGTTTCCGACTTCGTAATGCTTTATACCCCGCCTTTCTGCTCAACACTGTCTCGGCAGCACTGGCGGTGGCTTTCGCAAATACGGATATAGGTGCGGAATCGGCGAAGGAACTGATCGAGAAAGGCGATGTCTATTACGCCAGACTGCAGCCCGCCGAGGCGCTGAAGTTTTATCTGCCGGCGGAAAAGCTGGATCCGAATAACGTCAGACTCCTGGTGCGCATCGCGCGGCAGTACCGGCACCTGATGAGTGAAACCACGAAGTCCAGCAAGAAACTGCAACTCGGCAACAGGGCGGTGGACTATGCGGAACGGGCTGTGGCTCTCGCTCCGAATGATCCGGAGGCGCAACTCGCCGTGGCGATTAGCTACGGAAAGATGTTCCCGCTCCAGGGAACCAAGCAACAGATCGCGACCTTGCGTCTTGTTAAAATCGCCGCCGACAAGGTGATCGCACTCGATCCGAACAGCGATCTGGCCTGGCATATCTTGGGCCGATGGTATCTGGCGCTCGCCGATGTTGGCACCGTGAAGCGCGCCCTGGCGCAGGTTGTTTATGGCAAGCTGCCGGCCGCGAAATACGAGGACGCGGCGCGCTGCTTCGAGAAAGCCATCGCATTGAATCCCAATCGCCTCATGCACTACATCGAGCTCGGCCGCACTTACGCGCAAATGGGCAGAGATGTGGACGCGCGGAAGCTAATCACTAAGGGGCTCACGATGCCCGAGACAGAGAAAGATGATCCGGAAACCAAGAATCTCGGACGCCAGATTCTCAAGAAGCTTGACTGACGCTGTCGGGCAGTTCCGCCAGGTTCGGTTCAATGTAGAGGTGGTGCCAAAGCTGCGTGGCTACCACAGCGGCAAGGCCGCCCTCCACAGAGAGACGCGGTAGCGAGCCCGGCCGCATCTGGCGAAAAGCACGCCGCCAGTGATGCACCGCGGCTGCGTCGAAATAGCCCGTGCGGCGCAAGGACTCTTCGCTCAGGAGTTGGCCGACGAATGTTGGCTCCGGATCCATGTGGAAGCTGTCCAGCGGCGCGCGGAAAATCACTTTGCGCCGCTTGTAAACCGACGCCGGCAGCCAGCGCTCCGCCAGCAGCCGTAGCAGATGCTTGTCGCGGAAACCACGCAGCTTCCATTTTGGGTCCAACCTGGCAAGGAACGCGAAGACCTCTTCATCCAAAAATGGATACCGCACTTCCACCGAGGAATGCATGGCCACGCGGTCCCCTTTTGCCTGGAGCAGGTGCCCGGCGAGGGTAACGCGGCCCGCGATCCAGATGCCCCGGTTGAGCGGATGCCAGCGTTTGGCGCGGGCGACCGGGAACTGCAGATCGGCCCACGGGTTGGACTGCTCGCGCATCTGGTGCATCGACTTGGAATAAAAGCGGAGCTTGGACAGACCGAGCAGGCCGTAGGAATCAATCCACGCGTTCGGGCCGCCGATCGCTTCCTCGATGCCGCGCCGGAACTGACGTGGATATTGCGGCACATTCTTCAGCCGCAGATAGCTGCGGCGCGCCACGTCGCTCAGGCACACGCCTGGCAGGATGTCGAGAAACTGGATCAATTTGGCGGCCTTGTACCACGGGTAGCCGACCAACCACTCGTCCGCCCCCTCGCCGGTAAGCACGACTTTTTGGCCGCACTCGTGAACCCGCCGGGCCAACTGCAGCAACGCCGCGCACGACGTATCAATCACCGGCGCCTCGGCGGCTTGGATGAGCTGCGGGTAAGTGTTCACGGCGTCCTCTGCACGAAACTCCTGCACGATCGGTGGTTTGGTCTGGATGTGCCTGGCGACGAGGTTGGCCGCGTCGAGTTCGTCCAGCTCGGGCGAGTCCACGCGGATTGTGTAGGTGTTGATCGCGGGGCCCTTCAGATGACAGGCGAGCGCCGCGATCATACTCGAATCCACGCCACCTGACAAATACGAGCCGACTGGCACGTCCGCTTTCAGCCGCTGGTCCACGGCTCGCAGCATGACCTGCTCAAATTCATCGACCAGACGGCGCGGGTCATCACCGCGTTCTTCGTCACCCAGATCGGGAAAATCCATTTCCCAATAGGCGCGGTCCGCGATCTCGGCGGCTTGGCCACGCTCGCTGCCGGGCGTGATTTCGAGAAAGTGCCCGGCGCGCAGCAACTGAACGCCCTCAAAGCACGTGATCGGCCCCGGCAAGGCGGAGAACGTGAAGATGTGGTCGATGCCCCGCCGATCCGGCCGTGCCGGCACCATGCCGGAAGCCAGTAGCGCTTTGATCTCGGACGCGAACAGCAGCCAGTCTCCCTGGCGCGTCCAGTAGAGCGGGCAGATGCCGAACCGGTCGCGCCCAAGCAGCAGGCGTCGCCCGCGTTGGTCCCATAACGCGATGGCGAATTGCCCGCGAAGCCGCTCGAACATTCCCTGCTGATGCTCCTCCCAAAGATGCGGGATGACTTCGGTGTCGCAATGCTTCACCAGGCGATGTCCGCGCGCTTCCAGCTCCGCCCGCTTTTCGAGGTGGTCAAACAGCTCGCCATTGAAGATCACGACGACATTCCCTTCCTCATTGGTCACCGGCTGCTGGCCATCCGCGAGGCCGACAATGCTCAGCCGGCGCGAGGCCAGCGCGAGGCCCGGTTGAAAAAAGAAGCCCTCTTCGTCCGGACCGCGATGCACGATGGCACGCGCCATTCTCCGCACGATTTCCTCCGGCACAGCTCGTTGCTGCGTGAGATCAATAATGCCTGCGATGCCGCACATGAGAGCTTCCTCTACTTTGAACGCCGCCTGCTGGCGACCTTTTTCTTACTAGAGACGTTTAATAAGTACCGGAGAGCGTCTGTTTCGCAAGTTTAATGACGCGGTGTCCACCTCCCATCTCCCTATCTATCAACCCGCCACGTTTTGACAAATGCCCGCGACATGATGATGCGAGCGTTGCCGGTCATGGGACGATGCCTGTTCGTTTATGCCGGTTCAATATACAATGGTTATTATGAAAGCCGGGGTCTGCCGCGCACCGCAAGTGACGCGGAAATAAACAAGGCTTTCCGCAAACTCGCGCGCAAGTATCACCCCGACGTGGCCAAGGATAACAAGAAGGCGGAGGGAAAATTCATAAAAGGGTCGCTCCTTATTATTGACACCGATTCGACGTGGTGATAAAGCCTTCCTTGCGGGCCACGGGTGTCAAACTATTCCGGCGCGATCGGACAATTCCTATTAGCTCGCCAAATGACCGGCCCTGAACTTGTCTCAAAAATAAGGAGCGACGCCTTTCAGAACACGAACGCAAATCCGGCAGATGAGGCCGCGCGGCGGTGGCGGAAGAACCTGCCGGGCGAGTTGCGGCAGAGGAGCCTGGTGCGCGGTGGCGTGCTCCTCTCAGTGGCTTTTGTCGGTTATGTCGTATCCATGGTGGGAGCCGTTTGGCTGCCGACCTTCTTTGGGCGGACGTTTTCCTTGGGAGTCGCGCCCCTGATGATCGGCGCTTTGTTCGTCATTGGCCATGATGCGGCCCACAACAGCTTGACGTCGTACGGTTGGCTGAACCGTCTGCTGGGGCGACTGGTGCTGCTGCCGGCCTGGCATCCCTACACGTCATGGGTCTATGCTCACAACACGCTCCACCACGGCGGCACCAATCTGCGCGGAAAGCACCCGGATTTCGTGCCGCTCACGAGGGAGGAATACCACCGGCTGCCGCGCTGGCGCCGGCTTCTGGAAAAGTTCTATCGCTCCCCGCTGGGCCCGGGGCACAGCTATCTCATAGGCTTTTACCTGGGCTATATTCTCTTTCCGAGCAAGGAGCATCGCCCGCCACTGCGTCGGCACTTCGAATGGGATCGGCTGTTGGTGTTCGGGTTCTTTGCCCTGCAAATTCTTGGGGTGTATCTGCTGGCTCGCCAGGCATCGGGTCTGTGGTTGCCGCCGCTCCCTTACGCCTTCTTCGACGTGATCGTGCCATGGTTGGTCTGGGTCCAATTCATGGGATTCATATCTTACATTCAGCACACCCATCCCGGACTGGCGTGGTACGACGATCCGAAGGAGTGGACCTTCTACCATGTGCAACTCAAGAGCTCGGCGCACGTGGTTTTTCCGTTCCCGATCGAAAGGCTCATCAACAATATCATGGACCACGCTGCCCATCACATCGACCCGGCGATTCCGCTTTATCACCTGCCCAAGAGCCAGCGCTTGCTGGAGCAAAGTTGCGAGGAACATGCGGCGGTCATCCGCTGGTCTCCCTGGCAATACTTGGAATTGTGCCGCGTCTGTAAGCTCTACGATTTCGAGCGGCACTGCTGGACCGATTTCGAAGGCAATGCCACCTCGGAAACGGGGTTGCCTAGGCTGGCCTTCAAGAACGGTAAGCCGCCCGAAGCGACGTTGGCGCTGAGCATGGCGCGCACCGCAAGACCGAAAGGGGCGTCGGCCAATATTATTTGATGCGTTGAAAAAGGCGTCTTGATTTCCCATTCAAAGACATCGCTGTCGCGAATCGCAGTCCCAAGCCCGCCACGAGTCAGTTGCCGAGTAAGAGGCCTTCACTTTGTGAATCATGGTCTCTTGTCAAATTAGGACACTACCTTTCTTTGTTTTTTTGTGAATCATTGGACAGGCTCTTATCTCGCTGGGCGCGGCCAACTCATGGCTTGACGGAATGCGTTTGTCAGGGATCATTCGCGCAGTGCACAAGACCCTTTGATTCAAATGTCTGAGGACCGTATTGCTATCATCGGAATCGGTTGCCGACTCCCGGGCGGAATCAATCACCCCGACGCGCTTTGGAAACTCCTGGTCGAGGGCCGCGAGGCTGTCAGCGACGTACCGCCGGATC
>Ga0163163_10000622_pt1 | contig 30476 bp, 28 predicted proteins | sample S65metaG_FD_119766 | JGI IMG/M metagenome (GOLD analysis project Ga0163163, IMG submission 119766) | Switchgrass rhizosphere microbial communities from Kellogg Biological Station, Michigan, USA - S6-5 metaG | ecosystem: Host-associated > Plants > Roots > Rhizosphere > Soil | place: USA... | reverse complement strand
GGGTTCTGCTTTTTTTGAAAAACAAATTGATCTCACAAAACCTTTCAACACCAGCTTTACCATGGATATGATCGATAATGTGGGAGAGGACGGAGGTGCTTTTGTATTTCAGTCTGATCCGAAAGTGCTTGCGGACGGACTAAACAGTCTTGGGGTCAAAGGCATTACTCATTCTGTGGCTGTCACTTTCGATGCCATACAAAACAAAGATCAGAATGATCCGGTATTCGATCATATCGCTATACAGATCCATGGTAATCTCGATCATTCCTCTCCCGATAACCTGGCAGGGCCAATTTCGATGGAACCGTATTATTCAACTGTACAATACCTTCCTGATCCACCGGTTACTACTTTTCGTCATTTGATTAGTATCGACTGGGATCCTGCTGGAAAAAAACTTTCTGTTTTGATTGACGGAGCCCTGGTTCTTTCGGCAGTCAATGACCTGGTACAAAGTGTTTTTGGCGGCAATCCTGTTGTCTATTGGGGATTCTCTGGTTCCAATACCCAGCTAACATGGTATCCTGCTTACCAGGATCTCGATTGGGGGCGATTGTATTTTTATTTTGGACAGATCCTCACAAGGATCGACGAAAGGCCGGAAGGGGATTCTTGCTTTGCAGGCCCGATCCAATTCATCGATAGCTCTATCTATTCTTCTGGTAATGGCACTGATCCTCTTTCATTTGTAAGCTGGTATTGGAATTTTGGTGACGGTTCGATCTCTACAGAGAGAAACCCTCCTCCACACCAGTACCCGACGCCGGGTTCTTATACCGTAAAGTTTGCGATCACAAATTCTTCGGGGTGTGCTTACGATACACTGTTAAAAAAAATAACCCTGGGGTCTCCACCAAAACCAGATTTTACAGCATTTCCTTTATGCACGAATACAGATATTCATTTTACTGATAAAAGCATTGCTGATGTTGGCATTCCAACTGCATGGACATGGAAATTTGACAATGGATCGACGAGTATCGACAAAGACCCCGTGACCCAATTTTCGACCACAGGCCCGCATATTGTATCACTAACAGTACAAACGGAATTTGTTTGCAGGGCAGACACAACTATCACGTTTATGATTGGGGAAAAACCGATAGTAGATTATTCGTTTACCAAAGATTGCCTGGGAAATGTGCAGTATCTGTCTGCGCTTGCAAATGCGGTTGCTGTAGATAGATGGCAATGGGATTTCGGCGATGGTCGCTTCTCACGACAAAAAGACCCATCCCATTTTTTTGAAAAAGACGATACTTATACAACAAGGCTTTGGGCTGTTGCAGGTGACTGTGCGTCCGATACTATTACAAACACAATCGCAATTAGGAGGGTCCATGCTTTCGCGGGAAATGACACGATTGCCGTCGTGAATCAACCCGTACAATTGAACGCAACAGGCGGATCAAATTATGAATGGGCGCCTCATGATTTCTTGAACGATGCCTTCATCGAGAACCCTGTCGCCACCTTGCCAAAAGATCAAACTTATGTTTTGACTGCAAAAAATGACGATGGTTGTGAAGCGAAAGACACACTTAATATAAAAGTGTATGAGCATTTGGAAGTTTATGTTCCTTCTGCATTTACACCAAATGGCGATGGAAGAAATGATGTACTTCATATCATTGCGCCGGGTTTAAAAGAACTATCTTATTTCAGGGTTTATGACCGGTGGGGACAAATTGCTTTCGAAACAAAAGATCTTTTAAAAGGGTGGGATGGACGAGTAAAAGGTCAACTACCTGCAACTGGTGTGTACGTATGGATAATGAGAGGAGTTAATTATTTAGGTAATCTTGTTGAAAAGAGAGGAACAGTAACGTTGATAAGATAATCCTGGACTTATTATCCCGCCTGGCGTCTTTGTTTTAGATTTTCTTTGAATTTCTTTTTTATCTCTTGTTTTTTAGAGAGGTAGGTTTGGAACTGACTACCTGTCAGCACATTTTTTAGCTCCTCATCTTTTGCTTTATCATTATCAGTTATCTCCCTGATCTTTTCGCTTTTTGGAAGCAAGTTTGTTTGTAGCGCATCCATTTTTTTTGCGTACTTAAGATTGATGTCACGCACAATGGGGAGTTGTTCATTAGTCAAGCTTAAATTTATCCTCATCCATTCGGTCAACTTTGCTGAACGTTCCGTTGCATCACCCATTTTTTGCGCTGAAGTGTTTGCAGCAAATAACAACATTGCGGTTACCAGCAAACAATTGAGTAATTTTTTTTTCATCTCAACTTTGTAATTAGGTCTTCGAAATTTTTCGATTTCGTCTTTATTCCCAATCCCAAAGTACAACACTCCAGTTGGTGTTGTCCGATACATAAGTGCTTATTTCCTTAAAGCCAATTCTTTTATGTGCTTTCAGTGATCGAACATTGTTGCATGCAATTTCGGTAATAGCGAAGTCATATTTAGGTCGATAATGTTCCTTATAGGCAGCGTAGCAATGATCGAGGACACCCAGTCCGCGCCATGCTTTGTCAATACAAACCTGCCCGACCACTAAATAATTGTAATCCGATATTTTTTTATCTCTATAAAAAATTGTCTCGAATAATTCGAACATGGGGACCAGGATAGGTATATCGGAGCGCGACTGTTTTGTCATCGCCAGCAAATAACCGATCACCTTATCATTCTCTTTCGCAATGATATGCTTTTCACGATCGCTGAGTTTTTTGAGTTGATCGTAAGAATGATCGACTGTTACAAACCCCTGGCTCTGTATTTCGTCGTTTGTTAAACTGGGAGGAAGATTTCGTTTCTGCAAGTTCAATATTCCCTCTAAATCATTTTTTGATTTCGCTGTTGTATAAATAATCATAATGGAGGTTGATTCGCTATTTCATTACAATTTAGCCAAACCTCCAATAAAACTTTTTTAAGTCGCAAAAAACGCAGCAGCATGATGAACAATACATCATACTGCTGCCTTAATCAGTATTACCTTTAATCTGGTTTATTGACCAGGGATTTTGTCAATTGGGAAAATGTTGAATTTATCGCCTGAGATCATATCACCAAGCTTAACACCAGACAGGTCAAGTGCTTTTCCCCCCGCGGTTGCCAACCCGGATTGCATTAAGCTTGCGGCGTCTTTTTTGCCCGGGACAATCAGGTTCTTTACCATGTCCGCGACTTTACTGACATCTCCCATTGCTCCGGATGCCAGTCCGCCCATTGCGTCATTAGTGGGAGCTAAGAGCGAAAAAGGTTTCTTCATAACTCCTCCCAATAATTTATCCAGGCCAGGGGTTTGGAGGAGATTAGTGAACTGGGAAAGATTTGGCACTTTTCCCAGCGATGACATCAACGAAGATCCGCTCTTGAGAAGATTAGACCCCGAACTGCAACGAATGCTGGCTGCACTTAATAATAAGGCAAGCAGCAGAACATAAACGCTTAGCTTTTTCATGCAATCTGATTTATAAGATTAAAGAATGGTTTTGGAGTTCGGATTACCGTTGGCTTTAATAAATGTAGAGCAAGAATGTCGCGGATAATTGTTTTGAAAGCGGAAAGATGCCAAATCTTATAAAACTGATTCAACTTTACCAGGGAACGGTGTTTTTTCTATAGAAGATTTTAGTCAGACGAAGATGATATCGCGATCGTGAACAATTCAATTTTTTCATCCCGGCCCCTTAACTCATTTTCTCCCATAGTTTTTGCACGTAATGAAGGGTGAAGTTTTTTTAACAGCTCACTCGAAACAAGTATGTCGACATGATAATGGTTGCACAGTCCCTGGATACGGGCGGTTGTATTCAGCACATCGCCAGTGAAAACGATCTCCTTTTTGATAATTCCGATCTCCCCGGTGGTTACTTTTCCACAATGAAAGCCAGCCTTGAATTCCGGCAATAAGCTGAACCTATCATAATACTTCTTCGCCTGTTTATTGAGGGCGGCTTTCATCGCAAAAAAACATTGAATGCAGTTATTATTTTGCAGTCCTCTTTTCAGATCCCAGGATACAATCATTTCGTCACCTGCATATTGATAAATTATTCCCGAATGTTTAACCACAGGTTCTGACAGATCCGTGTAATATTCTCTCAACATTTCAAAATACTTAACATGACCCAAGGTTTCGGCGATCGCGGTGGAAGATCTCATGTCGAGGAACATATAGATCCTTTCCTCTTCAATCGGGCGGTGATATTTACCAGTGAAAAAATTATTGAGGGCTTCGTGGCCAATGCTTTCACTCACTTCAGTGTAAAACTGTGAAACAAGAATGGCTGCAACCATATACAAAATGACACTCAAAAAGGAATAGTGAGCGACAAAAGCCCAGACATTGGCCCAAACCTTCGGATTAAAGACAGATGTTCGCAATTCAACAAAATTGGTCGCCAGGGAAAGCATGACCGTGAATAATAAAATGATGGCCAGGTAGATCGTCGATTTATAAAAAATTTTTTTACTAAAACTTTTTTGCGCGAACCATTTATTGAAATACATTATCTCCAGCGTTCCAATAAATAACCCTGTAATGAGAGCCGCGATGGGAGTAACAAAAATATTCCTCGTAAAATTATAAGGATTACCTGTAGAAGGGTAATGGTCAAGATCTCCAAGAAGGCCTTTCTCAAGCAGTGTATAAATTATACTGAAAACAAGCCATATAACTCCAAAGGGAATGATGCGCAAAATATTCCTCTTGGTTTTTGGTGAAAGCATAGATCAAAATTACCCCAACTAATGGCTTCAAATAAACTTCAGAGTAAGATAAAAATTCCGCGAACAATCTAAAAAAATTTACCGGATTAAGCCTGACCAAATGAATTCATTATTGCTGGCTGCTTTACTTGTAAGATTTTATAAAAACAAGCAACTTTCATTTTCAAAAATATCTAAGTGAGTTTTTGAAATGCGTATATTCAGAGTATCCAATTAAATTTCTTAACTGTGTTGCTATCAAAGGGAAACATCGAGGTTGCCGGGGCACTTTCACGGAATTAACACAGTCCACATATTTAGTTTTAAAAAAATGCCCCGGGTTTGATGCTGGGCACTTTAGTAAGTGGGAAGCATAATTGATTTTCCGGAATTGGCAAAGCAAAAGCAAAATGATGAAAAATAAAAAAACCTGGCCGTGCCGGATCCTGGTTGTGATCTGCATTTTGAATAGTGGTGTCCTAATTGCGCAGGATAGTGTAACCGTTGTTGCGCTGGACACAACAGCGGTAAAAACTAAATGGCATTTTTTACTCGAACCCTACATTATGTTTCCTAATATGCATGGAACAACGGGAATGGGTGGCCTACCCAATGCACAGGTTGATGAAAACCCGGGAGATATTTTTAAAAATCTTCAATTCGGTGTAATGTTATATGCAGAAGCCGTGAAAGGATTCTGGACCGTCAGCGCCGATCTTACTTACATGAAGCTTAAATCAGACGTAAACGTAAAAAATGGAATTGTTTCCGGTACAGCTGAGGTCAAACAACTTGCGTGGGAACTTGCAGTCATGAGGAAGTTGGCCCCATGGTTTGAACTAGGGCTTGCATTTCAGTTGAATAATATTAAGTCGGATGTCGATCTTTTTATCAATACATCAGCCGGTCCGCAGGAACGAACCAGTGAGATCGATGAAAGCTGGGTTGATCCTTCGATTCTTACCCGTGTGAAATTTGATTTATCAAAAAAATGGTTTTTCCAATTCCGCGGCAATATCGGCGGAGGGGGAATTGGTTCCGATCTGTACTGGCAATTGCAAAGCTATTTTGGTTATCGTTTTTCCGAACAGTTCCATTTATCAGCAGGGTATCGCGTGATATATATCGACTATGAAACGGGTAGTGGCAATGATCGTTTTGTGTATAATATGACAACGTTCGGTCCCGTTTTGCGTTTTGGGTTTGATTTTTGAAGAGAATAAATCACCAATCATCTCTCCAAGTCTCATGCCTATGAAGATCTTGAAATGACTGCATTTTCTACGTAAAAGAAGTACGTGTATCGTAAAAACACCATCCAATGTACTACTGAAACATGACGCAATCAAAATGCAAATCAAGATCTCAATATGAAAAAGGTTAGCCGTTCGCATTTGATTGAAATAATCAGATGCAGGCAAAAATTTGTCAAAGCACTTTTATTCACAGCGTGCTTGTTCTGCGCAACTGTCAATAGTTACGCGCAGACTTATATGGAACCAATCGGAGGGAAACCTCCGGCAGGGAGCAAGTGTTCTGAAAGCGACCTTTCTTTTCGTGTAAAATATCAGCGCGCTTTCGAAGCCGTGCTCTGGTCTTTGCCGGCCGTGGCAAACTACCGATTTCGCATGGGCGGTTTCAGTCACGTCGGATATAACGACAATGCTATTGTAGCTTATTCAGCGCCAGTGTCACCAAAGTTTGAATCTCTGACGGCGGATGCAACCGAGCCGTTCATTGGTGTATGCACCAATTTGAAACGAGGACCGGTTGTACTCGAAGTGCCGGCTGCAAAGTCAGACTTAAATCTGTACGGACAAGTGATCGATGCATGGCAACTGACCATTGCGGAAATCGGACCTTCAGGTTTGGATAAGGGAAGAGCTTCTAAATACTTGATTACCGGTCCGGATTTCAACGGTCCGATACCTCGTGGCTATATCCATGTGTTATCACCAAACTATCGAATCAGGCTAATTTTCCAGGTTATCTCAGGAAAGGGACAACCCCAAAAAGATGCCTACGATTATGCAAAACGCCTCAGGATATACTACTTTTCTGAAGTAAAAAATCCTCCCAGGCAGGTCTTCTTAGATCCAAGCAAAGAAGAGTTTTCAACATTATTGTTCTATGACGAGCGTTACTTCAACGACGTTTATGACGTCTTCACCTATGAACCCGTGAGAGAGCAGGATAAATATATGTTGGGATTACTTGCAACGTTGGGCATCGAGCGTGGCAAACCATTCAATCCAGACCCGGTTACAAAACTCTTGATGAGGCAGGCTGTCATTGATGCATGGCATTATTTGCAAGGCTTGCTCGAGAATGTAGACAGGGATCAATACTTTTGGAATGACCGGCATTATTTACCCTTGATGCGAACGGATAATAACCAGACATTCACATTTGAATATCCGTACAGCATCGACATTGATGCCCGTGCAGCTCAATATTTCTGGTGCACAAACCTGCCAAAAAATCTCGACAAAAAAACCGCCACGTGGCATCTTTGCGCAATGCGGGACAATACAGGACGTCCTCTTGAAGCGGGTAGAACCTACAAAGTAGTGGTACCGGCAAGAATGCCTGTCACTGAGTCCTGGTCGCTCACAATATACGACCGTGCTACTTATGGATTCATTTATACGGAGTCAAACCGTACAACCATCTCATCAAACGATCTTGCTAAAATGAGGAAAAATGCGGACGGTAGTGTTACATTATTTATAGGGCCAAAGGCAATCCCGGGCTATGAATCGAATTGGTTACCGACTGGAAACAAGAGAGCCATGCCAACTTTTTGTTTCTACGGTGGTACGCAAGATCTATTCAACGGAACATTCAAATTGCCTGACTTTGAACGCATAGATTCAACGTTATTTGCTACACGAAGTGGAAAGTAGGTCTCTGCACCTGCTCAATCAAATATTGCTCATTCAAAACTAAAATCAACAACAATGAAAAAAGCCATTCTTCTTATGATCGTCTGCGTTATAGCAGCCATCGCAAACGCTCAAAAGTGGAGCGAATTATCCGATGAACAGAAGATCATGAAATTAAAATCGTTTAGGGCCGACAACCAGAACTACCTGAAAAATACATTGGGCATGACGCAGCAACAGATGACCGATATTGACAATGTAAATATTTGTTACCTGAGTACGCTGGATCGTATTAGCCGATATGCTAAGGATGACGGCGCCAGGGACAAATATGCAGACGCTGTTAGCGAAGGACGATGGGCTCAGTTGGATGCCATCATGGGAGCCGATAAACACGAACAATATGCAAAATATTTAAAAGATAAAATTGAAAAAGCTGGAAGCGCAAACAAGTAAAGAAAAGATGACGTGTCACCCTTGAGTGGTTTGGTCGGACAATTAAAAATTTTCTATTTATTTAGAAAGAACCTCTACATTTTCTTCTTTTAAATGAGAGGACATCTTTTCAGGGATCAAACGTCTCTGATCCAATTCACTTATTATTCTTTCGATGGCCCTTTTACAATTCTGATATTCCCGGCTTGTCTTCATTCCTGTGTAAATGCGAAAAAGATGGGTAAACTTCAAGGTATGCTCTGCAAGCATGTCAATGAGTACTGAATCTTCTATCTGATGTAGATTTCGCATGGGTTGACCCTACGTAAGGGATTAGCAGCAAATGACGTGCAGGAAAATCTAAGACTAAAGCCAAAACAAAGGAGGAAATTATTTCTACAGGTAGTTCTGCGTTCCCAAAAGGGCTGGGGCTACAGTGCTACGATGTATATATCGGGCCCTGGCATTTCCTGGGGGCGAAAAATTTTACAGAAAATCTTGATCAACACATTGCTATATGTCACCTTCTTGTACCGATTTTTGTTGTTTTTTTTTATCATCGATATTAAATTTTGTGCATGAGAACGGTTATTCTTCTGCTCGCATCAAATATCTTCATGACCTTTGCGTGGTACTATCATTTGCAACAAAAGGGTTGGCCCGTATCGAAGGCAATTGCCTTAAGCTGGTTCATTGCTTTTTTTGAATACTGCCTGATGGTTCCAGCCAACAGGTATGGCTTTGCGAATGGTTTCAGTGGTTATCAATTGAAAATGATCCAGGAAGTGATCACTCTCGTTGTGTTTTGTTTGTTTGCCATGTTTGTTCTAAAAGAACCGCTGCACCTCCGCTATCTTATCAGCTTTGCATTTCTGCTCGGCGCCGTCTTTTTCATGTTCAAGAAATAGTGTTAACCAAAACGGTTAGTTAAATGAAAAGGGATGTAGAAACATCCCCTGTTAACACATAAGAATAACTGTTCTCATTTTTGTTTTGCCAGGGCCCCGGCACCATCTATTTTGACTTTCCGAATGATCTTGTCCGCTACTTTTTTGCCGAGCACTAAAGCGACTTCATTATCGGTCCGGAAATGGATACCTGCCTGGAAACGTGATTCGGCAGCATCCCTGGCTTTCTCTTCGAAATAAGCTCTGTCACCAGGGAAGAAATAGGAATACAATTCTGCCATCACGCCACTTATTGCCGCGTGGCCCGAAGGATAACCTGGAAATGGCGGTGTTGGTACAAGCGAATGATACGTAGTATCATATTGGTTCGGTCTGATGCCCCAATATGTATACTTGGCATCCCAGCATGCTACAAAGCCATCATAATATCCGATCGCAGCAATCGCATATAACCGGGCAGCACGAGGCGGATCCAGGTGCAAATTGTATTCGAATATTTTTTTATCCAGTGCTTCATTCCAGAAACCCTGGCTTGCCCAGAAAAATGCATTGGCGTTCGATCTGAATGTTCGCTTGAAGTTTTTCATTTCAGCCATGTCTTTTGCAAAATCGGGGGGCGGTGGCGGACGAAACTCGTTGCTGCTGTCGAGTACAACGGTTTTATTCTTGCCCGCCATCGGGAACATCGCAAACTTTCCGTTCCAGAACCCAGGGCCTTCTGGCATTTTACCATCCCATACGGCTTTATTCACGTAATCTTTTGTGCAATCAATTTCCTTTTCAGCAATTTTTTTTCCCAGCTCAAAACCCGCGCGGGTATCATCCGGAAATGCAACACCCCCCGCCACCCTTGACGCCATGAGTTGTTGTGCCATACGATTTACTGAATCTGTTAAATAAGGATAGAAGTGCGAGATGATGGTTACTGCAACACCCGCCGCTATTGAGTACTCGCAGGGATAGGAAGGACTTTCGGGTTTTAATACGTAAGCTTTTATGCGTGTATCGGCAACAAAAGGGCGCGGCCGCTTGTAAGAATATTTTGTTTCCCAACCTGCAATGGTTGCATCATAGATGGCAGTGCCGAGCAGCATATTTGCTAATGCACCATACCTGCCGGTATCAACGGTCCATATTTGCATCATCATATTTTGCCAATGGTAACCCGGCGCACCCTGGTTCCAGTATTGGATCTGCTGCTGACGCCCCGAATCCAGGTTTCTCTGGGCAGAAAGCACCTTTGCAATTTCATCTTTATATGAAGACGGCGGTGGCAAACGATAATCTTTTCCGGATGAAATAAACCAGGTCTTCCAATGACCTGCAGAAGGTTCTGTCTGTGCATGCAGTTTTACAACGAGAAACATTATAGCGAGAGGGAGAACTAAATTTCTTTTCATAAACTGAGTATTTTATACAAGAATATCCAATTCATGAAAGCATCAGTATGGTGGGTCAACAAACGACAACTAATTGTAGACAAACAGCACAGGAACGAAGATACAAGGCACAAGGATCAAGAACCAAGCAACAAGAAACAAATAAATCTCAAACATCAAATTTCAAATTGGGAGCAACTGAAAACCCGAGTTGTAATTCAAATTTGGAATTTGATTTTTATTTGCATCTTCGTTTTTGAAATTTGGTGCTTAACATATTTCTAGTTGACAATTCAGCCTTATTGGTTTACTCAAAACCCTGTTCTATAGATCGCTTCATACAAAGGGAAAGATTTGCCGATATTTATCAGCGAAATGAAATTTTCATTTGATAGTAAGCTGATCAAATTTTACCTGTGGGTTGCGCTTGCATACGCAGCATTATGGGTGATGGGTAATATTCACACCTTTCCTATTAGTTTTTGGAGGGCGGTTGGGAATAATGTGTGGAGAGTGATCTATGTGACTGTCGTCAATTTTATCTTTTTAGAATATACTGGTCCCTTCATCATTCGGAAAAGAAGATTTCTCATTTATAATATTGTCCTGGGTGCAATAATTCTCTGGATATTTTGCATCATATGGTCGTATGGATTATACTCATGGAGACTACTTGGTGTCAACCTGCATATTTATACCGCTCTTGAAACTTTTAAATCAAAGAGCGATGGCATTACTTCTCAAATGGGGTTTAGTGTGGGTTCAATCTTCTTTTTTGGCACCATAAGACATATTTATAACTATTTAAAGTTGAGGCAGGCTGCACAACAATTGCGTATTGAAAAACAGGCGGCGGAATTGAACTATCTCAAGTCACAAACAAACCCGCATTTTTTATTCAATACCTTAAACAACATTTACTCGTTGGCAAGGGATAAGAATGACCTCGCACCAGAGTCCATTTTGCGTCTGTCAAAAATATTGCGATTTATGCTGTATGAAACTGGCGGAGACTATATAGCAATAGAGCAGGAATTGAAAATTATTGATGATTATATTGCTCTTGAAAAATTGCGCTACGATGAATCTTTACGCATCAATTTTAATTACGACATCGAAGACATGAAACAAGCCTTGCCGCCCTTGTTGCTCATGCCGCTGGTTGAAAATGCTTTCAAACACGGCGCATCCGAAACAAGGGGTCGTCCCTTTGTTGACATTCATCTTTCAGTTCATGAACGACAATTAACTCTCACGGTGAAAAATTCTGCGGAGAGTTTTTCGCGACAGGAGAGTATAAAAGAAAATATCGGTCTTTCGAATTTGCGAAGGCAATTGGAATTGCTTTATACAGATTATGATCTTTCAGTTAAACATGCCGATTCGGTATTCACAGCCAATTTAACAATCAATCTTGCAAGCCATGTCAAAGATAAAATGCATCATCATTGAAGATGAGCCCCTGGCAGCAAAGGTCTTGTCTGATTATATTCTGCAAACCCCATTTCTTGATTTGCAGGCAACATTCAAAGATGCCATCCTTGCAACAGACTGGTTAAGGGATAATATCACTGATTTGATCTTCCTCGATATCCACTTGCCGAAATTAAAAGGCATGGCCTTTCTAAAAACGCTTGCACACCCGCCTGCCGTCATTATAACCACGGCATATCACCAATATGCAGTGGAGGGCTTCGATCTGAACGTAACAGATTATCTACTCAAGCCATTTGAATTCGAACGTTTTTTAGTAGCGGTGAATAAAGTGAGAACATCTGGGAGAGAGTGGATGGAAGCCGGAGGCAGAAGCGAAATAAGAGATCATCTTTTTTTAAACGTGCAAAAGAAGAAAGTAAAAATTTTATTTTCTGAAATTGTTTATATAGAAAGCCAGAGAGAATATATCAGGATCGTGACGACAAAAAAAGAATGGATATCAAAAATGAGTACGCATGAAATTGAGGCGCTCTTGCCGTCAAATCTATTCAAACGAATTCATCGTTCTTTCATAGTCGCCCTGAACAAGATCGAATCATATACGGCCGACACAGTTGAGGTAAATGGGATATCTATTCCGATTGGAAGAGATTATAGAGACAGCATCAAGAATCTTTAGTTCGCTCTTCAGCTTAAACGAAAATGCAGGCGTTGCCGCCTGCATTGCAAGTTCGTCAGGCTATTTCTATCTTTCTTGGTTGTTTTTGTTTTGCCTTTTCTTTTTTGGGTATCCTCAACTGGAGCACCCCGTCTTTGTAGTGAGCTTCAATTTTATCTTCATCCACGACTTCCTTTGGCAGCGTAAAGCTGCGTTGAAACGATTGATAACTGAACTCCCTGCGGCTGTATCTCTCGCTTTCATTGCCTTCCTGGAACTCTTCGCTCTTTTCTGACGAAATGGTGAGGATATTATTGTCTAGCTCAATTTTGAAATCTTCTTTCTTCATACCCGGCGCTGCCATTTCTACTTCGTAATTTTTTTCCGTTTCCTTAATGTTTACGGCAGGAAGAGTGGTGTCAGAATTTGAAAAATTGGACGTGCCCCAATTGATCATTCCCCTGTTAAAGAAATCATCATCGTCCCACAAACGATTAAAGGCTGGAAAGAAATTTCTGTTTCTGATCAGTGATGACATATGACCTCCTTTTTTATTTGATTAAAAAATAATCACGTTTAATTAATAGCCACAAGCTAAATGCCACCTGTTATATCTACAGCAGATTTTTTTATATCTGTCAGTTAAGAAATTATATTACTGTCGTTTCTACAGTTTCTTTGACTCTTACAAGTCCGATCCTGAAAGGACGACAGATTCTTCTTGCGGCTATAGCCGATTTACTAATTTTGTTTTTTGAACCTGGAGCTGGCAGTGCGCAAAATTTGTGCAGTCCGTTGCATTGCAGCGTAATCATTATAAACATATAATTCCTTAATCATGAAAGCGAAACTATCTCTCCTGTCGTTGTTCTCTCTTCTTATCAGCGTCCATTGTTTTACCCAACAAAAAATGAATATGAAGGTGGCCCCCTTAGACACTTTGGCAATTGAAAAAATAATGGGTATCAAAGGAAAAGCTAGCAACGGCGAATACAAGGTAACAATACCACAAAATGACCTCAGTGTGGAAGTGGATGGCTTCAAGATCATCCCCGCCATGGGACTTGGAACGTGGGTAGCCTTTACTCCGTCAAGCGAGGGTGTGATGATAATGGGAGATATTGTTTTAACCGAAACTGATTTGAAACTGGTGCAGCAAGAGGTAATAAAGCAAGAATTGACCATTACGGCAATACACAATCACTTTGTACGCAATCATCCCAATATCATCTACATGCACATCGGTGGCTCCGGCGCTACTGAGCAGGTGGCGCAAAAAGCAAAGGCGGTCCTGGATAAAGTGAATGAATCACGTGGAGCGGACCCATCAAAAGGAACTGCGTCAAATGGAAATGTTGAAAATAGTTTAGATACAAAAAAACTCGATGATATCCTCGGGTATAAAGCTGAGATGAGCAAAGGTGTATACAAGTACACGATTGGAAGACCAGACGTAAAATTGACCGAACATGGATTACCCGTCTCTACTTTCCTGGGATTTAATACCTGGGCGGCTTTCCAGGGCAGTCCTGAACATGCGGCGGTAGCAGGAGATTTTACCATGAAGGAAGACGAAGTGGCTCCAGTGATCAAGGCTCTTGTCGAAAATGGTATTGAAGTGGTAGCCGTTCACAATCATATGGTGCATGAGCAACCGAGAATATTTTTTCTTCATTATTGGGGTGTTGGCAGTGCGGAGCAATTGGCAAAGGGACTGAGAGCAGCGTTGGATCAAACAGGAAATAAAAAGACGGGAATGAACATGAGCCATTGAGGTAGCAAACATCGTGGTTTTGCCCTGCAGGAATTATTTTGCATTCACTGAATAGTTTAGCCCAAATTCCCCATTGGAGAATTGTTTTGTCTTTACAAGCTTAAGTCTTATTTTATTGGACATTTCTGTAAACAATGGAACGCCCTTTCCAAAAATGATCGGGTTAACAAAGATCCAATAGGTATCTATTAAATTATGTTGCATCAGTAACTGCGAAACGGCAGGGCTGCCAAAGATCAATATATCCTTGCCCGGCTGGTTTTTTATTTCATTGACCTTATTTGGAACATCATCCTTGATGATAATAGTGTTGTTCAAATTTTCTGCTGTCATCGATTCGGAAATGACAATTTTCTTTGCACCGTTGTACCAGTTGGAGTAGGCGACCGTTCCCGTGGAGGCAGTGGGAAGATCTTTCGCACCAGGCCAGTAATTGTTCAACAACTCATACGAAGTACGACCAAATAACGCAGCGTCTGCTTGTTCAGTCAGGCTGCAGACAAACAGTAAATTTTCTTCGCTTACATCGAAATCATCAAGTTCTCCTTTTGCTCCGGCGACAAAACCGTCGAGCGATGTGTGAGCTAATAGTGATAAGTTTCTCAATACCATAATATCCCAATATTTTATTCCTAAAAAGGTTCATTCTCATTAGGATCAGTTCCCAATCTTAGCACATGGCCGTCCGGATCTTCGATCTGCATTTCCATTGCCCAGGGATGATTGGTGGGAGGCTGACGAATTGTTACTCCTTTTTCCTTAAGTTCCTCGTGTAATGAAAATATGTCGCCATCAAAGCCAACCCATATCCATGTGCCCGGATTTCCCTGTTGGCCTCGACATAAATACATCCCGCAGTTGTCGCGAGTCATGCTGGTAAAATTATCGTCTCCCCAATCGGCTTCTTTGAACCCAAGGACATTCACATAAAAATTCCTGCTGACTGCCATATCTTTTACCGATAAAATGGGTTGAATATTTTCGAAACGCATGTTCATTGTAACGGTATTATGATTTCACCAAAATTGAAGGTAATGACAATTATTAATGAGTAAAGTATAAAAGGGGGGAGTTTTTCATAATCAGACTTTTGGTTGAAGGCGTTGCGATTAATATGCTTTTTTTTCTGCAACAGTTTATAAACTTTGGCCTATTCCTGATTCTTATTTCAATTTTTTGGCAGGCTCATCTACTAACTTCAATTAGTTACTTTTCCCACAAAATAAAAATTCATGAAAACAGCAAAACGATCCGCACGCCTGATATTTTTCAGCAGCTCTGCGTTATTATACGCAGTTCTTATTACAATTCTTACAAATTGTAATAATAGCAGCGGAATGATGAATACAGTTAACGCTAAAATTGATGCAGCCATTTCCTGTACAGCAAACGGATTAACGGTTGCTGACAGTACACTGTACATGCAAGGCGGTGGTCGGGAATTCAGTAAAACAATTGTCAACCAACAGGAACAGCCTAAAAATCTGCCTACAGGAATGGTTTGGATCCCTGGTGGCGAATTCAGTATGGGTGGAATAAATTCCGTGGGTATGCAGGACGGTGGTAACGAGTCGATGAATGATGCAAGACCGGTTCATCGTGTATATGTGAAAGGATTTCTTATGGATGCAACAGAAGTGACAAATAAAGAATTTGCCGCTTTCGTAAAAGCAACGGGATATAAGACAGTGGCAGAAATAAAACCAACCAAAGACGAATTCCCGACTGCACCGGAAGAAAACCTGGTTGCAGGCTCAGTTGTTTTCACGCCCACACCGGTCGCTGACCTCAGGGATCATTATCAATGGTGGAACTATGTACATGGAGCAGATTGGAAACATCCCCAGGGACCATTTAGTAATATCATTGGGAAAGATGATTATCCTGTTGTACACATTGCGTGGGAAGATGCACTTGCTTATGCAAAATGGGCAGACAAAAGATTACCTACTGAAGCTGAGTGGGAGTTTGCAGCAAGAGGGGGAAATGCTGGTGATCTGTATGCCTGGGGTAACCAGCTCAGGCCAAACGGGAAATGGATGGCCAATACTTACCAGGGCAAATTTCCCCAAAACGATATTGGTTCCGATGGCTTCACTGGGATCGCACCGGTAAAACAATTTCCGGCTAATGCTTATGGATTGTATGATATGGCAGGCAATGTATGGGAATGGTGCAACGATTGGTACAGGCCGGATTATTATGAAACGCTGGCCGGTAAGGTTACAAAAAATCCGCAAGGACCCGCTGATTCTTATGATCCCGCCGAACCAGGCCAAAAAAAGAAAGTGCAAAGAGGAGGGTCATTTTTATGCACTGATCAATACTGCACACGCTACATGATGGGCTCACGCGGCAAAGGTGAATACAGATCCGCAACCAATCATTTAGGCTTTCGCTGTGTGAAAGACATTTTATAAATCACCGAAATAATAATTACGCAAAAGTTTATTTTGATCATTTGTTATTATCAAATTAGAAATATGAACAACAAAACCAAGCCGCCAATGGGTCGGGAAAATGAAAACAAAATAAAATTCGTCTCGTTAAGCATTGCTATTGTTGTATTGCTCAATAGCTGCCAGCAATCCAGGACAAGCAGCGAAGCAAAAGTGGATTCCATTGCCAGTGGACTAGACCGCACCGTGCTTCCTATCAAAGAACCAGACTATCCCTTTGATACAACACTGGATGCCCGCAATGCAAAAGCTCCGACTCCTTTTATAGTGAAGGCTCCGCCAAAAGCTCCGAATGTAGTAGTGGTTTTAATTGACGACCAGGGTTTCGGTCAATCAAGTGCCTTTGGTGGTCCTTGTCATGAACCCACATTAGAAAAGTTAGCAGCTGCCGGTTTAAAATATAACAACTTCAACACCACTGCTCTTTGCTCACCAACACGTGTAGCCCTGCTTACGGGTCGCAATCACCATCTTAATAATGCGGGCGCTATCATGGAACTGGCGACTGGGTTTCCGGGCAATACCGGTGTTCGCCCCAACAGTATTGCTCCACTGGCAGAAATGTTGAGATTAAATGGATACAGTACTGCTGCATTTGGGAAGTATCATGAAACTGCTCCATGGGAAGTTTCGGTTTCGGGTCCCTTTGATCGCTGGCCTACACATTCAGGCTTTGATAAATTTTATGGTTTTATTGGTGGTGAGACCAATCAATGGGCGCCGGGTATTTATGATGGAACTATCAGGGTAGAGCATCCAAGAGATCCGAATTATCATTTTACAGTGGATATGACCAACCAGGCTATTAATTGGGTGAATGCGCAACAATCCCTCACTCCTGACAAACCCTTTTTCATGTATTTTGCGACGGGCGCAACGCATGCTCCTCATCATGCCCCGAAAGAATACATAGACAAATACAAAGGAAAATTTGACCAGGGATGGGATAAACTCAGAGAAGAAACATTTGCGCGTCAAAAAGCCATGGGAATAATTCCCCAAAATGCAAAGCTAACTCCCAGGCCAACAGCAATTCCTGCATGGGATAATCAAACTCCTGAACAAAAGAAATTATTCGCGAGACAAATGGAAGCCTTTGCAGGATTTGCCGAACATACCGATCACGAGGTGGGCAGGCTGGTTTCAGCATTGGAAGAAATGGGTGAAATGGACAATACATTATTCCTGTACATAGTGGGTGATAATGGCGCCAGCGCAGAAGGGGGGCCCGAAGGGACTTATAATGAGATGATGGCATTGAGCGGCATCGTAGGAAATGCTTCCCAGATGATGAACCATATTGATGACTGGGGGAGCCCCAATACATTTCCTCACTATGCAATTGGCTGGGCATGGGCCGGCGACGCTCCTTTTCAATGGACTAAGCAGATCGCCTCACATTTTGGTGGCACCCGTAACGGTATGGTCGTTCATTGGCCAAATGGGATAAAAGCAAAGAGCGAAGTAAGAACTCAATTTTGTCACGCCGTTGATATCGCACCTACCGTTATGGAAGCTGCCGGTCTGCCTTTCCCGAAATCGGTAGACGGAACAGAACAAACGCCATTCAGTGGCGTATCATTTCTGTATTCATTTGATGATGCTAAAGCGCCTTCAAAACATACTACACAATATTTTGAAATGTTTGGGAACAGGGCAATTTATCATGATGGATGGGTTGCCTGCACCCGGCATTCCATTCCGTGGCTGATGACGCAAAATCCACCGTTAAAAGATGATGTTTGGGAATTGTATAATGTCAATGAAGACTTCAGCGAAGCCGACAATCTTGCTGATAAGAACCCCGGGAAATTAAAAGAGCTGCAGCAACTTTTTGTCGAAGAGGCCGCAAAAAATCACGTGTTCCCCATCGATGATAGAAGGTCAGAACGTTTTGACGCGGCTATTGCAGGCAGGCCCGACCTAATGGGTAAACGCACTTCACTAACTGTTTACGAGGGTATGACCGGTATCATGGAGAATGCATTTATCAATACAAAGAACAGATCTTATACTATCACGGCAGACGTCGAGTTGGCCAATGCCAACACAAATGGTGTCATCATTTCACAGGCGGGTCGGTTTGGGGGCTGGTCACTGTATATGAAAAACGGAAAGATACATCACGAGTATAATTATTTTGGTTTGGAAAGAACCAACATTGGCTCACCCAAACCGATGACTGCAGGAAAACATGTTATTAAATACGAGTTTGTATTTGATGGAGGCAAACCTGGCGCCGGCGGCAAATGTGCTTTGTACGTGGACGATCAGAAAGTAGCGGAAGGCCGGATCCCGAAGACGCAGCCATTTCTTTACTCAGCCGACGAAGGAGTGGACGTAGGCATGGATGGTGAAACGGCAGTGTCGACTGATTACAAGGAGGGCGATAACAAATTTACAGGTAGCATACATAAGGTAACTGTGAACACAAGCCCATCTGGTTTGACTGCAAAGGACGAAAAGGCAGTTGAAGAAACAGAAAACTTAATGGCGGTGAAGAAAGACTGACCCACTACTTAACTAAACAAATCGCTATGAAGTAGTAGAGAAAATGAGTTAACCGAAGGCCAATTTACCAAAATGGAATGAATGCGATCGGCTTGCTGTACGGGATAGCTAAGGACCATGTAGTAATAGATCCCCGGGTGTATGGTTTTACATTCTAAATAGCGAATACGTCAACAAGAAAATACGGGAACAAAAACCCGTGTTCCGCATACGGGCACATGCGAGTTACAATTTCAAAAACCAGATGTGGATAGACATCTGTTGTTTCACCCTCATTGAACTAATTTCCGTTCTCCTATTGCGAAAAACCATTTCTTAAAATTACAATTTAATGTGAGTGCGTTTTACTAATAATGGCTTAACTATAATGCGGTATCGCTGAGTTACCAGTTTCATTCTTTTAAGTAACCCAAAAAATTAGAGTATCATAAAATTATTTCAATGAAAAATTTGCTCATCGTTACAGGAATATTTGAATCAGTTACCGGGATATTATTATTAATATCACCACGCTTTCCAGTTTCTATATTGTTTGACTCATCTATTGACAATCCTGTTGGTTTATTAATTGGTCGTCTTGCGGGTGCAGCCTTACTATCACTTGGTGTAGCATGTTGGCTTGTGCGCAATGATGAAAAAAGTAGGGCAGTAACCGGAATAATAATAGCTATGTTGTTATACAATGTAGCAGCTTTCGCACTGCTTACTTATGCAGGATTGATCGTTCACTTATCGGGCATGGGTTTATGGCCGGCAGTGTTTATTCATGTTGTACTCACGATATGGTGCATAAAGAACATCTTGGTAAGAAGACAAAGGAATAAAGTATCCATTTTTTAATCACAATTTATACAAATCATGAAACAATTATTATTAGCAGCGTCTGGACAATTGTATAATATCAACAAAAAATTTTGATAAAAAGCTCAGTTTAATACATGCCAAGCCTTGACAAAGGGTCTAAATGCATAAGGAACTTGTCTCACGATGTTCAAAATGCAAATCAGCAGCCGAACCGGTACAAAGCAGCTTTGACAAAATTTGTCTCTATTATAATAATAGTACTATGCTCCCGGCAACTCATTGCACAGGATTCGAGTGGCACTAAACAAGAAGTGTGGCCTGAAGTAAATCTTTTTTACAAGCTCAACGATAATTTCCGCATTTATGCCCTTTATTCCGCTACCAAGCTCAAAAACTCTTCGTTTACTGATGGTGGTTTTGGGATTTACCTGGATTATTTCACTCTTGCCAGGGGAAGAGAAAAATTAGGCTTTGATATAAGGGATTCGACAGCGGGCTACTACCTGTGGCTGCGTGCAGGTTATTTGTATTCATCCACTCCGCCTGAATCAGAGGATCCCTTTAAAGAAAATACTTTTGTCACAGAAGCCAATGTGAGGTTTCACCTGCCATACGAAATTTTGCTTACCAATAAGAACCGCTTTGACTGGAGAAGTATAAATGGCAGTTTTGAACCCAGGTACAGGCCACGTCTTACTGTTGAAAAGGACATGCATACAGAGTATCTTTATTTCACACCGAGCATTTACGCCGAATATTATGTCTATTTCCACGGAGGGGGTTTAAACAGGTTCAGGATCTCCCCAGTATTCAAATCAAGGTTACTTCGCACCTGGAATTTGAAACATATTATGTTCACCAGTTTGATAATGGTAAAAATGTAAATGCCCTCAATGCCATGGGGCTGGCCCTGAAATTTTATTTGAAACATAAAGGGATCAAAAACAAATTTTCAAAAAAGAAAAAGTCACAGTAATTCCGTCTATGCTGGTGCTGTCTCTGATTATATTAGATCTTAACTGGCGTCTGTGCATCCTCTTTTTAGAAAATCATGTAAAACTCTTCAAAATAACAGGCCACATATTATAAAGTTTGGCTAGCTAAACCTGTCTAATCATTGCACAGGGAACAATACACATTAATTTTAAAGGATAGGCAAGTTTCGTTGGCTGTTTGTGAATTTATACAGGCGCTGTTAATGTTTATGCGGCGCTACAGAAAATCTTTCGCCCCTTTGCTACTTATTCGTGTGGCACAAAAATGAATTCATCATAGTTATGAAATTAAGATTAACCAAGCTATCAATGCACCTAATAACGATAGTTGTTTTTATTATCATTGCACACCCTGTTTTTTCACAACATGACTCTCTTATCCTTAAAAATAAAGATGTGATTGTAGGCGAAATAAAATCTCTTGACAAAGGTGTGCTTACCATAAAAACAGGTTATTCGAAAGCGGATTTTACTATTGAATGGAGTGGCATAAAAGAAATTTATTCCAACACAAGGTTTTTAGTAACGCTTAAGGACGGGAGCCGTATCAACGGCACTTTCCGTTCGCAGGATAGTCTGAATAAGATCATCATTACTGATGTTGACGGAAGGAAAACGGAAGCAACCTTTGAAAACATTGTTTACCTGAAAGGCCTCAAATCAAGTTTTTGGAGTAGGGTGCACGCCAATATTGATGCTGGTTTAAGCATAACGAAAGCTAACAATCTGAAGCAATACAATGTGAGAAGCGGTTTTGGTTACCTGGCAGACAAATGGCTAGCCGATGTTTCTTACGATGATACCCGTTCGTGGCAGGACAGTGTGGCCGAAACCAAACGTACCGAGACCGGGGCATCTTTTACTTATTTTCTTCCAAAAGACTGGTATTTACTCGCAGCCTTGAACACCCTGGCGAATACTGAGCAGGCTCTGAAATTGCGTTTCACCGCAAAGTTGGGTGGAGGTAAATATCTTGTTCATACAAACAAATCTTATTGGGGCGTCGGTGCGGGTGGATCCTTCAATAATGAATCCTTCACCAACGGTACATCCGCAAGATCAAGCATGGAGGGGTATCTTGGCACGGAAATTAATCTTTTTGATATTGGCGATTTTAGCTTGCTCAGTAATCTTTATGTCTATAAAAGTTTTACAGAATCAGGAAGATGGCGCTCCGATTTTAAACTTGATACGAAATATAATCTGCCGCTTGATTTTTATATAAAGTTTGGCATTACACTTAACTATGATAATCAACCTGCCGTCGCTGGTAAAGAAACCGACTATGTTTATGTGTTCTCTATAGGATGGTCACTATAGTTAGTCTCACGATGGGTGATTCTCCGCTTCGTATAATGGCCGCATGTAGCATCATATAAAAACTGCCACAACTTATAAGTTTTGGCCTCTTCGCAACTATCATTTCAACTTTCTGCTCGTTGATAAACTACCTTTAAAATAAGTCAAACTCCGATATCTTATTAATCATCACCAGGGACAAACTGCGCAAGCTGCTCATCAGCACATAGTTTATCATTTCTAAACCTGTAATATATATCTGGTTGTCGTCCTCGGACGCATCAAGGGCTGGCCAACTTTCAATCTATCGCAGTTGAAAATTCCAAATAAGCATATTGATACAATACTTGTCAGCATAATGGCTTTTCTATGTGCCTCTGTTCTAATTCTATCCAGAGATATCGCGGCGAAAGCAAATGCAAATGAATGGCTTCTCAGAATAGAAGCGACCGCTATTTCATGTAATAAAAATGACCTGGCTGGACCAGGCTCATCGGGAGATAAAAATAATGGCGGTGGTTGCGCTCACCAACTGGGTGCATCCTGCCTTGTGATAATTAACGCGGAAAGGCGCCCGTCTGCGGGACGGCCAGGAAATAAAACTCATACCTGTTAAAAAAGAGGAGGTAACAGAGAAAAATACTTAATAACCAATAAATCGACACAAAACAGATCTGTGAATCATTAAATTTTTGAACATGGCAAAAGCAAATGGTAAACAACAAAAACAGCCGAACATCCTGTTCATTATGAGTGATGACATAGGATGGTTTAATGTGAGTTGCTATAATCATGGCATCATGGGTTATAGAACTCCCAACATCGACCGCATTGCTAAAGAGGGGGCGATGTTTACTGATTTTTATGGACAACAAAGTTGCACAGCGGGCAGGGCGTCATTTATTACAGGCCAGTCCCCCATTCGAACAGGACTTACAAAGGTGGGCTTACCCGGGGCTACGCTTGGGCTAGGTGCAGAAGATCCGTCAGTTGGTGACTTTATGAAAGGATTTGGTTATGCAACCGGGCAATTCGGAAAAAACCATCTTGGCGACCGCAATGAACATCTTCCAACTGTTCATGGCTTCGATGAATTCTTCGGCAATCTATATCACCTGAATGCAGAAGAAGAACCCGAAAATGAAGATTATCCCAAAGATCCAAACTTTCGCAAAAAATTTGGTCCGCGCGGTGTATTGAAATGCAAAGCCACTGACAAAGACGATGCAACTGTTGACCCGCAATTCGGCAGAGTGGGCAAACAGGTTATTGAGAATACCGGTCCGCTTGGCAGGAAACGTATGGAAACGGTAGATGAAGAATTCCTTGGAGGCGCAAAAGATTTCATCAATCGAAAAACAAAGGAGGGCACACCCTGGTTCTGCTATTTCAATACTACACGAATGCACATATGGACACACCTGAAACCATCTTCAAAAGGTAAGACAGGATTGGGAGTATATCCCGATGGAATGGTTGAACTTGATGGTTACGTAGGGGAATTGCTAAAGTTGCTGGATGATCTTGGTGTTACAGACAATACCATCGTTGTATTTACTACAGATAACGGTGCGGAGGTAATGAGCTGGCCTGATGGAGGCGCTACGCCATTCCGTGGCGAAAAAGATACCAACTATGAAGGTGGTTGGAGAGTACCTTTTGTGATGCGCTGGCCTGGCGTTATACAACCCGGGCAAGTGATCAACGATATCTGCTCACTACAGGATATGATCCCCACATTTGCAGCTGCAGCTGGTGAACCGGACCTGGTCGAAAAAGTAAAGAAGGGTTATAAGATCGGTGACAAAACTTTCAAAGTACATCTTGATGGTTACAATTTGCTGCCTTTCCTGAAAGGGGACGAAAAAGTATCACCCAGGAGAGCCTTTTTGTTCTGGAGTGATGATGGTGATCTGATGGCCCTACGCGTGGATAACTGGAAAGTTCATTTCATGGAGCAACGTGCGCATGGCCTTGGTGTTTGGAAAGAACCGATGGTGGCATTGCGTGCGCCAAGTGTATATAATTTGAGAAGTGATCCATTTGAAAGAGCTACTGAAGATGCCAGCATGTTTTACGATAAATGGATGGCAGACCGTGCATTCGTGTTGGTACCCGCCCAGGCAATAGTAGCAGCATTCCTTAAAACCTTTGAAGAATTCCCTCCCCGTGCAAAACCCGCCAGCTTTAGTATAGACCAGGCACTCGATAAAGCAAGAGAGGCCGGTGATAAATTGGCCGCAGCAGCGGGCGGTGCAACGGCTGTTGCAGCAACGAAGAGTAACGGCGCAGGGATAAAGAAAAAAGAAAAAGAAGTAGCAGCGCATAATTGATCGTTCAACAATTATTCATACAGCCGCGAATAATCTGCGGCTGTATGATTTTCTGTATAATAGAAAACTCCATGGTCTCCATGGTCTCCATGTGCTCAGTGTCTTTGTGGTAAAAAATTACAACCACGGAGGCTCAGAGAGACATGCAGAGAATGCACAGAGATAAAATGTTCCAAGGAAATAACTCGTCTTATAAAATCATATGGCATGCTATCATCAATCCCCGAAATAAAAAATCAAAATGTCCAGGTTGACCAGGAAAAAATGGTCTTCATCAAAGGCGGCAAATTTTTAATGGGTTCAGATAAATTTTATCCCGAAGAGAAACCTGTTCATGAAGTAACGGTTGATGGTTTTTATATAGACAAATTTGAAGTGACGAATAAGGACTATAAAAGATTTGTGGATGAAACAGGTTATATAACTGTTGCTGAAAGGCCACTCAAACCGGAAGACTATCCAGGCGCAAAACCTGAGCTGCTTGTTCCGGGAGCACTTGTTTTTCAAAAGTCAAAAGGGCCTGTTGATCTGAAAAGTTATTTCAATTGGTGGGCATGGACACCGGGGGCTAATTGGAAACATCCGAAAGGTCCCAAAAGTACTATTAGTGAATTGGAAAATCATCCCGTTGTTCACATTGCTTATGAAGATGCAGAAGCGTATGCCAAATGGATGGGCAAAGAATTACCAACCGAAGCCGAATGGGAATTTGCAGCACGCGGTGGCCTTGATGGAAAAAGTTTTACATGGGGCGATGACGATGTTCAACTCACCAATCCAATGGCCAATACATGGCAGGGTGAATTCCCTTATCAGAATTTATTAATAGATAAATATGAGGGCACGTCGCCTGTTGGCTCGTATGAACCGAATGGATATGGCTTATACGATATGGCTGGCAATGTATGGGAATGGACAAGTGACTGGTATGTTCCGCATTTGGATGAAAGCGCTAATAAAGTAAAGACCTGTTGCACTACTCACATCAATCCGAGAGTGGTTTCAGCTGACGCCAGTTATGATCCACGTCAGCCTGAAATAAAAATTCCCAGGAAAGTAGTAAAAGGAGGTTCGCATATCTGTGCGCCGAATTATTGCTTGCGATACAGACCAGCTGCCCGTCAGCCGCAAATGATTGATACCGGGATGACACATCTTGGATTCAGGTGTATTGTACGCGTTAGTCGTGAATCGTGAGACGTGACTGGTTATGAGTTTGATGCAGATGGATCACTTAAACTTTATATTCAAGGCACTCCGCAAGAAGAATCGAAAAAGAACAATTGGTTGCCGGCACCTAAAGAAATGTTCTCGCTATACATAAGATGTTATTGGCCGGATGAATCAATTGTGGAGGATAAATGGAATCCGCCACCTGTTAAAAAACAATAGGAGCTTCTCAGCAGATCAAAAATTAATTAACTATAAATTCTTTGTCATGGAAACACAAACCCTAACCAAACCAAAAATACAGTCCACCTCATCCCAGCCAATAAAAGTCAGTCCCGAAAATTTCGAAAGAGCTGAAACGGACCTGTATTTTTCTGTGGTGGTCAAACAGGGAGGTTTTGGAAAATTTTACCACTATCGTGAAATCATGTCAATTGATCATCAAACTGTGGTCAGGGCTAACCGCGACACTATATATTCTCCCGGTGTTTTTGATCTCGATGCGGGACCGGTAACTATCACTCTGCCTGATGCAGGCAAACGTTTCATGTCGCTAATGGCGCTCAATGAAGATCAATATGCGTTCGAGGTAAACTATGGAGCTGGCAGTTATACATTCACAAAAGAGAAGGCGGGTACGCGATACATTCTGCTTGCTCTTCGTACGCTTATCGATCCAAATGATCAGTCTGATCTTGAAAAAGTTCATGCCTTGCAGGATTCGGTCAAAGTAGATCAACCAGGTGGCCCAGGAAAATTTCAAGTGCCTCAATGGGATAAGAAAAGCCAGGACAAGGTTCGAAAAGCTCTGATTACCTTAAATGAGACTTTGTCAGATTTTACAAAAGCATTTGGGAAAAAGGAAGAAGTAGATCCGGTAAAACATTTGATAGGAACGGCAGCAGGCTGGGGTGGTAATCCCGATAAAGATGCCCATTATCTCAGTGTGACTCCTGAAGCAAACGATGGGAAAACAGTTTACCGTCTCAATGTAAAAGATGTTCCTGTTGATGCATTCTGGTCGGTGACCGTATATAACGCCGATGGATACATGGAAAAAAATGATCGCAATGCCTATTCAATTAATAACATCACTGCAAGGAAAGAATCTGATGGTTCTGTCATCATCCAGTTTGGCGGTTGTGATAGTAAGTCATTCAATTGTATACCTATTACAAAAGGTTGGAATTATACGGTGCGGCTTTATCGTCCACGCAAAGAAGTACTGGAAGGCAAATGGAGGTTTCCTGATGCGGTGGCTGTCTAGTTCTTAGTTATGAGTTATGGGTTATGAGTTACGAGTGTTGCAATGAAGATCATGATTGCTTATCAATTGTATCATCAATAAAAAATAAATTTTATGAAAGAATATTTTTCACCCGCTGTTGCAGAACCGAGATCTTCTGTCTTAACCGACGAGGATATTGCCAATGCATACGTTTACTTACTCGGAAGGGAGTTAGTATTAAAACAGCAAAGGCTCGATTTTGAAAAAGAGGGTTTCAAATGGAACCAGGTTATCCATCGTGAACCCGGAGGCGTAGCATGGGCCAACCCTAATCTTGATGTGGCTTATAGCGAAGCATGGATAGCGGTGGATGAAAACACTTGTGTAGTATTGGAAATACCAGAAATAAAAGGCCGCTATTATACCTGGCAAATGCTGAATGGTTGGGGTGAAACACTTCTTAATATCAATGAAAGAACTTTTCCGGATCATGCTTTTGGAAAGTTTGCCCTCTGCCTCAAAGGAAGCAATCGGAAAATACCGGAAGGATGCTTGCGTGTGGATCTTCCTGCTAAAACTTCCCGCGTGCTTGCCCGTGTAGAATTGGGCAATGATCCGAAAGAAGCAGTTCGACTACAACATTTATTCAAGCTCACTCCGCAAGGTGAACCAAAAGTTGAAAAACCTGTATCTGTCCCTCTATTTGAAGCGTCGAATTTGCCAGGCGCTGAAATTTTTCAGAATGCATCCGAAAAAATAAAAAGCGAACCGGATATAAATGAAGGCATGAATGCCTTGCAGGCAAAAACAAAAGCAGTAGAAGCGTTAGTTAACTCCGGCACTGAAGGTAAAGCAACCGTCGACGATGTTATCAAGAAAAAAGGCATTCCGATAGTTTTTCAAACAATACAGAATTTAGGTATATCAAAGAACGGATGGACAAAGGCGAAGGCGATCGGCAATTATAACGATGATTATGTAGTGAGAACCGCTGTTGACTTCGGCGGCATTTGGGCCAACAATATGGGAGAAGTAACTTATTTCACAAGAGCCGGCAATGATGGTGGAGATACGTATATACTTATTTTTCCTAAAGAAACACTTCCGGAAACAAAGGCCAGCTATTTCTGGTCGATCATCGCTGTAGATGCCGTAAAATTCCAGGTACTACCGAATCCCTTAAAAAGGTATTTGCTAAATAAACAAACAGGATTGAAAAATAATGCCGATGGTTCCTTGACACTGGTGTTCGGTCCCAAACCTTTGGCAGAGTACCCGGAATCGAATTGGTTGCCTACGATCGAAGGGCAAAAATATAATATGACATTCCGTATGTACGGCCCGGCAAAAGATGTGATCGACGGAACATATTTTCCACCGGCATTGGTAAAGAAGTAAAATAGGCAACGGTGAGTGGTGAATGGTGAATTAGTTCGTTGTGCTCTTTGTGCCTTCCCTGCCTGCCGGCAGGCAGGTTTGTGTTCTTCGTGAGCCAATCTTCGAGAGTGACGAAAAGTTCTGGTCACAAAGGACACAACGATTTACACAAAGTTCATTAAGGGTCTAATATCACAACATGCAACAAGCAACCAATAAACTAATAATATGCAAACAACAATCTTTCGAAGATGGTGGATGATCCTGGCACAGGGCGTCCTGCTTATTATCATTGCTTTTATTTTTTTTAATAATCCTGTCAGTGTGCTGACGGTGATCTCCATGTGGATTGGCATATTAACCCTGGCGGCAGGAGCCCTCGGATTGATCGCGAATTTGACGGTAAAAAATGAACAGAGAGACAACAGTTCATTATTGTGGAGCATCGTTACGTTGCTGCTGGGTATACTGATGGTTGCTAAAATTGGTCTTACCATGAAAGCCATAACAGTGATCTTTGGTTTGTGGATCTTAATTACAGGCATCGTGTTGCTATTTGCCGGCATCCAACATCGAAAAACAGGCGCCCTGGGTTGGATCATGTTATTGGGAGGAGTTCTTTCCATCATTGCCGGTGTTGTGATCATATTTGACATGGCTACGGGTGCAGCATGGATCAGTACGTTACTTGGCATCCAGGCATTGATCGCGGGAATCGGGTTTATACTTCTTGCGTTTGTCAAACGAAATCTTGTGAATAAAATAAAAAGTTCTTTCGCGTGATAATGGACAATTGAATCAATTTTCAGGGATAGACCTGCCTGACAAGAAGAAGCAAGATGATGAATAGTAAATCGTGAGTTGAGAGTGCCTGGTGGACCAGTATTGAAAAAAAAGCAAATGAATTTAAAAATTAGACCAAAACATTAGACCTTCGGTCTTAAGCCGCACAACATTTTCACATGGACAGGATCGACCACTTCAGGCAACCAATGGTAACTGCCACAGGCATTTTTTTAGGATTCATGTTAAATTTCGCCACTACCTGGATAAAGGAGGCATTCACAAGGTACATGTTCAGGGATACCGTTATAGCCATCAGCACCATTATATCTCTTTTTTCATTGTTGGTGGCATTGTTTCGTATGCTGAGAATGAACTACCCGGTCGAGCCTGAAAAGTTTTATCGCCGGACATTGTTCTTGTTTTTGGTCGGTGTCACCGTTCCATTTCTTTCACTTTTAATTATCGTCATCGATAAATGGATAGAGCATGCCTTCTAGATTATATGAAGGGAAGAAACAGGCAGCGTGGGAAACATTTTGATTTGACCTGTTAAAACAATAGAAATGAAAAAGAAGCTGATTTTTTTCCTGCTTATTTTTTTATTGTAAAAGGATCATAGCAAGAGTTTTTTGACGATATTATCTTTTTACCTGCTGAACCTGCTGTTTTTCCTGATGGCCTATGATCAGATGAGACATTTGAGAAAAAGAGGTTGAAGGCTAAAAGTAAATTCAAAAGACCATCCATGGATGGTCTTCCGCACGACTTCCTGTAATTCCTTGGCCGCTCGCTAATCTCACGATGTAACAACTTGTTTTTTCAACAACTGCTCCAGCTGGTCGAGACAAACTGTAATGCCTTGTTCGAAGCCCATATCAACAATTTTCTGCACATCGGTTTCAGTTGCATATGTCATTTTAAACTCAACTCTTGTGCCATCGGAAGTTCTACTGAAACTCATTCTTCCCCTTGACACCGGCAAGTCAGAATTCAGGTTGCCTTCTTCATCACAAAAAACATCCTCTATATCGTAACCCTTGAGGTGATCAATGGCGATGTAGTTCATGCGCGCCCAGTGTTTCTGACCTTCGGGGCCTACCATTGCATACAGCCAATAACCACCCGCTTTAAAATTCATCTTTTTGGTTTCGGCTCTCCAGGGTGAAGGTCCCCACCATTGGTCTAATATGGAACTGTCGGTATAGGCTTGCCAAACTTTTTCTATGGGGGCATCAAATTCCCTCGATACGATGATCGTTTTCTCCTTGAAGTTTTTGACGACTTCTGTTTTGTTGTTACTCATTTTTTACTTTTTAATTTGGTTAATACTTTGTCAAGCTGGTCAAATTTTGTTTCCCACATTT